>Ga0209297_1000335_pt1 | contig 31171 bp, 18 predicted proteins | sample S_130805_MF_Meta_FD_187322 | JGI IMG/M metagenome (GOLD analysis project Ga0209297, IMG submission 187322) | Freshwater microbial communities from Lake Simoncouche, Canada to study carbon cycling - S_130805_MF_MetaG (SPAdes) (version 2) | ecosystem: Environmental > Aquatic > Freshwater > Lake ...
GATGCTAATACAACTTCAAAAGGTAAAATACAATTAGGTGGGGATTTGGCTGGAACAGCTGCAGCGCCAACAGTTCCAGGTTTAGCGTTAAAAGAAAATTTAAACAACAAAAGTGTAAGCATTACTACCGATGCAGCATCGGATATAAAATACCCTAGTGTAAAATCTGTAAAAACATATGTGGATGCACAAGTAGCAGGTGCTACAATTGCAGATGCAACTTCGAGCGTAAAAGGGAAAATATTATTAGCTGGTGATTTAGGCGGAACAGCTACCGCCCCAACAGTACCTGGACTTGCCTTAAAATTAGATGCAAATCAAAAGGGTGTTGCTAATGGGGTAGCAAGTTTAAATGCGCAAGGTATAATTCCTTCTAGTCAATTACCTCCCGTAACTTTATCCTCTACAAGTGTGGTAGGTAGCGATGCTGCAATGATAGCTTTGTCAAGTGCTACGGTAGGTAGTATTGCGGTAAGAACAGACGTAAATAAAAATTATGTATTAAGTGCACTACCGGCAAGTACTTTGGGTAACTGGATAGAATTACTAACACCAGCTGCGCCAGTTCAAGCAGTAAATGGTTATACAGGTTCTGTTAATTTAACAAAAACTGATTTGGGTTTAGGTGATGTAAATAACACATCAGATATTAACAAGCCAGTATCTAATGCAACCCAAGCAGCGTTAGATTCAAAAGCGAATAGTACTGACGTTAATACAGCACTCGCAACAAAAGCAAATACAACTGATGTTAATACAGCACTTGCAACAAAAATAAGTACAACAGACGCAACTGCTGCTTTAGCATTAAAAGCAAATAGCACAGACGTTAATACAGCACTTGCAACAAAAATAAGCACTACTGATGCAAATGCTGCATTAGCATTAAAAGCAAATAGTACTGATGTAAATACTGCACTTGCAACAAAAATAAGTAACGCAGATGCAACTGCTGCTTTGGCATTAAAACTAGATGCAAATAAAGTAGGCGCTTTAAGTGGAGTAGCTAGTTTAGATGCTTCAGGCAAAGTCCCTACAGATCAAATACCGGCTATCTCTTTTTCAAGTGTAAAAGTATTAAAGAGTGAGGCTGAAATGTTAGCTCTTAGTACTGCAGTAGTAGGAAGTGTTGTTATTAGAACGGACGAAAGTAAAAACTATGTGTTAGCACAGGCTAACCCTGCTGTGCTCGCAAACTGGATACAGCTATTAACACCAGCTGCGCCGGTACAAACTGTAAATGGAAAAACGGGAACTATTTCTATTAGTGCTTCAGATTTAGGTTTAGGAAATGTGCAAAATACAAGTGATGCTAGCAAGCCTGTTTCTACCGCTACACAAACGGAGCTTGATAAAAAAGTGGATAAGGTAACAGGAAAAGGTTTATCGACAAACGATTATACAACAACAGAAAAAACAAAACTGGCAGCAATTACTGGTACCAATACCGGAGATCAAGACTTATCTGGATATGCAACAAATACAGCACTTGCATTAAAAGCAGATATTGCTTCGCCAATATTTACAGGAACAGTAACAACCAGTGCTATCAATACGGGTGCATTAAGTTCTACAAGTGTTACAGCGCCAACATATGCTTCTACGCCTAGAACGTTAACTTATTCAGGTTCTATCATTAACTGGAATCCAACGCAAGGTTTAAATGCAGCGATTACGTTAACGCAAAATAGTAGTTTAAGTTTTACAACAGCTCCTCCTGTTGGTTCTTATGGTACCGTTGTATTAACACAAGATGGCACGGGTAGCAGAACACTTGCGTTGCCAAGCATTACAAATGTTACCAATAAAATACTTGGATCTACTTCAACTTCTACGGTTACTTTATCTACAGCAGCAAATTCAAAAGACATTTTAAATTTTTATTACGATGGCACTAACTGTTATTGGAATATAGGTCAAGGTTATGGAACAGCGGCATCTACTTCGTCTGGCTCTACTACTTTAACTGGGGATGTTACAGGGAATGGTTCTGGTACTATTTCAACAAGCCTTGCTAATACAAGTGTCACTGCTGGATCTTATGGTTCATCTACTGCTATTCCAACTTTTACTGTTGATAGTAAGGGTAGATTAACTGCTGCGGGTACCTTAGGTATTACAGCTGGGGTTAATTCATTAAATTATACAAATACCACTTCGTACGCTGCAGGTGGAACCATATCTGGAACTACATTAACATTAACGGCAGCTAACGGAACAAATCCGGGTGTCGTGTCGACAGGTGAACAAACTATTGCAGGTGCAAAATTATTTAGTAGTGATTTATATGCAAATGGATTGACAGTGGGACGAGGTGGATTAGGTCTGGAACAAAACACAGCAATCGGTCGTGCTTCTTTGGTTGCTAATACAACAGGTACTAATAATACGGGTACAGGTTATGCGACACTTGCTGCCAATACAACAGGTACATCTAATACGGGTACAGGTTATGCGTCACTTGCTTCTAATACCTTAGGTAATTATAATACGGCTTCAGGTTCTTATTCCCTTCTTAAAAACCAAAATGGAACCGAAAATACAGCTATTGGATATAGCTCACTTTATGAAAATATAGCAGGAGAAAAAAATACAGGAGTTGGCTTTTTTTCCCTTTATAATAATAAAAGTTCTAATAACACCGCTGTTGGATATTCGGCACTCGGGGCTAACGTAGATGGAACCAATAACGTGGCGCTAGGATTTAGTTCTTTGCCAAATAATACCTCTGGATCCAATAATACAGCTATAGGTAGATTTACTTTGGTTCTAAATACAACAGGTAGTAACAATACTGCACTAGGTTCGTTAGCAGATGTAAATGCGAATAATTTTTCCAATGCGACAGCCATCGGATATGGTGCTAGGGTTTTAGCAAGTAATACCATTCAATTAGGAGCTGATGGTTCTACCCTTTCTCCCAATGGTGTGAGTACACCTACAACTGCAATAACAAATGTGAAAACCTCAGGTACTTTAACTTTAGGTGCTATTACTTATCCAAATACAAATGGATCAGCGAATCAGGTATTAACTGCAACTGCAGGTGGTACATTAACTTGGACTACACCATCATCATCGGGAGTTCCTTACACAGGTGCATCTGCCGCCGTGAATTTAGGAACCTATGAATTAACAGCGAATGGAGTTGCAGTAGGGCGAGGTGCATCTAGTAGGAGTAATAACTATGCCTACGGATACGCAGTGCTATCTTCTAATACTACAGGAAACTATAACAATGCATTTGGTCATCAAGTACTTACTGCTAATACCATTGGTCAACAAAACAGTGCATTTGGTGAATATACATTACCAAAAAATATAGGAGGAAATTATAATACAGCAATGGGAACAATGGCTTTAAGGGAAAATACTTCTGGAAGTGGCAATACTGGATTTGGTCAACAAGCTTTATTTACGAATAGCACTGGATCCAACAATACTGCTTTAGGTAATCTAGCAGACGTTACGGTTGATGGGTTAAGCAATACAACAGCGATTGGTTATAATGCAAAAGTGAGTACAAGTAATACCATTCAATTGGGAAATACTGCTGTGACCAATGTAAATACAAGTGGCGCTATGACAGCTCCTATCTATGCATCTACACCTCAAACATTAACCGATGCAGCAACCATATCATGGGTGCCTTCACAAGGTTTAAATGCTAGTGTTACATTAGCTGGAAATAGGACGTTAAGTTTTTCAACTCCACCAGCTTCAGGTGCATACGGAACATTGGTAGTTAAGCAAGATGCAACGGGAGGAAGAACTTTAACATTACCCTCTGTTGCAAATAAAATATTAGGATCAAGTTCTACTACTACTATAGGATTGTCTACAACAGCGAATGCAATTGATATCATCAATTTTTATTTTGATGGCACTAATTATTTCTGGAACGTTGGACAAGGATATGGTAGTGCTTCCACCTCTTCCTCAACTGCAAATTTAGCCACTGGAGTAACGGGAACTTTAACTGTTGCCAATGGTGGTTCAGGTGCTACTACATTAACAGGATATATAAAAGGATCGGGTACTGCAACCATGACGGCTAGTACAACTATTCCTGTAGCTGATGTTACAGGTGCAGCACCTTTAGCTTCCCCAACATTTTCCGGGACACCTTCTTTACCAACTGGTACCATTGGGGTTACTCAAGCAGCAACTGATAACTCAACTGCATTAGCAACAACCGCTTATGTGAAGTCTGCAATAAGATTAAATAATGAGGAGATAAATGTAACCACACAGACAGGTGCAACTGCTATATTCACACTTGCTCAAACTCCATTAGGTGCAAAAGTATTTATGTACATTAATGGAACAAGAATTAAGAATGGCGCTTATGCTGTGAGTGGAGTAACTGTAACTTATACTGCAGCGAACAACAATAGTTATGCATTGGTTTCTGGTGATCGTATTCAATTTGATTATGCGTATTAATAATTATGAAAATTGAATTTATTAAAATGAAATTTAAAATCGAATTAGTAATATTGGTAGTTATATTTTGTGCCAATGTTGTTAATGCGCAAACAGTAACTATTACATCATCTGTTTCATTTCCTGTTTGTGCTGGGACCAATGTAGTTGTTACTGCAACAACATCTGGAATATCTTCGCCAACTTATCAATGGTATAAAAACAGTGTAGCTATTTCAGGTGCAACTTCTTCTACTTATTCAACAACTACATTAAGTAACAATGATCAAATTAATGTTACATCTAGTCCCGGTTACACATCAGGTAGTATTTCTTCATCTAATTTAATTGCAAATTTTGATGCTGCAAACTATAATCCCACTAGTACTAGGTGGAATGATTTAAGTACATCTGGAAACCATATGGATTTTTACACAAGTTTTAACTATACAACTTTAAAAACCGCTACTTATAGTTCGGAAGGAGGAGGTAGTTTAAATGTAAATAACAATAATGTTTATGGTCGAACAATTAATAATACTGGTATAACAGGTAATGGTGCTAAAACAATGTCAGCGTGGGTCAAATTTGATGCTGCAAATAGTGATTGGACAGATATTGCTAATTTTGGTTCATTTGCTGGTTGGGCTCAATTATTTGAAATGTTTGGCTCACGAAATGGGTCAGGTTATCAAATATTTTTAGTTTATTCTGGAAGTGTAGTTGCAGGTGCTACTACACTTCCACTAAATACATGGGCCTATATTACTATTTCTGCAGATGGCCCTAGTATCAAAATATATGTGAATGGTATACTTGATGGATCTGCAAACCAAGCTTTAAGTACTGTAAATTCTCCTCTGTATTTAGGTAATTCTTCATCTACTTCTAATTTTGATAATCTAAGAGGTAAAATATCTACATTAAGTTTATGGAATTCTGCACTTTCAGGTCAAACAATTTTAGATAATTATAATGCTACCAAAGGCAGGTATGCTGCATCTGCAGGGTATACCTCTAATATTATAACATCGTCAATAAATGCTGCCCCCTCAACCCCAACACTTACTGTTGCAGGTGACGCATGTGTGAATAAAACAACATTAAGCACTACCTCAGGTTTAACTGCGTATGCATGGTATAAAGACAATGTAGCTATTTCAGGAGCAACAAGTAATACCTATACTCCAAGTATAAGCGGAGTTTATCAAGTGACTGTTTCAAATGGTACATGTTCAAATACATCTACAGCTGCTACTATTTCAAACTGTAGTGTCGCTGCTGACGGAAGCATGAAATCTATTTCAAATGCTAGTTCAATTATTAGTCCAGAGGGTGGTGCAAATTTTGGAACAGGAAGAGATTATTCTGGAAAATTATATAATACAACAGGAATATCAACTACAAGTGGAAGCATTGGATCTTCTACTGCAGTATTAGGAGGAATTATAAGCTCTACAAATATTGTAACTACTAGCATTGGTGTGATTTATAGTACCGATATTAATTTCGGCACTTATTCAAGTACCACAATACAATCTAATGTAGCTGCTGGAACTTATACAACTTCTATTAGTGGTTTAACCTCTACAACAAATTATTTTGCAAAATCATTTATCGTAAATAAAGCAGGAACTAGTTATGGAACTGTGGTTAGTTTTACAACCGCTGCTGCGCCCGTTACTGTCGGTAGTGTTTATGGAGGCGGTATTGTTTTTTATATTTTGCAAAGCGGAGACAATGGATATGATGCGAACGTTCAACATGGTTTAATTGCACCTTTTAATTCTATCTCTCGACAATCAACCAATCCTTTGCCTCCAATCGTAGAATCGCAAATTGGATTAAATGCTGCAACCATTTCAGGTGCTTTAAATAATGGTACACTTTTAGGAAAAGCAAATACAGATGCGATTATCGCGAATCAAGGATACACTGGAACATACGCAGCTTTATATTGTCGTAATTATGCGAATCCAACATCAAAAACATTTAATTCATTCGCTTATACATTTCCGGTTTATAATGATTGGTATATGCCAAGTATTGTGGAGATAAATAAGTTTAGGGCTTATGTGTGGAGTCTACATCCATCACGAGGAAGTTATACTAATTACGGAGGTAATTTAATTTATTATAACGGTACTTCAGGTAATGGAAATGATTATGCTTGGGGTAAGTATTTAAGTTCAACAATGACAGGACAGCGCTACAAGCTTTACTATTTAGAATCAGGAAATGAAGATGGATCTGCCGCCTATAATGGATGGACGGAGTCTGACAGATTAGTGGTAATGCCAATAAGATCTTTTTAAAAATTAATGAAAAAACTCCTCACCATATTATTATTTCTAACCGCATTTATTTCTAATGCGCAAAACAACTTGGATAAAATTACTGGGTTGAGCAGTACCACTGCTTCCGTAGCCTATTCATTAAGACAATTAAGTAACGGGTATACAGGACCATTGGTGAGGATAAAAGTTGGAACCTCCTTTTACGATGTGTATCCCGATGCGAGCACCACTAAGTTTAGTTTAAATTCCAAAATATCTGCAGCAATAGGTACTTATAATGCAGCCGTTTCAACGGCAAGCGGCAATGCGTTAAGTACCATCATCTCGGGAACAACAGATGCTACTTTAGCTATTTGGTATGATCAAAGTGGCAATGCAGTGCATGTATTATCAAATACCTCCACTGCAAAAATTATTACAGCAGGTATTATCAATACTATCTTTGGACAGCCCACTGTTTATTTCTCTGGAAGCAACGGCCAATCGTTGTTGACCTCTTCTACTACAGTTGATTATAGTGCACTGTCAGGGGCAACAGTAAACGCAGTTGCGCAAAACGTAGCTACTACGTCAACTTTTGCAGGGATTATTGGTGCTGCTTATGCACTTGGAAGCCCCGGTTATAATATTGCATATGACGCAACAATTGGCAAAGGTTATGCATCAGATGGTGCTGGTTGTACCTATGGAGGAACAAGCAGCTCTACAACTCCTCAACTAGTCACTAATATTTTCACCAATACTACTACAAACCTTTCAACTACCTATATAAATGGGGTATTGAAATCTAATTCAGGTGGTACTTGTGCACTTACCCATACCAGTGGATCGAAAATTTACATCGGTAGTGCAAGAGGATATGGGCCAGCTTCTTTTAATGGAAATATTTCTGAAGCCATCCTCTTTCCTAGTCAATTGAGCGATGCGGTACGAAATCCACTAGAAACCAATCAAACACAAGCTTATTTTTCACCTGCTGTAACCATTGCCTCCAGTGCCTCGGGTGCTGTTTGTGTTGGCACATCAGTTACCTTCACAGCTACTACCTATAATTTTACGAATACACCTACTCTACAATGGTATAAAAATGGAACAGCCATTGCAGGTGAAACAAATGTCACGTTTACAACCACTTCCTTAAGCAATAGCGATCAAATTACTGTTAGAGCCACTCCTACAAGTGTATCTGCAACTACTGTAACAAGTAATTTAATTGCAAATTTAGATGCAGGGAATAGTAGTAGTTATAACGGATCTGGGAATACTTGGACAGATTTAACTGGAAATGGTAATAACGTTGCTTTAACCAATACTGGATTTTCATCAGTTAACGGAGGAGGTATTGCTTTAAATACCAACGGGTACGGTACACAAACTTTATCAAATCCACCTTTTAATGGTGACTTTACTTGGAGTACAATTTTCAGATTTAATGATGGGAATTGGGATTGGATATATAACGTTGGGGGATATAATGGTTTAGTATTAACAGCAGTGGGTAAGCCTGCATTAAGCTGGGGAGGTTGGTTTAATAACAAGATTGATGCAGGTGCAGAAGCAGCGCTGACGAATGGCAATTACTACATGTTGACTTTTGTCAGAAGTGGAAATGCGGTATCCTGTTACCTACAAGCGAGCCCTTATGGAATTGGAAGTAATGTTTCTGGTAATATATCTTTAGTATCTCCACTAATTGGCAAGGGGCCAGGAGGGGAAGCTTGGCAAAACGGTATTGTGAATCTTATATTATTGTATAATAGAGCATTGACACAAAGTGAGATTACTCAAAACTACAATACCTATGCGGCTAGGTTTGGATTTAGTGCTGCAGCCATTTCTTCTAATTCGATAACTGTTTCCATCACGGGTTCTGCTCCCACACTCACCATCACGGGTGATGGCTGTGTAAATAAAACTACACTAACGACCCCTGCGGGAGCCTCCGCATATGCTTGGCTCAAAGACAATGTAGCGATTTCAAATACAAATTCGAGTAACTATACACCCACAACAGCTGGCGATTATAAGGTTCAAGTAACGAGTGGATCATGTTCCACTACTTCAACAGCAACTGCCATTTTTAGTTGTGGGAATGATGCTTTTGGAAAAATGGTTGCATTGACTAATGCAAGTTCAATCATTAGTTTAGAAGGAGGGGCTAATTTAGGAACTGGAAAAGATATAACAGGTAAAATATATAACACAACGAGCTTAACAACCACTAGCGGCACCATAGGTTCAACGACAGCCGTATTAGGTGGCGTAATAAGTGCTACTAATGCAGTCACTTCGAGTATTGGGATTATATATAGCACTGATGCAAATTTTGGAACTTATTCCACTACAACGATACAGTCAAATGTTACAGCTGGAACATATACTTCCACAATAAGTGGTTTATCTTACTCAACAAACTATCATGCAAAATCATTTATTGTAAATAAGGCAGGAACGAGTTATGGAAGTGTTGTTAGTTTTACAACAACTGCCCCAACCGCATTAGATGCAATTGTATTAAATTTAGATGCAACAAATAATTCTTCTTATGGTGGTAGTGGTTCCATTTGGAATGACGTAAGCGGGCAAAATAATACTGCAACTTTCACAAGCACACCAACCTTTTCTAGTAATCCTGGAAGTTTAACATTTTCAACTGCTAGCTATGCTACCACAATTTCCTCAACAATAAATTTAACTACAGCTACTTTTATTGCTTGGGTAAATCCATCTCAAATTCAATCAAATTATACTGGTATAATTTATCTACCTAAATCATCTACCGATTTAAATAATAGATATGGTATGCAATTTAGAACTAATAATTCTGTAGGGTATACTTGGGGGATGAACGGAGCAACAACTTATAATTGGGATTCGCAATTATATACTCCAAACAATCAATGGTCAATGGTCGCCATTTCTGTAAGTGCTAATTCAACAACGGCCTATTTATGCAATGCTAGTGGTATAACATCTGCTATAAATACCGATACCCATGCTGCCGCTTCAGGATTTAAATATTATGTTGGTCGTGATCCCATTAGTTATAGTAGTTCTGAAGCTGACCTAAGGACATTTAAAGGAAAAATTTCAAGGGTATCAGTGTATTACGCCACTTTAACCCAAGCAGATATCACAAACATCTTTAACGCCCAAAAATCAACCTTTGGTTTATAGAATAGTTAAATGAAAAACATCCTCACCATATTATTCATCTTCTCCGCATTCATTTCTAATGCTCAGCGAACGATGTTTGGTGGACAAAATAATTATGTGGGCCCTGTTGCGCCTCCTACCTTGGTTACACAAGGACTTGTTTTACATGTAGATGCTGGAAACTTGGCAAGTTATTCAGGTTCTGGTATAACTTGGAATGACTTAAGTGGCAGTAATCATGGAACTCTGACAAATGGCCCCCTATATAATAACGGAAATGGAGGTAGTATCGTTTTTGATGGGATAGACGATGTCATCAGTTTTGGTAACATTTTAAATATGGGATTGTCTAGTTGGACAATTTCTTGTTGGGTAAAATTTGATGGAGGGTCAGGGCTCATGGGTATTATTGGTAAAACATCTTACAGATCATATGAGGGTAGATATTCTATATATATCGATAATAATAATTTAGTTGCGTTTTTTCAACCAGGTGTAAGTAGTATGATTATATCTACTCCACTAACTCCCTACTTAGACAATAAATTCCATAATCTAACATTGACGATTAATCGTTCTTCTATGATGTATTTATACGTGGATGGGGTAACAGTAGGAACACCCGTTGATGTAAGTAGTACGAGTGCTATGAACCCAAATTCAAGTGATAAATTTTATATTGGTTCTTATGCGAGTAGTGACGGTCAGAGCCCACTGTACTTTTATAAAGGCAATATAGGTCAAGCGTTAATGTATAACCGCGCACTTACCTCACAGGAAGTAACTGCTAATTTTAATACCCTCAAATCTCGCTTTGGTTTATAAAAATTATTTTATGAAAAAATTGTTCATTATATCATTTCTTTTCTCGGCATTCATTTCAAATGCGCAACGAACTATGTTTGGTGGACAAAATAATTTTGTGGGTCCTGTGGCTCCACCATCTTTAATTACAACTGGTCTTGTTTTAGATTTAGACGCTGGGAATTCGTCAAGCTATGCAGGAACTGGAAGTACATGGACAGATTTATCTAGTAAGGCGAATAATGCTACTCTTTACAATAGTGTTAGTTACAACTCAAGTAACCAAGGTAGTTTAGTATTTAATGGAAACGGTACGAATGATGGCTCCAGGAATCCATACGTTCAATTACCCATGTCTACCGATTTTGATTTTGGCTCAGGGGATTTTACTGTTGAAATGTGGGCATACACTACATCCGGAAATATTGCTTCGGATTTTGTAGTAATTAATTCAGCCAGTTCAAGTTATGCAGCAGTTAGATTGGAATATTATAATGGTGATTTGTTGGTCCTCCATTCCTATGATGGAGTTAGCCATGCGAGTGGAGGCGCTAGCGCAAGTTTTGCTTTCAATCTAAACGTATGGAATCATATTGTGGTATCGAGAATTTCGGGAACCGCTAAAGTATATGTCAACGGAATTGAAAAAGCTAGCTATTCATTAACAGGATCATTATTATCTCAACAAAATTCAAGGATTGGAAGCTTGCCAACTCATCCTGGCGGTAAAAACTATTCCGGAAATATTGCTACCACAAGATTTTATAAAGGCAAAGGCTTAACTGCCGCAGAGGTATCCTACAATTTTAATCTTCTTAAATCTCGCTTCGGTTTATAAAAAAATTATATGAAAAAATTATTCATTCTAGTATTATTGTTCACTGCATTTTTATCTGATGCGCAGGAATCTTTTTTTAAAGGGAACAACAATTACCAAGCACCTACAATTTTTGCGCCAACTATTTCTACAACTACAGTTGTTTCAAATATTTCAAGATATGGAGCATCTAGTGGCGGTACAATTACGAATAATGGAGGAGCGGTAATTACAACATCTGGAGTTTGTTGGAGTTCTACCTCTAACACGCCAACTGTTTCTGACAGTAAAACTACAGATGGAACTAGCGGCGGTACTTTTACAAGTATACTTAATGGGTTAACAGCAGGCGTTACATATAATGTAAGAGCCTACGCAACAAATAGCGTAGGAACTAGTTATGGACCAGCTCAAACATTTATGACTACTCCTACAGCAATCATTCCAGCAGTAGGGGATTCTTATGGTGGAGGTATTGTTGGTTATGTATATCAAAATGGAGATCCAGGTTATACCTCAAGTAATATTCCTGTTTTAATAACATCTACTGCGCCACAAGGATTTACACGTTGGTATAATGGTTCAAATGTTACTACTGGGGCTACTGCATCTGTATTAGGTACTGGGTTAACAAATACCAATTCAATTATTTCGGTTCAAGGTGCGGTTGCTACAAGTTATGCTGCTGGTGTAGCAAAGGCTCATAACGGCGGTGGCTATACTGACTGGTATTTACCAAGTCAAGATGAGCTAAATAAATTATATATTAATAAAAATACGATTGGTGGGTTTACCGGCACCATGAACTATTTCTGGACTTCAACCGAATCAAGTGCTAATACAGCTAAAATGCAAAACTTTTTATCTGGTGGTGCGATAACGGATTTTGCAAAAAGTGCATCAGGTGGATATGTAAGAGCAGTTCGTTCTATTGTTCTTTCTCCAACCACTATTCCTGTGGCAACTACGAGTACGCCGGCTTCATCGATTAGTACAACATCAGCTGTTGTAGGGGGAAATGTAACTGATGAAGGTATAACACAGGTAACTGCAAGAGGTATAGTGTATGGAACTACTGCTGGATCATCAACATATACTGTAACAACTGGTTCGGGTGCTGGAGCATTTACCACTACGCTTACTGGACTAACAGCAGGAACTACATATTTTGTTCGTTCATTTGCTACAAATGTGCAAGGAACGGCTTATGGAGCAGAAATAAACTTTATTACATTAAGTGCTCCTATTTTATCTGCAACCGCTTCACCTACATCCATTAACACAACTTCAGTAACTAGCGGGGGAACCATTACCGGAAATGGTGGTTCAAGTATTCTCACTAGTGGGTTGGTTTGGGGTATTAATGCAAATCCTACCATTGCTTTATCTACAAAAACAACCGATGGTACAACTTCTGGAACATTCACAAGTTCCATCACTGGATTAACAGCAGGAACTACTTATCATGTTCGCGCGTATGCAACAAATAGTATTGGAACTAGTTATGGTCCTGATATTACATTCGCTACACTTACAACACCTCCTTTCCAGGCGCCTAATATTGTGCAAACGGGCTTAATTTTAAATTTAGATGCTGCAAACCCTGCAAGTTATTCGGGAACTGGAAATACTTGGACCAATTTAGTAACTGGCAATGCAGTTCCTAGTTTTTCAATAAATAGTGGTGCCTATGTAAATAGTGATGGAGGAGTGATAAGATTCCCTAGTACGGGTGGTTTTGCTGAATCCAATTCTACTACAGGATTTGCAAACCTAACAGCGTATACTGTTGAAGTTTGGGTAAAAATGGCAGGAACTAAAGGAGACTATAGTCCAGTAGCAAGTTCAAATTACGCCCCTTGTTTATTTTCTGAAAAAGTATCTGGAGGAACAGTGAATATGGCTTTGGCATATAATGCAAGGGCCTGGTCAGGCGCTGCTAATAATAGCTATAGGTACACAGCTGCTATGGGTGGTTGGGGTACTTATGAAAATGCAACTAATTATGGATCCGATTTAAATAACTGGGTTCATATTGTTGCTACGTATAATGGCTCTGTATTGACACTTTACCGAAATGGAGTTTCACTAGGATCAAGCACTACAAACATAAACTTGCGAGCAACTTCGGTAGGTTATTATATTGCCCATCGCTGGGATATGAGTGATGGTGTTTATGGCGACTATTCTACTGTAAATATGTATAGTAGAGCATTGTCCTTATCAGAAATAACCACAAATTATAACGCGGTTAAATCTCGTTTTGGTTTATAGTAATTAAAATCCCCCCCCCCAGAAAATATGCCAACTAATCTAATCGAATTTAATAGACTTTCCCCAAGGGAAAAGGAGGTGGCTTCGCTTATTTTAGATGGAGCCACAACTAATATTATTGCGCAAAAGCTAGCCCTTAAGCCCAGTACTGTTTCTACGTTCAAAAAAAAGATTTTTGTAAAATTTCAGGTAGAATCGGATGTAGACCTATTTAAAATTTTAAAGGGCTTATAGGAGCGGATTCAACCAAACTGCAAATTTGTTGTTATAACCAGTTGTGGACCTAATAACAATCGATAGAATCATAGAAATGGCCTGGGAAGACCGTACCCCTTTTGAGGCTATTTACTTTCAATTTAGCGTGTCGGAGGCCCAGGTTATTGAACTCATGCGCCGCAATCTTAAGCGCAGTAGTTTTAATTTATGGCGAAAGCGCGTTAATAGTGGGGTGAGTCAAAAGCACCTTGTGAAACGGAGTGCGGCTATTAGCAGGTTTAAATGCACCAGACAGCGGGCCATTACCCATAATAAAATTAGTAAACGCTAATTTCTTTTTTTCTTACAGCCTTCACTGCAATAGAGTACTTCATCCCAGCAGCGTTCCCATTTTTTACGCCAAGTAAAGGGTCTTTTGCAGGCTATGCAAATTTTGGTGGGGAGATCGGCTTTTTTAGGTTTTTTCACTTATGTCTTCTTTTTTATATGTATTGTTTCGACAATTTAGTAAATATTTTTAGCATTATATTTGTTCACTTACCAAGACTTGGGGCAAATGCAAAACTTTCCTATCCTATTAAATTATATACATGCCATTATAGTTGCTTTGTCAATCCTTTCTTTTGTTGAGATACTTGTTAAATTTAAGAGGCCATTGGTATTGAAAATCTTATTACTTGCAATGGTTTTTAATATTGGTTTTTTTGGATTGGGGAAATTGTACATTTTCGTTTTTGGTTATAATAGAATTCTAGCAGAGTTACCAATTGTGCTTTTAGGGGTAACATCCGTTAATTTTTTATATCAATTATACCGAAATAAAATAAGTGTATTTGTAATTATTAGTTGCTTGTTTTTAATGGCAAGCATTGTTTTAGTACCATTGTATTTTCACTTAAAATATAATTTAAGTTTTTTGCATGAAGATTTTTACGTCAATCCTCAAACATCTTTTCAGATTAAACTGTCAAGATTAATTGCCGTTAGTTACTTTTTATTTTTAGGAATAAATCTGCTATTAAAAATAATTAAGGAATACGAAAATGACAATATCTATTACAAAGCCCTTAGAGGCTGGTGCATAGCAATTATATCAACACTCGTTATTGCTATGACATTAAATGTGTTAGATATTGTATACTCTCGTTTGCCTTTCTTAAAAATATTAACCAATACTCTTTTGTGTTTATTTCAGGTTGTTATTATCATGTATAGGCCAACTTTCATGAATAATATACCCATTGAAATTTCTATTTCCAAGCTATTTTCAAATAAGCGCCACAATACGGTCAATTCAGAAACCTTTGTATTTCTATTTTTTAGCCAAATGTTTTACTTAAAGGAAAAAGCTTCCATTCATGATTTAGCGGGTGAAATGGAGGTGTCTTCAGAGGACTTGCTCGAATACGTTAGATTAAATTATAATATTAATTTTGTAGAATTGATTAATAAAAACAGGATTCTGTATTTCATAGACTTAATGAATTCTCCTGAAAATCTCAATTTCACATTAGAGACACTTGCAAAAAAATCAGGCTTTAGTTCGAGGCAAAATTTGCATAAATCTTTCAAAAAGCATCATGGAGGCAACCCATCTGATCTAATTCTTATTGCTCAATCTTAGTGTGCATTATTTATTTATTTTGTATTTAAATAACAGGTAATCAATGTATTATAAATTTGTGTCCCCGACACCACAAAAGTGTCACTAATAATTTTTTCTACATCCCATAAGTTTCGATTTTACGTTTATAAAATATAAATTTACGCATGAATATTATTAAAATTTTTGTTACAACTTTAGTACTAACTGCGTCTACTTGTGTGAATGCCCAGCAGGTTCAAACAATTGCTGGAAATATAGGAACTAAATCAGGTGTTGATGCCCTGCAGGTAAGACTTGGCATCTTAAAATCAAGTGCTATTGATGCGGCTGGCAACATATATTATGCAGATGACTACATGATTATGAAAAAAGATGCCGTAACTGGTATCGTGAGCAAATTAGTAGGAACTGGAGTTTCCGAGTCTAATAAAGACAAGATTTCGGTAACCGGAAGTTGTGCTACTTGTGTGGGTATATATACTACCGCTCATTTGAGTATAGATCAAAAAAACAACTTTTTGTATGTAACATCCAATGACGTTAATCTCATGAAGGTTGACCTTACCACCAATTTAATTTACTCAGCGGCAGGTGGTGGCGTTCAATATGGTAATAACAATGGAGATGGAGGATTAGCAACGAACGGAACAATTCCAGGTGCCCAAAAAGTACAAACAGATTCAAGCGGGAATATCTATTTTATGCAAAACTTTTTGGATAATCGAGTTCGGAAAGTTAATAAAGCTACAGGAATTATTACTACTGTTTTAGGAGGTAATACAAGTACACCAAGCCTGGATGGATCATTGGGTGTCAATGCTACCATTACAAATGGCGTTTTTGCTGTTGATCGTGCTGGTAATATTTTCTATTTTGATAATAATAAAATTAGAAAAGTAGACAATCAAACGGGAATCATTTCAACGATTGCGGGTCAGGCTAATCCTGGTAAAAATGGCGATGGTGGGCTTGCTAAAGATGCATCCATAGCATATCCTAGTTTAATACATGTTGATAATCAAAATAACATTTACTTGTATGGCGATAATTCAATGAGAAAAATCAACGGTTCGGATTCAAAAATAAATACCATTGCAGGAACAGGCGTGAATTCAGATTTAGCAACTGGAGATGGGGGAGTAGCAACTTTAGCTAATTTTAATAGACCTCAATCTATTACTACTGATAATGCTAATAATATTTATATTGTTGACGATGCAGATTTTTCAATTCGTAAAATTAACGCTTCAACTAATATTATAACTAGGGTTATTGGAACACCTACTTTTTCTGGCGATGGGGCATTAGCAAAAAATGCTTCGCTAAATGAACCCGGAGCAATCGCGGTGGATAAATCCGGTAACATATATATAGCAGATGTACTAAATCATAGAATCAGAAAACAAAATAAAGCTACCGGAATTATTACGACTGTTGCTGGCAATGGCTTATTGTATAGTGGAGTGGTTAATAATGCAAGCATTGCTACATATTATAATGGCAAGAATGCCACCGATGTTTCAATTGCAAAACCAGTTGCCATTGCGATTGATAGTAGTGAAAATTTATTTATAGCAGATCAAGGTTTAAGAATAATATTTAAAGTAGCGCTTTCAACAGGAAAAATTAACATCTTTTCCGGGAATAATCCAACTACTTCGTCAACAAATTCTACAATTGGTGACGGAGGAGATGCGTCAAATGCTTCGTTTAACAACTTTTCTGGGTTGGCAATTGATAATTATAATGATGTCTATATTGTAGATTTTTTAAATAATATAATTAGAAAGGTTGATTCAAAAACAAATATAATCAACACTGTTGTTGGGTCATACAATGTGCCTAGTCAAACCGGATTTTCTGGGGATGGTGGACTTGCAACCAAGGCTAAAATTTTTTATCCTAAAGGTTTAAGTTTTGATGGAAATAATAATTTATATTTTTCTGATTATCAAAATCAAGTATTAAGGAAAGTAGAGTATGCTACAGGCATTATAACAACCATTGCTGGTATGCCAAATATATTTGGGGGTGATGGTGACGGAGGATCTTCAAAAGAAGCATCTATATGGAACGCAATGGGAGGACTTGCAACAGACAAAAAAAATAACATACTTTATTTTGCAGATAACGATAATAGTAAGATTAGAAGAATAAATCTAAAAAATGGAATTATAAGTACACTTGTTGGTACAGGACAAGCAGGCTTTAATGGCGACACACTTTCTCCCCTCAATACAAAAGTGTCATTCAAGATAAGCGTTAATACAGAGTACATAAATGGGATTGTTGTTGATAGTGTTGGGGATGTTTATTTTTCGGATCGGCATAATCAAATTATCAGAAAAGTTACCGAACCAATAAAGGTTGCAGTTCCTGCATCTCCTGATACGCTTTTGCCACATAAAATCACCATCCATAAAGACAAATTTGTTTCTTTAGAAATGAGTCAGGATGAGTACAATGATTGGGTAAAAAATGACTTTTTTACCTATGGGCCAAAGAGTATAAAACTTTTAAAAGAAGTATATACAAGGTTTAAAGACAATTTTGATTTTTTAATTTGTAATTTAAACGAGCCAATTACTGGCCCAACACAAATCACCTATGGTGGTGTTAATGTTCCCGTTTCAAATAAAGTAAAAAATATTGGTCGTGATATTATGGATCTTGCCGATTCATATGGTGCAGCCAATGGCAGACTCAAATCGAATATGCAATTAGTAGGTAGTGGTATTACAAACTCGCCATTGCTTCACGAAATCGTACATACATATGCAAATTTCACCATCGATTCTGTAGGCTTTTTTGGTAATGGCTTAACTGAAAAAATGTTAAGAGCGCATTGGGGTTTTACAGGTGGTAATACAAAAGGTCAGTTGGGTGGATTTGTTCAGACCACACTCAAAGAAAATGTTGGTGGTATTGCAAATCAGTATAGTGTTTCTTCCTTTGGACAAATCGCCAATGGCGGTAACACGGTTCCATACAGTGAATTTGAATTGTATACCATGGGGATTCTTCCTTTGGACAGCGTCAAAACGTTTGATGCATTTAGAGGGATTCAAACCTTAACTGAAAGTAATGGTGTTAGTACATTTACTGCAAATAGTAGAGTTACATTTAATAAAGCAAAAATTGAAAGCGCTTTAGGGGTAAGGGTGCCATCAGCGGCAGATGCCCAAAAAGATTTTAATGCTTTATTTATTGTTTTAACCCCTAGAGCTCTTACAAATATTGAAATTGACCAATACGATGATCAGATCATTAAAATGACCAAAAGAGGAGATGATGGCACCAGTTTTTATAATTTCTGGGAGGCAACAAATGGTTTAGGTACTTTAAATGCAAGTGGCCTGCAAAGTCAAGTGGCAACGGGAACTATAGAAAAATTGGATTCTAATGCTTGCGCTGGTTCAGTTATTCGATTTAAAGCGTATCCTTTAATGAATGGCGGCATAAAGCCAGTTTATCAGTGGTATAAAAATGGAAAGGAAATAAGTGGCGAAAATTTAAATTTATTTTCTACGAGTGATTTAAAGAACAACGACACGATTAGTTGTAAAATAAAAAATTCGTTAGATTCTGTAGTAACTTCAATCATTATAAAATCTATAGCTGGATCTGCAGTTGCCCCAGTTACAACTTCAATTACTTACTGTGCTGGTGTTAACGCAATTGCTCTGACTGCTAACAAAACTTCGGGTAATACATTAGTATGGTATGGAACTTCTGCTACAGGAGGCGTATCTAGTGTATCTGCTCCAATTCCAAGTACTAGTACCGCTGGTGTCTACACCTATTATGTAAGTCAAAAAGATAGTATAGCAGCTTGCGAAAGTCCTAGAGCTCCATTGGTTGTTACTGTAAATGCAAGTCCTACAGTAGGAAGTATAACAGGTGCTACAGCTCTTTGTTTAGGGGCAACTAATACATTGTCAAATACAACAACTGGTGGCGTTTGGACGAGTGGCACCCCTGCAACGGCAACCATCAGTGCAACTGGAGTTGTAACAGGTGTTGCTGCTGGAACAAGTGTAGTTTCTTACACAGTTTCTAATACGAGTGGATGCGCTACAGCAACTACCCAAACTATCACTGTAAACGCAAAGCCAACAGTAGCTTCAATAACTGGTAGTGCAGCCCTATGTTTAGGCTCAACTACTACATTATCTAATGCAACAACAGGTGGTGTTTGGACGAGTGGAACAACTGCAACGGCAACCATCAGTGCAACAGGTGTTGTAACAGGAGTTGCTACAGGAACAACTATAATTTCTTATACCGTAACAAATGCAACCGGATGTGCTACAGTAGTTACTCAAACCATTACTGTAAATGCAATGCCAACAGTGGCAAATATAACAGGTGCAGCTGCCCTTTGTGTAGGAGCAACCACAACATTATCTAATACAACAACAGGTGGTGTATGGACAAGTGCTACACCGGCAACTGCAACCATCAGTGCTACAGGTGTTGTAACGGGTGTTGCTGCTGGAACAAGTGTCATTTCTTACACCGTAACAAATGCGGGAGGATGCGCTGTTACTGTTACGCAAACAGTTACCGTAAATGCAATGCCAGCAGTAGGTAATATAACAGGTACATCGGTACTATGTGCTGGGTCAACTACTTCATTGTCAAGTACGACAACAGGTGGTGTTTGGACGAGTGGAACCCCAGCAAGTGCAACCATCAGTGCAACAGGCGTTGTAACAGGTGTTGCTGCAGGAACGAGTGTAATTTCTTACGCAGTAACAAATGCGGGAGGTTGCGCTACAACAGTTACTCAAACAGTTACTGTAAATACAGTTCCTACAAAGCCAAGCATTACAAGAGATGTAAATAACAATTTGGTTAGTAGTGCAACACTAGGTAACCAGTGGTATACAGATACAACCGCAGTGATAACTGGGCAAACTGCACAAAGTTACAAACCAACGGTAGCAGGTTATTATGCGGTTAAGGTTACATCAAATAATTGTAGTAGTGCTTTTTCGGATAAGTATTATTACTTGATAACGGCACTTGCTAATTTTACAAATAGTCAATTTATTCATTTGTATCCAAACCCTGTTGGCAATGATTTAATGATTGACTACAATTTAACGGGTCAATCACAAGTGTCTGTCAAAATTGTGGATGAAAGTGGTAAGATTGTTATTAATAGAAACAAAATAAGTAAAGGAACAAAATTGAGTGTTTCACAACTTAACAGAGGCATTTACTTTGTTCAAGTATTGGGCAAAAACAATCAGTTATTATTTACAGACAAACTCATTAAAGAATAGTATCATGAAAATTAAATCAACCTATTTTCAAATATTGATTTGCGCAGCATTAGCATGCTTTACAGTAGCTTGTTCAAAATCAGGTGGGGGTGGATCAGTAACGCCAACACCGCCAACAACACCTGCCGAAGAAAACATAGCCTTTGCTATTGATATTGACCCTGGTTCAACTGTATATGCTGCATTGGGTGCCACACAAGACGCAAAAATCACCCTTAGTTCAAAAATGCCAACAGCGGGCATATCAGTGGATGTTGTTGTTAAAAAAGACGCAGATAATTCAACGGTTTCAAGTGGCAGTTATTCAAGTTTAACATCTCCATTTACGGCTACTATTGCTAATCTTACACCTGGGGTACTTTGTACGGCTACTTTTACGGTAACGTCAAAAACCACCATTTCAAATTCTAGTGTCAAGTCTTTTAAGATGGCAAGGAAATAAGAGGGTGAAATAGGATTCCAATTCGAATACATAATAGTAAAAGGATTTGCGTTTAATCGTAGGTCCTTTTTTTTTTGGAATAATTTGCTGGGGTTGTTAGTTCTAATTAAATTAAATATATAAATAATGTATTAATATTTATATATCAATGTTATATAATTTATTACAAGAAGTTACAGCCTACAATATACACTTCAAGTGTATTTGCAATACTTTAGAAACAATTTTGATATAGACTAAGTCATTAAATATTAATATTTAGTTCAATTTAATGTCATGAATGTAACTTTAGATGCACTTATTCAATATTCTTATTTTTTCTTATTTCTTTTTTCAATCATCGTTTTATTCGATGTCCTCATTCGTTTCAAGTCGCCATTAAGACTAAAAATCTTTTTCATATTAATTGTTTTATCTACGGGTGTTACTAGTTTCTGTTCTTTTAACATGAATGGTCCAGACCAATATGTTTTTTTATTCAAAATTTGCAAAGTAGTTGTTGGAACTGCAGTTGTTCAAATATTTACTAATTTATATTTCATTCAACACAAAAAAATAGCGAACATCCATTTAATTGCTGCGTATACATTTTACATTATTTTAATATGTTACGTTCAAATGGTTGGTTATTATAACGTATTTCCAAAATACAATACAAGAACTAGTATCGCTGATGAAAGAGAATTCAGGTACAACCTTCCAGTAATTTTTAATTTTTTTATATATTTCTTTTTTATTGTTTTTAATTTATTTATTTTCTATTATACATATAATATTCTCTTTAAATTTTCATATAAGAATATTTATTTTAAAAAAATACAACTTTGGACCTTTTATTTTTTTATTTTATTTACAGGTCAAATTATTTTAATTCTTTTGACTATTGTTTTTAATGTCCCCAATTTGGTTAAACTTATTACTACAATAGGATTTGCTTTAAGTTTACTATTGGTAATTTTATACAGACCTAGTTTTATCAATAAAAATGGGTCTAAAATTTCATTTGGCTTTTTATTTAATAGAACTGATTTTAGTTTAGATATAAAAGACAACAATTTTATTTTTCACTTTTATACTAGTTGTTATTTTAAAAATAAAACTGCAGATATTATTGAATTCTCTAACATCATTGGCGTTGGTAAAGACATTCTGGCTAGTTATATTTATTTCACCTATTCAATGAGTTTTGAAGAATTGGTTAATAAAGCAAGGATCGAATACTTTGTCGAAATTATAAAAGACGAAAAGTTTAAAAATTACACCGTAGAAGCGCTGGCTTTAGAGGTTGGATTTAGCTCTAGGCAACGATTCTATAAGCCATTTAAGCAGTATCACGGAGGGAATCCTTCTGATCTTATAGATGTTTCTTAATACCAATAAATTTTATTTTAATGAATTTTACAACTGAATCACTTATCATAAGTTCTCACTTCTTTTTATTTCTTTTTTCAATCATCGTTTTATTGGATGTCCTCATTCGATTCAAGTCGCCAGCAAGACTAAAAATATTTTTCTCATTGTTTGTGCTTGCTATTTTGCTTATATCCTTTTGTTCATTTATCAGGACAGGACCAGGTCAGTATTTTTTTGTGATAAAGATTTGCAAAATAGTGATTGGAACATCTATGGTTCAAATATTTTCGAATTTATATTTTGTCCAACATAAAAAAATTGCCAATATTTATACCATTGCTGCATATTCATTTTATATCTTTTTATTTTTTTATGTACAAATTGTAGGATATGATAAGGTATTTACTAAAGCTGCTGTTTTAAATAATAGTTACAACCTTCCCATTTATCTTAATATTTTTATAGAATTCGATTTTATTCTATTTAACTTATTTCTTCTTTATTATATTTATAATATTTTGTTTAAATTTTCATTTCAGAATATTTATTTTAAAAAAGTACAAGTATGGACGTTTTGTTTCTTTATCATTATAATTTCTCAATTATTGTTGGTTTCATTGTACGCGTTCCTAGACATCCCTAGCCATTTCAAGGTTTTTGTCCCAATTGTATACGGGTTGTTTTTTCTTTTAATTATTTTATACAGACCCAGTTTTATTTATAAAAACCCTTCTAATATTTCCTTTAACTTCTTATTTAACAGAAATAACTTTATATCCAATCTTAAAGAGGTTGATTTTAACTTTCATTTTTACACCAATTTCTACTTTAAAAGTAAAACAGCAGACATTGTAGAATTTGCAAATATCATGGGCGTCAGCAAAGAGGTCATGTTTAATTATATCTATTTCACCTACTCAATGAGTTTTGATGAGTTAATCAATAAAGCTAGGGTTGAATACTTTGTGGAAATTATAAAAGATTCCAAATTTAAAAATTATACGGTTGAGGCATTGGCTTTGGAGGTTGGATTTAATTCTAGGCAGCGCTTTTATCAGCCATTTAAGAAATACCATGGAGGTAACCCTTCCGACCTAATTGACATCTTAAATGACTAATATATTGAAAATCAATGTAATTTAACTTGTTACAATTGTAATTTTTAATAATACAACGTCATTTTTATAATTACAGGTGTAATTTCTCCACCCATTTTATTTTTCCAATTTTTATGATCCAAATACTGGATCATGTCATTACTTATTTATTTAAAGGATATCATTTCTAAGTTTCGTTCAAGCGATGCGCAGGATAAAAATGTATTTGATCATTACTTTTTTGATCTTAAATACTATTTAAACAAAGATGCTTCAGTTGAGCATTTTGCCGATTTGCTTAACAGTAATCCCGAAAAGCTAGATAGAATCGCTAATACTTTTTATAGTAATGCGTTTCACTTGCTTATAAATGAATATAGATACAAGCATTTTTTAAGTGAGTTTGAAAGTCCATTCAATACAAATTTATCGATCGACTCAATTATCAAGTTTTCTGGGTTTGAAAGTAATGAAAATTTTGTAGCCTATGTTAAGGAAATGCAAGAAAAAATTAAGAAACATTAAACATTTATAAAACCTAAGGTAATGTCAAAAACAAAAAAACTAGACATTTTTAACTTGTTCTACAGCGGAGCAGCGGTAGTTATCTTAATTGGTGTTATTGCCAAATTATTGGAGTGGCCTTTGCAAGATTTATTAATTACGGGAGGGTTGGCCATTGAAGCGCTCGTATTTGCTGTTTCTTCCATAAAGTTTGTTGATGTTGTTCAAGAATCCTCTATTGGTGCTACCGAGGCTACTTTATCGAAGGTAGCAGATGGATTAGGTAGTTTAACGGCTGGCGCTACTGTTGCAGTTACTACTACTGGCACTGGCAGTTCTGCTGGCAATGCAAATTTTGGGGCTGATTTTAACACCCCAACCTACACAGATAGTTCATGGCAGTTACTTGAACAAATGGACGTGTTAACACTTACCAAAGACATGTTTTACCATCCAAGTTGGGTGAACTTAACATCTGACGAATACACACAGCTAACCGGGTTATTTAAAAATTTATTTGATAAAAAGCTACCTAGTAAAGACGCTTTACCGTTTTTAATCAAATTTCCGGTTGCTTTTCCAATATCTGATATTGATGGACTCGTATTAACCAGTTCGCAAACTGTTACTTTAACTGAAGTAGAGGTTTTATACAAAGCCTTACACATCGCTAATGCCACTTACTTATTTGAAAAAGCGGTGATAGAAGAGACGGGTAAAGGTGTTGTGATTAGACCTAGAAAAGAAAACGAAATTCAAATTTTTGGCGGTGAAGCAGCAGCTGTTGTGGCGCACGCTCAAAAGTTTCATGCGGCGCATTTAATTGTTAGTCCGGCTCAGTATTTTTTACAAGATACGATTGGATTAAAAGAAGAGGCGCTTACGCAGTACTTTATTGACAATGCTAATATAGCAGATGAAGGTCAGGTGGTATCGCTAGCTGATATACTTGCAAGCAAGTCTGATGCTGTAAAACAGCTGCTTTTTAACAAATTTGACACCGTTACGTATGATGTAAAAACGGGTGCTGGCTATTTGGTATTAAAAGCACTTGTTGCATCTGCTGTTAGCTTTCAAAACAAGGCGGAAGGTTCAAATGTGCTGTTACAAAAAGTAACTATCAAATCAGCAAATAATATTTCAATAAATAGATTAGATGTTGTTAACTGTAGTTCTGAGACTGTTTATTTTGGTAAAGACAATGAGTACAATGTTAAGCTAGCAGAACTCTTTACAAATGGTGAGCTGCAAAACAAAGGACATTTTGATGCACTAATTGCAAAGCTTTCTGAGGATAAAGTAGCAAGCGCAGCCGAGCTGAACTATTTATTTAATCTCACTACAGAAGATACGGTGTCTGATTTATTAAGCGCATTAAATCATCATTTAGCAAAAACGAATACGAGTGCAACGGGCGCACAGTTGTCGTTTGTGTTACTGTGTAAAGTATTTATTAATTCTTAAATTCTAGTATATGGCGGAAGGTCAAGTTGACGTCAAAAGATACCAGATTATAAGTCTTTTGTACATTGTATTTATTTGTTTTTCTGTAATTAGTATCAAGATATCGATACTAGATTCTAATATCTATACCATTAGATCACTTCAGTCATTAGACAAAGAGGAGTATAAGAAAATAAATATTAGTAATAAGATTATTGAAGATAATATAGCGCTCTTAAATAAAAATGCGAAGGCGGATGCTTATTTAAAGATTCGTACAAGAATTAATGCCAGCTATAAGGTAGTGAATGAAGTAATCAAGCACGTAGATGATGAGTTTGCAAAAAACAAAACAGATATTTTAAAAGAGTTTAATAGTAAAAATTTAATTGAAGAGATATTAAGAAGTGACAAGGGGGTTCAGTTAATTGAAAAAGACCTTTTTGATTTATCGGATTTCATTAAAAAGTCGCCGTATAAAATACAAACATCACTTGATTCACTGATTCCGATAGAAAAAAACATTACCACTATTAGGGGTAAGGTGGAAGCCTGGGAGTATTATTTATTCATGCACAAGCCTACTGCCATTAGTTATATGCAGTTGGAGCGCATTAAACTACTTATCACCAAAACGCAACTCTTATACCAAGAAGCGGCGCTTGCGGAAATTGGCTATTTGCCTACTTATTTTTCTCAGTTCAACCCTAAACTCTATGTTTTAAAATCATCGGTTAAGGAGTACAAAGAGGAGGATATTATTAAGCCAGGTCAAAAAGTAATCAGTGTAAACGATCAGGTATTTGATGATTTATTCCAAAACATTTTAGCCTCGCTGCATGCCGAAAACATTTTTGTGGGCTTAAACAACACACTATTAAGTGAGTTCAATTACAATTTAGGTAAGGATTTTGAACTAGAGATATCACCTAAAGTAAATCTTGTAAAAGCTACGAATAATTACAAAGTGGTGTTTAATAAAAAAGGAGAGTACACGCTTCGTTTTTATGATATGCGCAAAGAGCGTAAAGTGCTTTTTGAAAAAAAGATTATGGTGAACGCCCTGCCTGATCCGGTTGTAAAAGTAAAAGGCGATAACCTTAGTAATTACTCTATTAGCGTTAAGGATTTAATTAGTGCCGAAAGACTTGAAGCCAAGCTAGAGATCAATAATTTAAACTATTTCCCTGGCCGTATCAACAGCTTTAAAGTAGTGCGTATACACAATGGTAAGGAAGAAGAGAGTGTTAATAATTATGGAGAGCTTTTTCAGTCACCTACCCAAAAAGTACTAGGTGCACTTGTTAAAAACGACCTAATCATTTTTGACAATTTAAATATGTCACTCATTGATGGTTCTACTAGAACCGCTGCACCTATTGTTTATAAAATAACCAACTAATTATTACAGAACTTGAAAAGTAAATTTATATACACCATTCTATTTTGCTTGCCAGTAGCGTTATTTGGGCAGGATACCTTGTCGGGTAATTATGCCACACTTAAAATTTCAGCGGGTGTGCATGTGGTAAAAGACGTGGTTACCGTTAAAGGATTACTTACGGTAGAGCCGGGCGCTAAAATAGAACTATTAGACCCAGGGGTGATTGTGTGCGAAGGTGGTGTAGCCATTAATGGCGTAGGTCAAAACATTGAATTTTATGGCAAGGCTAAACAAGAGGGTGTAGGCTTAATCATTAAAAATATAGACTCATCAAGTGTAAATATTGTGGGGGCATCTTTTAAGTATTTACAAATGCCACTCTTTTTTGATTTTGGATGGAAAAGAAATAGTATCAACATTAGTGATAATAACTTCATTGAAAATACGGGTAAGGTATCCATTATCCAGGTGTTAGACCCACCGTTTAGTTTTACAGCAGATCAGGGATCTATTGAGTTTACGGTTAAAAACAACCTCTTCGCTAATAACAACGCACCGGTATATTTTGAAGATCTAAAAAGTGATTTAATCAAATTAAGCATTGTCAATAATACGTTTGCTGGTAATACGGTGTATGGTTTTAAGAATTACAATATTTCTACCAACATACTCTATGGTAGATCGGATAATAATTACAGTAAATTTCCGGCACTGATAGAAAGCAATAGTTTTGTTTATAACTATTTAATTGATAACAATACAGATACGGTGGCGCATGCTGCCAATTTTGGTATCTACGGTTCCGATAAAACCTTTAAGCTAGCTAATAACTACTTAGGTGCTAGTTCTAAATTAGAAATCGTAAAAACCATTCATGACCAGGCGCTCAACTACAATGCCCCTCAGTTGTTAGTTGAGCCGTTTTTAACGACGCCCCCTGCTTCAGCTCCAACGCACGTATATGCGGTACAAACACTTGATAACAAGCCTATTTCTGATAGCGGAACAATTGCGGAGCCATTAAAAGGCTTGGTATTATTAAGTAACAATGAGCTAAACGTATCTAAATCCGTTTTAGGGTTCTCGTATTTTGTGGGTGATAGTATTTTACAAAAAGTAGATACTACGCTTACGTATACGGCTCAGCCAAATGGCAAAAGCACAACCTTAACGATCACTAAAGCTGTCAATACCAACAAAAAAGTAGGTTACTACACTTTATCAGGTATTGTAGATAATACCGGTAGGGCGGTGCCGGATGTAAGAGTTGGATACAATGCATGGCTTAACGAATACAGGGCCCGAAAATTTCTTTCTGAAATCATTGCTATCAATACCAAAAAAGCAGCAGATAGCATTAAGCCAGAACCTAAACCTAAAGCAGAAGATTCTATAAAAAATACGTTTCAAAAAATTGAAGCGCCCGTTAAAAGTAGAATAGAAGTAGGCCTAGTTGCTGGTGGCGCCATATTTACGGGTACCATTAGTAGTCCTGGATTATTTAACAATCAAATGAACATGGCGGTTGGAGTGCATGCTAGCTACACGCTATTTTCAAACATAAGCGCTGGCTTAACTATTGCAAGTTTTAAGCTCAGTAATTCTGATCGTACTTCTAGTAACAATGAACAGCTTGCACGCGGTATGAGCTTTAGTACATCTATGCTAAGCTTATCACCATCTATCAATTATGATTTTGTTGACAACCGCTTAAATACAAAAGCTAAAAAAATAAAGCCATCTATTGGAGTTGGCCTTGATATTAATTCATTTTCTCCATCTGGCATGTACAATGGAGTGGAGTATAAATTACAACCCCTTGGAACTGGCGGACAGTTTTCTGATAGTACAAAAAAGCCATACTCATTACTTGCCCTTGGCTATTTTTTAAACTTTAAAGTAAAGTACCAGATTAATAAGTCTAATAGTGTAGGTATTCATTTTTCATACCATAAGAGTATGTCTGATTATTTAGATGATGTTGGCCCGGATGCATATCCAAGTGCTGCTAAAATACTAGCATCGAGTGTATCTGACCCGGCGGCGGCACTTTATTTTTCCAATCCAACTTCTCGAAACATTAAAGGGCAGTTTAGAAACAGCCCTAATAATGCAAAAGATAGTTATATCATTTTTGGAATTTTTTATGCTAGAAAACTTTTTAAATAGATTGTATGTTAGAAAAGATAGTGTCCTTTAAAAAATATGGTTTTCTGATTGCGGCATTGGTGCTCTTTCAATGCTGTGCAAAAAAGGTAGTTATTTCTGATTTAGATTTTAAAAAGCAATTACTATCAGGAACAGGTACGTATCAAAACGTAGAGCATAGTTGGAGACTCGATTCTACCTACGTTAATGGACTGCCAGTTGTTTTAACAGCATATCAGCGAACATTTGTAAAAACGTTTGTAAACGATGGAACTTATAAAGATTCTGAATTAAACACGGGTACTTGGGAGTTATCTTCTTTAACAACTTTAAGACAAAAAATAACGTATAGCACTACAAGTAAAATAGACAGTTGCAGTTTTGAAATTTTGCTACTAAATTCTGCACAATTAAAATTAAAGCTTAACAATACTACTACTAAAACAGAGTATTTATTTAAAATAGCCAACTAGCCTTGAAATATATACTTACCATATTATTTGTGTTACTCGTTGGGTTTGCTAAATCGCAAATCTCAATAGGCTATTCTATTGGTGTATTTGGAGAGAATTTGAAAATAGATAGTTACAGTAATCCACTTGCTATTATTTCTAAAACTTGTATTCAGGTAACCAATGGTGTTGCTAAGTTTTTAATTAGTGGCAAAGGTGTTTATTTAAATGCATGTGCAGTAAAAGAAACAGAAATTAAATTAAACATTCTAGTGGCACCTAATCCTGCCACCGAGTATACGGTTGTAAAATTTGGCACCAAGCTTCAAAATCAGGAGCGTTTTAATATTCAGTTGTATAATGCGGCGGGTCAGTTGGTGCAAAAGTACACTACTACGCAATCTCAGCTATTAGAAGGGTTTAGAATCACCACAGGAAATTTAGCACAAGGGATATATTTTATAAAAGTATTTTCTTCTAGTATCAACGAAGTTGTAAAAATTATTAAAAATTAATTTTGTGAATAGAACCATTAAAGCGTTTATATTTTTAATTCTGTTGCTTACTTCAAAAAGCAGTGTGGCCCAAGGACAGGTAGTGCCTGATGGGATATTATTCCAGGCGGTGGCAAGAGATGCAAACAACAATGCAGCAGGCAATAGAAATATTTATATCCAAATTTATATTAAAAAAGGAACGGTAACTGGATCAACAGATTATAGTGAAAGTTTTAAGGTGGTATCAAACACAGAAGGTATTTTTTCAATTATTATAGGACAGGGGACAAGAATGAGTGGGCCAGCTAGTTTAAAATTATTAGACTGGGCTAAAAGCTTATACTTTGTAAACATTAAAATAGCGATTGAACCTACGCTTACAAATCCGGATTGGAAAGCAGATAATAATTATGTAGATATTGGCACTTCACAACTTTGGACCGTTCCATACGCATTTGCTTCCGAAGCTTCAAAATATGCAGACTCTGCTGGAACGATCTCTAGTATTTTACCAGGTTCAAAAGGAGGTACAGGCGTTGCTAATGCAGGTAAAACCATAACTATCGCTAATAATGTAATTACCAAAGGTATTGGTGATTTAACCATCACTACAACCGCTGCAAGTAATGTAATATTCCCAACATCTGGTACATTGGTTTCTAGACAAGGTTTTGATACACTCTTAAATAAAACAATAGTATCTCCAGTTTTACTTGGCAAACCAACTGCTGTTACACCTGACTCAACTAGTTCTGATAGTTCGGTTGCTACTACACTATTTGTTAATCAGAAAGTAAATAGATTAATTTCTTCTAGTACTTCTTTAACAATCGGAAAAGTGAATGTAGCTGATACTTCTGCTATGTTATTACCATATGCCATTCGTGCAAATACAGAAGCGAGCATCAATGCAGAAAAGGTAAGAGCTATAGCAGCAGAAGCTTTAAAAGTAAACATTGCTGATA
>Ga0209297_1000336_pt1 | contig 31078 bp, 42 predicted proteins | sample S_130805_MF_Meta_FD_187322 | JGI IMG/M metagenome (GOLD analysis project Ga0209297, IMG submission 187322) | Freshwater microbial communities from Lake Simoncouche, Canada to study carbon cycling - S_130805_MF_MetaG (SPAdes) (version 2) | ecosystem: Environmental > Aquatic > Freshwater > Lake ...
AGCTGGCCCGGGCGGCGTTGTTACGCAGGACGAGGTAGCCGGAGATAAAGCCGAGAAGGAAAGCGGTGCCGACTGAGATAAAGTAAAACATTGTTAGACGGTGTCGATGACTTCGACGCGGACAAGGGGGCCGAGGTCGACCGGGGTTTGCGGGGTAGCAAAGGTGACGGTGATTTCTGATTGACTGGCGGTGACAGGTTCACCGTTCCATGCCGGGAAGATGGTGGCCAGAAGTTGAGCGTAGTCGCCGATCAGGAGCGACGAGGTGATGCGGTAAGTGATAGTCATGGGTTAGCCGTGGGCGACGAGGGTGCGGAGGTTGGAGACATAGGCAGTTGCTTGAGCGGGTGAAGATGTTCCACCAGCGGAATTGATTTCAACAGCGGCATAGCCTGCAGTAACTGCGCCAGAATTGCTTGCCGTTGAAAAACCTGTCGTGCTGTCGATGAGAACGCCATCAGCGTAGGCGTAGACTGTTCCTGTTCCGTCTGATTTTATCATAAAGTCAACGGATGCAATTCCAGCATACGGCACAGCCCAAGAAGTCGTCTTGGTCGTCAAGGTTGTTCCGTTGTGGGCAAGGATAGATAGCACCTTAGTCGCCAAGTTGATTGAAATACCGAAACCGATTTGCGAAAGCGTTCCGTTAGTTGTTCCGGTATTCATTCGGAATAATAACGTCAACGATGTGGCCACAAAGGTGGATGACCATCCAGTAGCCATTTTACACGATATCCGAATCTCCTTAGTAAAATTAAACCCATAAGTTGAATTACTGCGGGCAAACATTAAGATGTTTTTCTGACAATATCCTGCCGTGTTTACATTAGGCCCCCATAGATATCCGTAGTCTGGCGAGGCATTGACATAAGCCGCGCCCGTTCCACTGGTAGCAGTGGTGGTAGTAGTGATAGGAGGGACTGACCAAGTAGTATCAGAAATATAATCCCGAACAAAAGCCGTGGTAGCAATTTGCGTTGTATTCGTGTCTACCGAGGCGGTGGTCGAGAGAGGCGTGCCGGTTAGGCTTGGGGAAGCCGTAGGAGCGCGAGTCGTGTCGGTCGGGTGAACGTGATCCTGACGGGAATAGAGGAGAGATGTACCGACGGCAGCCGTGCCGTTAACGATAGGGGTAGCCGTACCTACCTGACCCAATACAAACGCCGTGGTAGCAATCTGGGTGGTATTCGTCGAGACGCTGGCCGTGGTCGAGAGGGGCGTGCCGGTTAGGCTTGGCGATGCCATGTTGGCTTTTAAATCCAGCGCCGCCTGTAAGTTCGTATTGCCAGAGACTGCCCCAGTGATGTCCGAGAAGGCTACGGAAGTCGCAGGGGTGACGCCGCCCACGTTAACCACCCATGAGGCGTACGTTCCCGAGCCGGTGTGATTATTAACGTCAACGGTCAGGACGCCAGTGCTTGTGCTGTACGTCAGCACCTCGCCATGCATATGGTGCGACGCGTCGTAAGAAATCGTGATGTTCTGGGTCGGCGTATACGAGAGGCCAGTACCGATGGTGAACGTCTTGTTACCGTTACTAATCGTGTTGCTCGTCGTCGAGGTCGTCAGGTAGCGGTCGCCGAACGCCTGGGCCTTGACGTACGCCGTCGTTGCGATGGAGGTATCGTTATCAGAGGTGGCCGGAGTCGGGGCGGTGGGGTTGCCGGTTAGAGCCGCGTTATTGAAGCCAAGGAAAGCGGTGGTTTGCACCGTTGAGTCTGGAAAAGTCAGCCCAGTTGGAGTGACCTCCATCGTCCCGGCAGAGTCGTAAACATTCAGGCCATTATACTCGACTGTCGTTCCTTGCGCGTGATCGCTGGATAACTCAACTCCTAAGCCCCATCCAGCCAGCGCGCTATCGTGACTACTACCGTCGGAAATGGTAACTTCGGCGCCGGTATTCATCGCACCGCCAGCCAGGGGTAACTTGTCATCTAGCTCGCCTTGCAAATCCGTCTGGCTGGAGAGCGTCCCGGTGATGCTTCCCCAAGCAGTTGCCGCTGATCCCGTAAATGCCGTAGTCTGTGTACTGGAGTCTGGGAAGGTTAGTCCCTCGTCTGGATTGATAATAAATTGTCCTGCTGCCGTAACGACATGTATATTGCCCTCTGGATTAATATATGTTCCGTAACCTCCAAGGGTTTGATTTACGACGAACTGATTTCCCAATACCGTTAATGCTGCAGTATATAACGAGTTAGTCAAAGTGCCGCCCGTAAGCGACAACTTGCCGTCAAGCTCACCTTGGAGGTCGGTCTGGTCTGAAAGCGTACCCGTGATATCGCCCCATATTGCATTTTGACCTGAAGGCCCTTGGGGCCCGGGTATGCCTTGTGGCCCAGGGGTCCCGATGACGCCAGAGAGGACGCCGCCAGCAGTGTTCTGAAACACGCCAGAGATAGTCCCTGCGACGAGACTATTGAAAGAGCCGGTAATGACAGCCATGGCTTAGGATTTGGTAATGGTATCCGCAATGACGATGCGGAAAATGACAGAGTGAGCCGTAGGGCTACCGTCAAATACGAAGCGCATATCCCAGTTGGCCTGACCGACCGCCCAATCTGAGGTCGAGTCATTGTAGATAGTCGTAAATGACAAGCCGTTTTCGGCAATCGTTACAACCAGTGGGTACTCGGTTCCGCAGTGATCGCGGATGGTCGAGGTAATGGTCGTATCCAGCAGGTTTGCGGGTTCTCCAGCTGAGGGAGTCCACATCCAAGTGCACCCGAATGAGTCTCCACGCGAGAAGGAAGCGGTGTTTGCCATGCTACTTATTGCGGGAAAAGTAGGGTTTAAGGCGGCTTAGGGGGTGGGTTAGCCGCCGGGGGGCTATTCTTCAACGGCGAAGTAAGCCGTACGAGTGTATTCAAGGGGGTAGAAGGACTGATACTTACCGGGGTCAAAGTTTTCATCCGTTCCATTACCATCGACAACGCTTTGCTCAAGGAAATCAACGTCCTCAATTAACTGTGTGAAATTACCCGGTGCCCCAGGAGTGTATCCGTAAGGCGTATCCGGATAATCTTTAACAGGGGATGAAGCAAAGTCTCCCGAAACGCACTCATGGACATATTCAATATCCCTGTAAGTTGTGTTAGTTATTTCATCATCAACCCATGTATCTGTTTTAACCTTAGCCCTAAAGGTAACGGTTTGTCCAATCCATGGGCGGTGGTTATTGCTACATTCAGTGGTATCAATTTCAACGTGTATCGCCGTCCCGGGCGGATCGAGGTCACCACGGTATTCTTCGATAAAATCAAAAACCATTCTACCGGGCGATGCTCCAGAAACACCACCCGTTGGGAGGGGGCCTTTGCCGACCCATTCATTAAATTCACCAAGCGGAACGGCCTGATAGACAGCTGAGTCCTGACCGCCAAATACCCCAGACCTTGGAGCATTGCACCCTGACGTGAACTCAGTCATTTCGTAATTAGTAAAATCGCCTAAATAACCTTGTCCACCTACGGGAGCCAAAGGGGTGTAGGGAGTCCAAACAGGTTGATATTTTTCAGCATAGTTTTCGTCAAAGCCGCTAACGTAATATCCGAACTTAAACGAAGACGGCGTCATCGGCCTAAATATTTCGTTAGCCATATTTAAACGCGGTAGAAGAAGTACGATGCCGAGTTAGGCGAAGTGAACTTATGGCGCTGTGACCACAGTGATCCAGTGACAAACTGATTGGCCGTGGTAGCCGACGTAATCTCGGCCAGCGTGATGTAACCGTACTCGTCGCTATCAACAGGGGTCGTTGTGTCCGTCTCAATGGTAAGCGTATCGCCTGGGTATTGGCCATCCGTGTTGGATATCTTCAGGTAAATCATGCCGCTTGAGGCCGTAATCTCTGACTCCATATTGTCGGGAACGTAGTCGTTGAGCGTACCGGGTTGAACCTTCCATTTGCCATCCTCGGAGCCTGGATAGACCGTGAAGGGTGGTACGGTGTAATCTGGCAATTGCTTAGCGCACGATCCGTCACGGAAGTAGAAGTCCTTAAACCCTGCCGCAACATAAGCCGTAGGGGTCGTATCGTCGATGAGAGGCTCGACGGTGGCATCAAGAGTATAACCTCCAGGCACTTCATAGGCAATGGCTTCAGCACGATTTACGACATCTACCCAGTCGTTTTCCAAGTTATAATTATAATAGTCATCGGCTTCCGTCCAATCCTTCTCATTCATCAACTGCGTTCCGTTGAACTGAAGGTCAATAGACACGTCGATAAGCCCAGTGGCGTACTGGGTGACCTCTACCTTCTTAAGAGGGTTTAATGAGTTAGTCCCTATTTCGATGTCAAAAGTAGAACGGAGCTGAAGATTATTGATAAACTCTACATAAAAGATGAGGTCGCTGCCGGCCGTCACGATAATGTTCTTTTTCAACGCGTCGATTTGCTGAAGGGCATTGCTCAGCTGACGGGCTGATTCTTGGAATGGATCAAAGGCTCCGGATTCTGCTCCATCATATTTGAAAGTAATTGTACCTGACGAATTAAGGTCGCTAAACTCAAGTTTAAGGATGCGGTTAGCCGTAGCCGAATGCTCTTGTAGGGTAGTGATATCGCAAGAGGGCTGGCCTTGCTCTGTAACAAATATGTCGGCCACAAACTTGACGTTATAACCGAACTTCATCGGGTTGTACCAGGAGGTATGACAATTACCCCAATCGGTGTCATCGTCGCCCGTAGCCGCGTACCCGGTCATCTTGTGGACGTTCATCGTATTGGTATAATACGAAGGGCCAGTTTCTACGAAAAAGGAATTAAGGTCATCCCATTTGACAATCATCAGAGCGGGGGTGGCCGTGATGGCGCCGCCGCCGCTTGGCAGGGCATCACTCTTAATGTCCCATTTGGCGACAAAGACGCTGTAGCTTCCGGCATCAAGATCATAGCCCCCGCCATTCATCATCCAAACGCTGGTACCTTCGGACTCTCCGCCATCCTCTTGGGAACCCGTGGGGAAGAGGTTAGCCTTTCGATGTTCTGCCTGCCAATAGTTAGTCAATGCCCCCGTCTTAATAAGGGGCATATTGCTGTCCGTATATCCGCAAGATCCTGTTCCAATCTGAAGGATACGTTTAGTGCTTTCGCCTTCGCGGATTAAGTAACCTGCCCGGCATTCATACGGCGAAGGGGTATAGGGAACCTCATCTTGGGTAGGCATAGTCTGGCCTGTCTTGATAGGCTCAGGCATCGTCAGCGACCCAATGAGTTTCTGATTGATTACAAACTTGTCAGTAACCCACTCAATAATTCCGACATTCATCAACTGATAGCATGGATCAGTGTACGCGTCAAAAGCTGGGATAAGTCCATTAGGAACATCGATTGGCAATACGGTTGACCAGTCGCCTGATGCGTATGGAACAAATACAATCACCGGGGGAATATCGTCATCCTGATTGGTGACTTGAATGATATGTACCGCCCACTTACCTGCACCCGTTACAATGTGTCCACCCGGTCCGCTAACCGATGCTCCAGCGGTATTATTAATGTAACTTGGATTTGTCCCGACTACCTTCGTGGCCGCGCTGTTAGAAGCCTGATATTGATAGATGACCTTCTGGTCAGTACCATCGAGCTGGGTAAATACGCACGATCCGTTCCATACGCTTATGAGATAATTTCCACCGGAAACTTTATTAACAGATATTTCAAACTGCTCAAAGGACTTAGCACCACTTCCGTCCCACTCGCTCCAAGGTTGCTCGATAGTGAGGTTAGTCCCCAAGCTCGAGGACGTGAACGTATAGCCTACTCCTGGTTGAGTAGCCATGGGTTAGGCGTGCTTTTTGTATACGTCAATTTCCCAACCTACCCGTGAGTACCTAATCTCGTAGTTAATTTTAAATATCTCACCAAACTCCTCAACGTTAACTTGAGAAAGCAAGTTTACAGGGTTACCTTGAAACCCGGTTCCGATTGGAGCCCATGCAGGCAAAAGCGGAAAGGTGCTCCAACTTCGTGTCGTGTTACTTGTGTTAAGCAATTCAACAAGAACCGTAACACCCTCCTCACTGTCAACATACATGATGCCAGAGTAAGTAGTTGTCGGAGACAGGTACTGAGTCTTTCCATAATACTGAGGATAAGTAGGGTCAACAAAGCCAATGAAACGGCCTCCGTTTTGACGTTCAAAGCATGATCCGTTAAGACCAAGAAATGCAGGAGCCTTGTTTACCGTTGGAGCAAGATTATCAACCGAGTCTTGCGTATAAGGTGCAGGCCCGGCAATGGCCCCAAGATAACCTTCTTGAGCAGCAAAGAAGTTAGGATGCGCCGTAATGTTTTCCGACGTCAAGCCATTGGCAGCTTGGCAATTCGGATTGGTCATGCTGCCGCTATTTACTTCTGAATCAATACCTACATAGTCGATTCGCATCGTCGCTATGTTTAATGCGTCGTAAGTTATAGAAGCTTTATGAGCCTTCATATAGGTGTATGGCGATTTTGGGAAAGCAAGCCCACGTACGTCTAGTTCTGCCGCGTCATCAGCATTAACTTTAAACGTAACCGTTCCAGTGTTTAGGCCGAAACCATCAGACTGCACAGTCCAACCAGGTTGTAATTGTGAAACGGATAGTGCGTCGCCTTTATCAATTCGTGCCATGGTTAGGTAGTATAGTTAATGCTTGGATTACCTTTTGTAAAGTCTACGTCGGTTATGCCAAGCATAGGCTTGCTACCCTTCAAGTGCTCAAGGATCTGTTGCTGGATGTCAGTCTGACGAGTCATATTCTCAAGCACCGGGTTGGCTCCTACGCCGATGATATTTGAGAAACCTGACGGGCCTTGGAAATTGGTGTCCTTGCCAGCCATAGCTGGTAAAGGGTTAGCCTTCATGTCCTCGGCAATGAGGGCTTGGACTTTAGCTTGGATTTCTGGGTTACCAGCAATAGTGCCATGATATTTTCTAAAAGGATGACCAAATACTTTTTGAACATAAGCCTCATCGAACATTTGTTTACCCCTTGGATCCTCTTCTAAAAATTGCCTAGTAGTATTTTCGCGAGCAGTTGCTGCTTCCTCAACGGTTGCTTCTGCCTTCTTCTCGTTATTACGTTTGCTAGCCCAGTATTTATCCTCAGCGGACATCAATTTATTAGTTCCATCAATAGCGGCTTGATTGGCATCCTCAACCCTCTTCTGATTATCCGCAATCAGTTTACCAATGAACCCCATGGCCGTTCCGAGCAAAGCCATAGGTCCTAGGAATGACAGGAAGATATCCTTAAACGAACTGCCAAACTTCTTACCGATACCATCCATCTGCTTGTCTAAGCCGGTTAGCGAAGCCTTGACGCGGCCTGAGACTTGCTCGGCGTTAGTATCCCCATCGATGCTATATTTGACGGAATTACTCATTCTTTTTCAAGGCGTTCGAGGAGTTCTTCGTCATCGGATGTGAGTATCTTTATGTCAGCTCCTTGCGCTACCGCAAACGAAGAATGAAGCCAAATGGCCTGCGACTCAGGCATGGTCCATGCTCGTTCCTCTGAGATACCATTACGGATCAGATTAGTTACTACCGTAAGCGTCCAGGGGATGCCGGAGACGTCTTGCTGTTTGGATTTCTTTTCCCAGAACTTAGGCCAAGCTTCAATTAATACGTACTCAGAGAACCGGGCTAACTGTTTAACAAAGTATGCTTCGTTAGCATTTAAGCGACCTAGGTAGTAATAGTCCTTTAGGCTTAGCTTATTGATGGGCTCTTGAGCGCATATCTTTACCGCGATCAAAAGGTCGAGCGGACGGACTGTAGTTGATGGCTTAACAAAAGGAGATTCAGCCGCCTCTAAATGCACCCGGCTAAGTAGTGAGAACGGAAAAACTAACCGACCCAGCATCGAGATTCGCGCCGGGTCAGTAAACGCGCTAATGGCGCGCTTATCCATCGTTTAGACTACGGCCTCGTAACCGACAGCAGTTACCGTTACAGCAGAATAAGACTTGTTAGAACCCTTATCTGAAACCTTGGTTACCCAACCGGAGAAAACTGTCGATGCGGAACCGTCAGTATAAGCCGCATCGGTGTTGATATTAATTGAAAAGCTAGCACCCAGCTCAGGAATCGAAGAAGTTTTGGCAATCAACTCTACAGTGATTTGCGTTTTACGGTCGTCACCACGCCAGGTAATCGTCTGGCCTGTCTCATCTACAATAGTCGTTTCGTTGTTAAACTCACCATCATTGGTATATGATTGCACCACGGCATTAGATACGGTGGTGTCTTCCATACCATAAATTGCGGTAATTCCTTTAACTATGGCGGCCATATACTATTGTTTCGGGGGTAAGGTTATGCCTGAGGGTTGACCACGATCAGGATATCGTAGCTCATAACAGACGCCCACGAGCGCTCATTTACCCCTTCATCTTCGGACTGAGGGGTGACGTCGTAGCACGCCGCATCGCCTCCGGCCACGAACTTGGCTTTGATGGCTGTCAGGTCCTGCATAGCCCCGGCAACAGCTGCACATCTTGCCCGGTGTTCTACCAGGGTGTTATCGTCGGCGCTTGAGAAAATGGTAACGCGAGTCCCGCACATATAGTTACCCAGTCCTTGGGGTAAGTCGTTAGGCGTTCGAGCCGAATCGCAGAGCACAATGAGCTTAGGCAGTACGTTAGTATCTGCACCGTCTCCGGTATAGATAGATACTCCAGTCAGTTCGGTCTGGTCGGATAGGTGAGAAGCGATAACGGCTTCGAGGATTTGTCGTGCGGATATAGTGCCCATAAAGTTGTTATTTTCTGCGATTAGCGCGTTTTATTGCGTCTCTTTTGCGAGCCTCAACGGTAGCAGTAATCTGCTTAACTCTGTTACCATACACAATGTTTTCCGTACCTGCGTCGGAAGAAACATTATTAATGTTACCTATCATGTTAGTGGCCTCCATCATTACCCGGCTCCCAGTCTTAAGCATGGAAAACTGACCCATGGCTGAGCGATTACGATCAACCCAGGGGGCATCATATACCCCAAGGTTACGAGCACTGCCTTTCGAGGTTACCAGCGGAGGGATTAATCTCATGGCTGCCGCCCATCCTGCCTTGACGCGTCCAACCATTAGTTGACGTTCGGCTATGTAGGCTTGCAGGAAATTAACCGAATCTACCATGTATTGAGGGCCACCAACAGGGGCTCCCTTGGGCCATCGTCCATTAACCTTGTTTTTATATCTATCATGGATGCCGCGTAGGTCGTTGGTTGGCCCTTCGATTGCGGTCTTTTGCCCAAAGATATTGGCACGGCTTAAGTAGTTTTTAGCCTTCTTAAAGCCACGCTCCCAGTCCGTGTCGTCGAGAATCTTACGCATAATGGGAGAGATACCGGATAAACGCCCATCGTTCTTCTTTCCCATCGTAGTCGAGAGTTCGAGATAACCACCACGGTCATCAGACTTAACCATGTTAATAACCTGGCGCAAGATGACCGGCATACTCCTTCGGGGTTTATCCATCGGAATAAAGATGCGATTAACGTCCTTGGCTAACTTGCCCATACCAGACTTATGAGCGGCAACGCTTAGGCCGCGACCACCACCCTTAGGCATAGGCGGGGTAAAGGTCATAGCATCCCTAAGCATTAGCCGCATTTGCTCGTTAGTGATTATTTCAACGGAAACCTTCACCTCTTCGGCAAATTGAGCTATGGCCGCGTCAAAGTCCGCTTTGCTCTTAGGATCAATGCGGCTCTTCTTAGCCATTACTGGTTATCGTCGATGCAGTCTAGCTCGATGACGGCGCTAGTTTTCTTGTAGGACTGTCCCTTAATGCGAAGGACTTGCCCATTGACGGTCAATTTCTTACCTTCGCCTAGGGCGGCTATAGGGACCCCAGAGGCCAGAGTTGCTACCTGCCCTCCAACCCTACCGTCAGAAGCCGTCCAAGGGGCCGTAGCGGCGGCAAAACGCACCGTCCACATCTTCTGGTCGGTGAAACCACCAGAGTCAAACTTAGGGGTATTCATCGGACGCGAGAGTCCAACGAGGAACAGGTCGGAGCCGACCGTAGCCGGGACGCCTATATCGGCTAGCAGACCTTGGAAATCTGGGAGAAATGTATCGTAAATGCTCATAGGTGGGGAGGGTAGGGAATTGGAGATACAAAAAAGCCCCCATTGCTGGGGGCTGTCTTAGACCGTCAGCCCAGATTAGGGGTTGTAAACCGAAGCGATCGTTCCGGTCGTGATACCCTTATTCGCGCCGAACATCAGCTCGAACGAGCCAACGAGGTTACGAGTGGTAGGATCACCCCAGACATTGTAGAAGATGCTCAAGCCAAGACCAGGGATAACCATGGACTCGCTAACGAGGAAGTCATTCTGCGTAGCCGAGAAGTCAGGAGCAGCGGCGGCCATTGCGATGGCTTCAGGAGCACAAGCAAATCCTGCCAATTTGGCTTCGGAGTTGAAAGCAGAAGCGTAGTAAACACCAGCTTCGAAACCATAAGCACCAGCCGAGAGAGGCAGGGAGGTCGTGCTGGTTGGGATAAGGTTGCTGTAAATGCCCGTGTTAACAATCAGAGCCTTACGGTCAGCCTTTGCAACACCGGCCCAGAGAGCGCGGAGGTTAGCAGAGCCAGGGGTAACGGTAGAGTCAGCACCGGTGACGGTGGCGGCTCCGAAGTTAGCGACGGTGATAGGAGCAGTAGCGGCATCCCAGATGGCGTCAGCAAGTTTATCCATGTTGATCTTAACCAAGCGTTCAAGCTTGATGCCGTTCTGGATGTCACCGTAAGCCAAACCGAAAGGCTGGTAGAGGTGAGCGAGCGTGACGGCAGAAGCGCCAAGGGTGGTTGCACCGATGGTCGAGAAGTCCGTAGGGTTAGTTACGGTCGTCGAGCCAGCAGTGGAGAGCGAAACTTGAACGATGTCCTTAGGGCGCTTAACATCAGCGGAGAAATCCGTGGTGAAAAGGCTGAGGGCAGCGAGGCGGTTCGCGAGTTTGGTAAGGCCGTATTCGCTGACTGTGTCAACGATCAGGGCGCTGTTGATGGTATTAGCCATGGTAGGTTATATTGGGTAGTAGATTATTTGGAGGAAAAGAGGACTGCCTTATGCAGTTTGAAAAACGCACGACGTTCAGCGCCTGCAGGCATTGCGGCATATTGCTCGCAGATGGAACCGAGAGCGCCAGAAACGACAGGAGCGGCGACCGGGTCAACGCCAGAGGCGGCGAGGATGTTAGCGGCTTCGACGGAGCCAGTAGCCTTGGAGGCTTCCAGTTCAGCGTTCTTGGCGTTAGCCTCAGCGAGAGCGGCTTCGAGTTCCAGAATCTTCTGGGACTGGGCAGCGGACTCAACCTTGAGAGCGTCAAGCTCAGCAGAGACGTTAACGACCGAAGCCTCGACGGTCTTGCGGAGATCGTCGCGTTCGGCGGTCAGGGAAAGGACGGAGGCTTCAGCAGCCTTAGCGCGCTCTTCGATAGTCATATACTATTGCGGATTAGGTAAGGTTAGGAATCACCCACAGTTTGCAGATTCCGTTTGGATCGATGTCACCGGATACTAGCTGACAGCCGCGTGGGCCACGATAAAAAACACAGTTCTGGCAAAGTAGTCCTTCAGAAGCGAATGGTGAAACTGGGCCATAGTGAGCACCGTCTGGGCCAACGCCCTGGTCAAAGGCTCCGAACGTTTTTTCGATATCTGAATAGTTATCGACCATCTCGCGCTGACGCGGGGAAAGAAGGTCAATGACTTCGGGCTCAAGTTCAACGGATGCCAATGGCTTGGCGATGGCCTTAGCCTTCTTGCCAGTCTTAGCCATGGTAATTCGCTTAGCGTCCTGACCATCCGAACCCTCGAAAGATGCCAAGGCAGAGGCAAAGGACGTAGCAAGGCCGGTGATAAGATTCTTAGCTGCGGCTTCTTCGCCCGTGAAAATCTGGCCTTCCATGTCGGCACGGTTAGCCATCGAGCGCTTACGCAGTACGACCTGTTTAAACTGTTCATGCATGGCGTCGATGCGGGCCTGCTCTTCAGCGCGCATCTCGTCAGAGTAGCCCTCTCCTGCCACATTGGCCGCCTTATACTTTCCAGCGCGGAAGATTTCCATCTTGAGGCCGATTTGTTCGTAGTAAGCCGCATAGGACTCATCAACCATGATTACACCTATGGAGCCGACGTAGGCGCTGTTACTAGCCACGACTTGATCGGCTTGGCTAAATGCGTAGACCGCCCCTGATGCCATCATGTCTTTAGTGTAAGCCATGGTAGGAAGCGGGATGCCTGCGACCTTGTCGGCAAGCTCAGGGGTTCCGAGGACAGTACCACCAGGAGAAGAGACGTTGAAAGCGATACGCTGCACAGCCGGGTTAGCCAGCATATCGTCAATCTGGTTAGTGATATCTTCCATGTCTACGCCACCGGTCATGCGCTCAAACTTGGAAAGGCCAAGCCCCATGGCCCCCTTCACTGTGATTACGCCCGTGCCCGACTGAGTAACGTACGGCTTCTCGACAGGGTTAAAAAACATATCGAGCACGCCGTCGATAACGCCGTACTTCTCGGCGTACTTCATGTGATTGGCCGCCTTGATGGGGTCAATTAGCATCGGCTCTTGGCCGGACAATCCTGAGATTAAGCACTTCATTGGTTAAGGGGTTTCTGGGGGAGGGGGGATATCGAGGTTGTCCGCAACGTCAGAAGGCGTCTGCGCCGAAGCCTGACCCTGCTGGAGCCAATTGAAGGCAGACTGGTAGAGCATCCAAAGCGGCAGGCTGCGGTCCTTGGCTTTCTGTACGAGCTTCTCCATCTCGACAGCACGTTGCTCTAGGACTTCGTCGTAGGTCATACCCTTCTTACCGAGGATAGCCTGAGCTGTCGTGAGACCCATCTGGAGGTCGGCCCGGTCTTGCGAGGCTTCGCGGCCAGCGTCCACGGTGATGTCGCGGGGCGTGATCCAAGACTTGCGGTTAAAGTCGGGGTCGTCTGGAATCTTACCCTTAGCGATGCCGTCTGCGATAACGTAATCGTATACGCGGTCTAGGCTATCGATGAGAATGGACTGCCACTTGTTGGCCCATCGTGACACACGACCGGCTACCAGTCTGACGGACGAACCGCCGAGGACGCCAGGGGTTACCTGATATTCGTAAGGGAGTAGACGGACGATGTCGCGCTCGATGGCGGTCATCATGCCAATCCAAGCAGGAGAAGGGCGAGTCTGACTTAGCTGGGATAAATCCTCATTGGTATCTACCACCAGCATCTTACCGCCCATCTGGCTGGCAAGTTTTTCGCAGGAGTTAGCGTCGCCGGAGAATCGAGCGGCAGGGTCATCCTGCAAAACGCCGCCCTGCTTCTTCAGGATTAACGTGTGATCTGCCGAGTCGCGGGCCGCACGGACTTCTAGACCGAAGACCTCTAGGTGATCCTGCACGCTATTGAGGCTAGACTGCAGCACCGGGTAACCTCGTACTGCAGAGGGGCGTTCAAACTCCATAATCTGAAGCATGGCCGATGAGGGTATATAACGGTTCTGAGTATCGTCAGTATAGACATTCCATCCCACAATTTCACCAAACTTTCCAAGGTACGCACCGTCCACGTTATTATCGACAATCTCATCGCGAGGGGTTCCGACCCTATGAGCTTCTAGAATCTGGATGGCTGGCACGTCGGTCTTAGGGTCGTTGGTCAGGATGCCAAAACTATCGCCATCAATCAAGGCTCCTAGCATCCACATGGTCTGCAACTGTCCGAGGTTGTAACGCCGGGTGAGGTCACAACGCACTGACCAGTCGCGGAAGTATTTATCGTAGGCCACCGCAGTCTGCGGATTCTTAGCCAGTGACTGAGCCACAAGGCCATCACCGACAGAAATCAAAACGGCCTCGTCAGCGCACTGCTTATAGATTGGACTGTTACGCACAGCCCAACGGGATTTCGCCATCATGGCGGTCCTGGTTGCAGAGGTAACTTCCTTGCGCTGGTCATTCACACCACCGATAAACAGCATACGGCGCGCGCCGGATTGCGTCGTGCTTGCGAACTGCGAGTAACTCGCAGAGGGTTGCTTCTTAGCCGCCTTGGCTTTTGAGGTAGGTTTCTTAGAAGCCATTAGAGATCAACACGCGAGGACCAGTTAATCTGGACAGAAGTATGAGCACCGCCATAGCGGGAACTATCGATACGGCTTAACGCGAAATTGATTTCCTGAATCCGGGCAGCAGGAGGCATCCCGAATTGTTTATTTACCGAAGTGCCTGAATCACTGTAACTAGTGACAGCCTTGCCCAAGTCAGCAAGGGCCTCCGCTTTGTATTGCAGGAGGGTGTCTTCATCGACGCCTACATAGATGCCAAGCATAACTATTGCGGGGTTTGTAAGGTTTGAGGCTCATCCCTGCCTATCAGCCCCCATCGTGCGGCTATGAGCATACCGAGTAGCTCACAGTCAAGAGCGTGGTTATGCTTAACACCCTGACGCAGACGCCAGATAGGCTTCCCGGCTTCTTTTGTCCTGATCTCGGAATCGAGCTGGGCGATGTAGTCAGGCAAGGCATCACGGGCAAAACTAAACACGCGGCGAGCTCTTGTGCCCCAGAATAAATCCTTGCCCGAGAGATTCGACCACACGACCAGCGTCGTGGGGTTTCGGACGCCCGGCACGTGAATAGCCGTGGGCGTGTTGTAGAACCGACGCACCGCATCACCGGCCTTTGTCTTGACGTTGAAATACTCCTGGCCTGAACCCTTAGCACACTGCCAGCCACGGGTAGCGCATTGCTTGTAGACCTCCTGCGTAGAATTACCGTCACCAGAGTCTACCATAACAAGCTGCGGATGCACCCCATGCTTTGCCACTAAGGCATCTATTCCACTCCAATCTGTTAGGCCATCGGTGCTCATAACTTTTCCGAACCAGACTAGGCGGCTATGCCCTGTACGCGCCCACTGCCTAAGCACAACCCAAAGGTGGTCACCCTGGCAGTCGATAGCCATGGTAAGGAACTTAACCGAACCATCAGGCGCGTCGGCCTTGTCCACAATCTGGCCGCGTGGGCCGATGTAGGCCACGGCATCCCAAGGGTCTGCCATGGCGTAGTCCGAGGACTCGGTCGATACAACTAGTGATCCGGTTTCGTCTGACCAGGGCTGGGCCAAAAACTGATTTTTAAATATTTTGCGTGGGGTTATGTCGCCCATCTCGGCAACCTGCTTTGCCTTGATGGTATCCACGGCCAGAGACCCCCAGCTCGTTGACGCCAAAGCGTTGACGTGCAGGCCGACATACCCGGCCTTCTCGGCGTGGCCTGTAGCTACAAACCCAGCGCCGCGTTCGACCTCGTTGCACGTCGTGCGGACCTCGTCGTTGTCCTCAAGCCGCGTCTTGCACTTCGAGCACTCGTAGGTCGTTCCATTCTGCACGGCCTCAAGGTCCCAGCCGTCGATGCCCTTAGCCCCTTCTGGGAATCTGATGTAATCCCATAGCCACGGTTGCCGATGCTGGCACGTTTCGACCGGGCAGATGAACATCCACTGACGCTGGTCAGTCATCAGGTAGAACTTCCAGAACTCTGCGCCCTGTCCTTCGATGTCTCCTGGCTGGCTCTCGTACACCGCCTTCGACGCGAACGCCGCCGCCTTCAGTCGGCTCATGCTCATGGCGATCGCCCCATTAGGCCACTGCCAGATCTCCGAGCCTAGGACGTAGCGGACGTGCAGACTCTGCAGGTGCTTCTCGGTCGAGGCCGAGCGGTTGTGAATCAGGCATCCATCCGCAAACCGAAGCGTGCCTGACTTATCGTTGTCGTCGGCGCTCATCTGCGAGCGGATGTCAGCGACCTGCTCGAACAGGGGCCGCAGCTCGTTCAGCGTAAACCCCTTGGCCTTGTCCTGCGAGTCAAGGTAGATAGCCATCGACGCACGGCGGTTTGCCATCAGGTAAGTTGCAATCAGTTTCAATGTCAGCGTCTTCCCGCAGCCGATGGCCCAGGGCATAAACATCCGGCTAGTCGTCGGCGCATTGAAAATCCGCACGGCTTCTGCAATCCACGGCCAACGCTTAGGATTGTACCCACCATCAAACACGCCAGCAGGAATCTTCTTAACATTCTCCTTCAAGTATGCGACCGGGTCGCTCAAGGCCGATGGCCTTACGACAGTCAGTCCTTCCTCAAACAGTTCCTTAGCGTTCATGCTCCAGGCTCCTCGAACAATCCGGCCACCCGGGCTACCTTCTCGCGAGCGTCTCTCGCCCAATCGGTCAGGACACCGATAGCCTTGATGGGGTCCTTCGGGTTGCAGTTCTCACCGCACTCTGAGCCAAGCGCGTCTAGCCGCTCGACGATCAGCCCAGCCAGACGCAGCATCGCTTCGCGCGCTTCGACCGCAGGAATCTGTTCACGGGCAAACACACTCCGGCGTTCCTGTTCCTCACGCAGAGCAATGGCCTGCTTCAGACTCTGGTTATAAGTGACCTGGTAACGGCCTGCTTCAGCGTCACCGGCACGCAGCATCCGCTCGTACTTCTCGCGAGCAAGCACGACCAAGCTTTCATGCTTAGCAATCGTCTCGGCAAAGTTTGCGTCGGGGATTCCCTCCACATCTAGCTCAGGCCGTTCCTTTTTCGGTCGCCCTGGCTTACGCGGGGATTCCACCGTTTCAGAATCAGGCGTTTTTTGCTCGTTTTCAAAACTCATGTTAAAAAAAACGACGGGGTGGCAAGCCACGCGGCATATAGCGGCATCATAAAAGATTCCTTAGACCCCCCTTTTGCCCTGTTTTCTCGTGTGTAGATTTTACAGCAGAAATACCATTGTTTAGACGTGCTTTAAACGCGGATACCTGCCCCATTGCGGCTTCACGACTACAGCCAAGCAGTTTCCCAACCTGTTTCATGGTTAACTTACTGCCTATGCCTAGTCCAATACGGATGACCTCAGCTTGACCACGCATAGCCGGACAGCGCTTGCGACCGATAGAGTCGAGCACGACCGAGAGTACGGCGAGGACTTCATCACGGTCGAAGGTCTGCTGTCTGATCGTGGCATCATCACCTTCCCCTTGCCTGAGTCGCCAGCAAGCCCTGGCTTCGTTCAGCTCCATGACTGTATCACCTGAGCGTGGGAGTTCGCGGTAAGGTTTAAAGCCAGCGGCCCTAGCCTTGCGTTGCTTAGCCGGTGATAAGGAATCGTAGTGGGCATCCACGGCTGCTTGATGCGCTAATGGGATGTTATCTTGAGTCTCAACCACGTATCAGTCTTAGGGTGGTTTACGTTGATAAGTCGCACTATAACTCAGCACGGCTGTATGCATTTGAATGCAGATGAATGCAGGACTTGCATACACCTTAAGACATTGGCTAATAGTAGTTTAGTCCCCTACTACTACTACTTACCTATAACAATAGATAGATAGATATAGAGAGAGAGAGGAGAGGAGGGGGTAGGAGGAGGTATCCTATTAAGGGGGCTATATCGTTGGAAACCTGCATACAGTCTAAGAGTAACATAAAGGCTTACCACTACAGACACTTAGCGTGTATGCAGAAATGCCTACAGTGCTTGCAATCAACCTTTAGGACAGGAACTCAGAGCGAGGAATCCGTACCGCACGATGGGTCGAAGCCCCAAAACGGATGCTCGAAAGGTGCACGGCTCCCGGTACTCTTGCAAACTGATCCTTCCACTTGTCAGCCCAAGAAGTGTTCTCGAATAGAGTACGAAGAGCGGGGTGATGATTGGAGATACAGACCGTAGCGTCTTCAAGCTTAAGGCCTGAACGCATCAGGTTACTTCGGATGTTATCCGCGTCATCGACGGTGACATCGGTCGAGTAGTAAGCCTGCACCAGTTCGCCGATAGACCGGGTGTAGGTATGATCGCCTTGCTCAAAGCGGATAGACTTATCCAGCATCCAAGCCAGGGCACGGACTTCGTCTTGGTCGGCCTCGTCGGGCATGAAGCCATGCCAGTTCTGCTTCTCAACCCAAACGGTGGCATCATCAAGGGACAAGACTCGCGTTGAGGTAAGGGAGAAAGCACCAGAGAGCAGCGCGCCCAACTGATCGCCGATACGCTGGTCACCTAGCTTGATGGCGACGGCCTTGGCAAATGTCCGGGCGTTCTCGGTGATCGCCATAGCGTAGGCGAGAGAGCGTGAGCGGATTCCCTCTGCATAGCCTGGTCGGGCTACAGTGTCGGCCCAGAGAGTCTTAAGGGCTTCGAAACGAGCCTGCCCACCGTCAGTGTTGTCCTTACGGAGTTCAAGGGATGTTATGCGGCTAGTGTCGGCGCGCTGGTTAGCGGCCACACCGATGGAGGCGAAAGCAAAGCACGAGCGTATCTGATACTCCATGGCCTTGCCTGAGGCTGAACCCTTACCGATACCGGCTCCCGTCTCAGCTGACGCGGCACGGGCGAGTTCAAGGATGGACTGCATCCGGGCTTGGCCGCGCTTGTCTTCGGACTCGGCTTCATCGAACACGACAGGCAGAGCGTCGGAGCGTAGGCGTTGACGGATAAAGGCCTCAGTAGTCGCAGACTGCACCGAAAGGGCTAGGCGGCCCACCAGAGGGTCGAGGATGTTATTCAGGAGCCACGTCTTACCAGAGCCAGACGGTCCGTTAACCCAGATATGGGGACGCCAGCCTAGCACGCCGCAAATTGGGGCGATGACGCACCACCCAGCAAAGAACTTAGAGTAGATAGGTTCCTTCCAGTTCATCATATCGGTGAGGGTCATGAGGCGTGCGGCCTCAGCATTGGATAACGGTTCAGCCTGATCGGCCTCGAGGCGCTGGCCTTGAGTGTATATCCACTTAGACTTGAAAGATGGAATAGAGCGTTCCTCGTTACCAATCAGGAGACGGTCGCCAGCGTGGAAGATAACTTGGGCTTCATCGACCCAACAGCCACGGCCACGGACTTTACGCGGGGCAAAGATGCCTTCGCGGTGGCTGGCTTGGATTAGAGCGTTAGCGGCGGCTTTCCAATCGGCTCCCTCACGACCGGGAAAGTGTGACTCCCACCAGTTAGCACCAGCGAGTCTGAGGAACGGCAAGTGTTTATGATCGTTAGCGGTGAGGCTGACAATCTGCTGAGAGGAGTCGGGTAGGTAAAAGTAAACGCCATCGTCATGACCGAGCACTCGGAACGGCCAAGGGTCTTCCTGCACCGGGTCGGGCTCATGGAGGGGCTGAGCATCAAGGTTAGCGTAGTCAATAGCCTCAAGCACTTCGGGAGGGGGCGGAACTAGCGTAGATTGAGTAGTGCTAATCTCCGCATCCTTGCGGGGAATAGGCTCGCCTCTGATGTGAGCGCGTACCATGTCGGTAGTCCAACCTTCGGCCTCAGCGTCGGCAAGGTCCCAGCCCTCGGCCACGTTAGCGGGAGGGGTGACGATGCGGACATCTGGTAGTTGCTTGCGGATTAGCTCGATACACTTGCGGCCCGGCTCGTCGGCATCAGGCCAGAACAAGACGCGACGACCAGCAAGGGACGACCAGTCGGCTAGGCTGACGGCCTTGGAGCCACCTGACCAGGTCGTGACGGTGAGGTTAGGTAGCAGACGGCTGGCGGCCTCGGCGGTCTTCTCGCCCTCAACAACCAGCACCCACTTGTTAGCGTCGGCGTGGACAACCTTCGGCAGATTGAAAAGCGGCCTAGGCTTGGCAAAGGACTTCCATCGCCACGACTGCTTGCCAGACACGTGCTCGCACCAAGTGATGGGTAGGACTTCCTTGGAGCCATCAGTTAGGTCGAATCTGCAGATCAGGCCGACGCGGTTACCTTCGGCGGTGAGATAAGGCCAAGTGGCAACAGGCTGGCCGTGCTTGTAGTGGTTAAGATCCGGCTCATGGCAACCGTCTGGAGCGTGGGGCAGAGGTTCCCACTCGGACGCAGCTGATGGCTTGGACTCATACTCAGCGCGCGGGGCGGTAGCAGAGGTAACGCCAAGGGATAAACGCTCGGCTAGTTCGCGGGCGGCTTCGCCTTGCTTACATCCCTTGATGGCAGCGAGCAGGGAGATAGGATCGGAGCCTTTATCGTCACCGGCGAAGTCGCACCATTTACCAGTAGTCAGATTGATTGAGAGGCTGGAGCCAGGTTCACCTCGGACTGAGCCGACCTTAAACTCATGGCCGTCTTTCTTGCCAGCGGGGAACCATTCACAGCAGAGGGATTCAAGGGAGCCAAGCGCGGCGGCATTGACGGTAGCGAAGTCGAGACGAGGAGCCATAGGGTGCGGGATGGCCCAAGGTGTCGGCAGGGTTGCGGTCAGGCAACCAGAAACTGTACGTCCTCGACCGAGCGCGCGACTATGGCGATACCACCGGCCTTCAGGACAGCCGCCCGCCAAGTCTCCTGCTCTGGGGTTAGCCTGCCATTGGGGGCCTTAACCTCTACGGATAGGAACCGGGCAAACCTTTGGCCGACCATGTCAGGCGTGATCGTAAGCGTCTGCCAGCCAATTAGGTCAGCCGAGCCAGTGGTCAGGCCGTAGCGTATGACGCGGCCAGAGCGGGGGTCCTTGTATGCGCCGGAGTTATTGCGGAACATCCGAACGGCGGGACACTTACCCAGGGACAGTCGGATGTCCTGCTGGATAGCGGCTTCGCTCATTTGCGTTGCCGTGCCTTGAACACGTTGTTGGCCCAGCCGTAAGGGTTCTTCATGCCTCTGGCTTTGCCTACGCGGATTAGGTCCTCAAGGGTCTGAGCAGTGCCCTGCTCCCGCTTACGTCCTCGGATGGCCTCACGTGCCTTCAGTTCCTCTAGCTCGCCATCGACCATATCAGGGATGCGGTCTTTAATTTCGTAGACGTGCAAGCACTGCGGGCAGGCCGGGCTTGGGGTATGGACTGCATAACACTCCGGGCATTGGCGAGTGCTCTGTATGTCATCCTGTATGTTATTACGTACGCGTTTACGTACACCGTCGAGCGACCAGTCGCGGACCTCCTCGGCTAGTCCATGCCGTTTACAGTTGCCAACGTGGTCAAGGATGACGGCACGTTGCTTGCCCGGTGACGGACGCAGGACGCGCCCAATCTGCTGAAGGTGCAGGGAGAGGGATGCCGTCGGCCTGAGCAGGATGGCCGTCGATACGCAGGGAAGGTCGAAGCCCTCTGAGACGATGTCCACGCTGACCAGCCCTTGCAGTGCTCCAGAGGACAAGTCGATGACTCGGCGCGCGCGCTCTTCTTTAGCGAGAGTACCGTCGATGACCTTGAACCTATAGCCTGCCGCGTTGAACGCCTGGGCAACGTGCTCAGCGTGTTTTATTCCTGTGCAGAATACAATGCACGGCTGGCCTTCGGCGTATTTGCGGTAGTGAATGACAGCATCGCCGGTGATGGTCGGTCGGTCCATCCGCTCGGCTACCTCGGCACGGTTGTAATCCCCTGCCACCATGTGCACCCCTGTGAGGTCCACGGTCTTGGGGGCGTAATACACTGGTTTACATAAGTACCCCTGGTCTATGAGTTTTGTAACCTCTGGCCCACGGATCAGGTCGTCGAACACTTGGCCGAGGCCCTTGCCGTCGAGGCGTTGCGGAGTCGCGGTGACACCGAGCACGCGTGCGTCAGGATACTGAGCGAGCACCGATGCCCAAGCACCGGCGGTGGCGTGGTGTGCTTCGTCGATGACGATGAGGTCAGGAGCCATGACGCGGTCGAACCTACGGACGAGCGTCTGCACGCTGGCGATCTGCGTGAGGTGTGAGCGGTCGGGCGTCATGCCTGAGGCGATAAGGCCGTGAGGCACGTCCATGGCATCGAGCGAGCGGTGGCACTGCTCCAGGAGTTCGGCACGGTGTACGAGCACCAGCGTGCGGTTGCCCTTGGCTGCAGCTGAGGCGGTGATATAGGAAAAGATGACGGTCTTCCCGGAGCCCGTAGGGGCGACCAGCAGGGGCCGCTTACGGCCTGAGCGGAAGGAGTCTCGGACCGCATCGACGGCGGCTTGCTGATAGGGACGGAGGTCGAACACGTGCGGGAAAGAGGCAGGTTAAAGGCGTTATAACTGGGGGGCAATATTTATAACGGTTTATGGTTTACGGTACTTGCAGATGGGGTAGGGTACTTACCTCCCGCACATGAAAACTACTAAACCTACCGCCTATGATTTGAAACGCTTACGCCTTCATATTGACCGACTCAATATCGCTCGCGTCGAATTATCACTATCCGGTCACATGACTGATGACCAGAGCTGTGATCTACTTGAAACTATCGATATTCTTGAAGACCGTTTTATTGAACTCACTAACCTTCGTAATTCTTAATATGAAACTCCTCGCCTTCACCGTCCTGCTCACCCTGTTCATCTACTTTCTGGCCGATGGCCCGAGCCTGTTGGATATCCTGAATAACTATTAATTTCCCACCCATGCCTGACGCTAACTTTCAGTTCGTACAATCGGTTACCTTTGCCGGTCGAGTCATCCCGCTGACTAAGCCGATTGCCGCTTTCAACGCTCGCCGCCTTCAACGCATCCTCCCGGTGATTGCCGCGCTTAACGCCGCCGGCAAGTCTCAGGAGGAAGCCGCCAAGTTTCTTGGCACCACCGTTGGCACCCTACGCAAGTGGCTTGCCATCACTGACACGCCTTGGGTCAACCTTAAGCGCCGTGGCAAATACAAGACCAATGCCTGATCCTTCCCACCGTTCCTTACTACCCATGACTGACGCAGAAATAAAAGCATACAAGGTTCGTCTTTGCCGAGAAGCCAACCCGGAGAAATATTTAACCTATGCTAAAGAATGGCAGAAGGCTAACCGCGATAAATGTAAGGTTTACTTGCAACGTTATTACCAGAAAAACCGCAAAGTCCGAATTGAAGTTGCCAGAAAATGGCAAGCGGCAAACCCAGAACGGTACAAGGCTATCCTTCAACGTGCGTATGCTAAGCGCAAGGCCCGCAAATCTATTCCCGCATAACCCCATGAACATCATCCGACCCGACCGCCTCCCGACTCTCTGGTGGCTTAACCCCTGGCTAACCGTCCGCTACCTTCACCGGGCAGTCGGCGCCTTTAAGTCCTACGCCGATAAGGCCGACCGTTGCGTCGACCTGCAACAGGCCGTCATCAATGAGCAGTCCAAGGAGATTAAGTATCTGCGTCAGCGCAACGATGACTTGAACGACGCCATCATCAAGGGTCACGCTATCAACCCAGACGCCGAGATCCATGAGTAATCAATTATCACCTAAGCAAGTTGCTACGCGGTTCATGGCCTCTGAGGTTGAGCACGTGAACCGGCTCCTGCATACGCGTGACCTGTCAGTGGCTAAGGCTAAGCTGATGCTTATCGAAGCCGCCCATGAGGCAACTAAGCGTGCGGCTGAACCTTTAATTATTGAAACCGACATCAACGCAGGTCGCGCTTGGTTCAATATCCTATGAGCGATTTTTACGAAGGCAGAATGATTCCGCTGAAGATTGCGGATCAGGCTATTATCTCTTGCAACAAGGAGATTGAAAAACTACAGGCTGAGAACGCCCGCCTCAAAGCCGAGGTTGTGCGGCTGACCAAGGCAGGGGATTTGCTTGCTGTTCATTACACTGCTTTAAGCAAATGCGTTACCCCAAACAATGCGAAGTCGGGTAGCATAAATGATTGGACATCTGTTATTGACTGGAACGCCGCCAAGGAGGGCAAGGGCCAGCCATGACTACCCCTTATAATTCTCACCACTCGGTCAACGATATGAACGACCTAATTGACAAGTACGTGCCTGTCCGGGAAGCCGCCCTTCAAGAGCACTACATGAAGGCCGCAGAGACTCGAGCGCTCCTTAAGCGCCTCGGGTGCTGGCCTGATAAACCAAGCCGATCACCAGAGACGCGAGGCAAGAAACCCAAGAACGGCAAGCTTGCCAGTGAGATAGGCCGCGATGCTTACCACTGGGCGTACGCCAATAAAGCCACTTACACCGAAGCCGCTGAACGGTTCCGCGTCTCATCCGACGCTATTCACTCCTACCGACAATACCGCAAACTCCCTAAACTCCGTACTTTATAACCATGGCTGAACATGAATTAAACATCACCCACCGTGACAACGAGTACCAGGTCATCCTTGATGGCCCGGCTATGTACGTCGACGACTCCTTCGATCATGAGTTCGGGACTGAGCAACGCGGCCATTGGGAGCTCGACTGGGAGGAAACCGAAATCATCGCAGTGCTCGACGCAGAGGGGGCCGAGATTGATGCCGACGGCGTGCCCGGCCTCATCCTTGCCATACGTGATGCCGCCCAAGAACTAGAGATTGACGGCTAACCCACCCAGAGTGACCGCCAAAGCCCTTTAACCCTATGACCCTAATCCTAGCCCTATCAGCCGCCTTGCTCGTCTCTGAGGCCATCCCAGAGGCAGTCGTTCAGGCGGTCGAACAGGTCGAGTCCTCTGGCCGCGGCTCTAAGACCCCAAACGGGGATGGGGGAAAGGCTATCGGATGCCTTCAGTGGCACTCTGCCGCGTGGTCCGACTGCTCGGCTGTACGGCTTAAGGCCGGGCTGGCCGTCTACCCTTACTCTGACGCCAAGGCCCCAATCAGAGCGCGCGAGTATGCTCGCACCTGGCTAACTGTCCTGAAGGTCAGGCTGTCTACGCAGTTAGGCAGACAGCCGTTTCCCGGTGAAGTCTGGCTGGCTTGGAATCTGGGGTGGAGTGGCTTTAAGCGCTACGGATTCCAGTGGGCAGACGTTCCTCCCGCTAAGTTTGCGAAGGCCCGACAGGTCAACACGTTGGCTTGGGGCTTGCTAAAGGAAGATCAGTCAGCACGTTAAGAACTGAGGCCCGAGCAAAATCAATTGTGCGGGATCGCAAATGAGGGCAGTTCGGGCTTCGGGCCATCCGTAAGGGTGGCCCTTACCGTTTACGCATGACCCGGTCTAGGTCGGATTTCTTATAGAAAGCGTTGAGGTGCAAGCCTATGATGCCGCGTGGGGTCTTCCAGTATTTAGGCTTAAGACTTGCCCTGGCTACTTTTGACCGGACGGCTGCTTCTGAAATCTCATGGGTAAAAACATAATCCACAATACGCACCCAGCCATTAGGAACCTTATCAGCCTGATAGTGAAATAAACCATCTGAAGCTTCTCTGATTGATTGGTAAGGTGCAATAGGCTTATAAACGTAAGCCTTATGGCATTGCCCGGTAGCGACCTTAAACTTATGGGCTTTACGTTCAAGGATACCGCGACGGAACAGATCATAAGCCCTTGACGACGCATTACGGGTATGAGCCATATCTAATTCGGTACGGATTTGCTCTACGGTGAAGAACCCGGCTGGTGGAGGGGCTATGCTCTGGTCATTATTGAGTTCACGCATAATGCGCTCAATGATAGCGGCTGTTTTAATCATACGCTAATTCTCCAAGGTTGACCGGCTAGTTCCTGCGGGTGAACGTACAAGGTAGGGATAACAAGGTCATCGCAATACTCGCCATAACAGATAGCCTGACCCCACGAAAATGATTTCCTGCGCCCATTTGCATAATCCATGCAGGCCATTCGCGTAAGCGTGCCGACATTGATGCCAATGGGACCATCGTCGCGTCGTCCTTTTGCGATGCCAGGTGAATGAGTATGCCCGAAGATGACCACTGAGACACCGCCTTTACAATACATCTCGGCCATATCTCGGCAGGCGTTCTCGTTGTAAATGGAGCCATGGGTAATCAGGCCGTTGCCAATGCGGGAGCCTTCCCAGATTCCCCGGTAAGGGATCTGCTTAGCTTTTAACTTAAGGCAATGCTGCTGTATCTTATTAATCAATAGCCTAGCACATTCAGACACGACCTCGTTAGTGCACTGAGCCAATCGGAACAAGCGCGCCTCATGGTTACCATCATGCACGACTAGTTCTAGGTCTTTGTAGGCTTTCAGCTGCTCAAGGAACGCCAGGCCCTCATCAATGTCAGGGGCCAGCGGGTCGCCTTCGCCTTTGCCGCCACCCATCAAGGGGGATAGGTCTGTATAGTCCCCGGCATGGTCGAAGCGATGTGGACGGAAAGCCTTAATAAAATCAGTCACCCCTTTCTGGGCAGATGGGTCGATAAAATGTCCATGCGAGCAAGATACTACCGCAAATCGCTTCCACTTACGGGTGATATTACTCACCGGTATAGGCTCATTGATTGAGTGAACTTACGAGCCCATTGGCTGATGAGCTCAACCGACTTATCTCCAAAGCAAACTTGAAGGGCATTGTCCCTAGTGAAGTATCCCTTTGAAGCCATGAGGCCGATTGACTCTGCTTCCTCATTGTTAGCAGGTATATTGAACTGACGCTCAATGTAGATAGGGACATAAGACCAGCCGCGCTTAATGCATAAGGCCTCAAGCTTGTGATACTCGTTCGAGTACCGGAGGTCTGGCACAATGACTACGGAACCGGCCGATCCAGAGTCCAGCAGGGTATCGTCTGCCCAGGTGTTAATACTCTCCACTACTTTATCTACCCAGACGTTAGGGTTTTGCCTTCGGCAATATTCGCCATAAGCCACAAGCAATGGTCGAAGTGCTGCCTTTTTTGCAGTATCCTCCGTAAATACGTCAACGGAAACTCCTGCGTCATCAAGCGATGCTTGTACGGATTCCTTAAGGGCATCAGCAAACTTCATTATGATGACCGAGTATTCAGGCTCATCTTTAGCAAGATGGTCGAAGATGGCATTTGCCAACGTATCCTTTCCTGCCCTTGCAAATCCCGCGATGGGGATAATCACGTGCTTCATGGACTTTACTTTCTGTTACCGCATCTGCACCTATGCAAACAATAAGGCCGACCCCTTACGAGATCGGCCCGGCTACACGGCACTCCTGCGTCAGCCTAAATATCAATCGGCTCGTCGGCGGTAGCGACGGCCTCTGGCTCTACGGCCTTGGCCTTCTTCACGGCTTCCTTGATGGCCTCAGCTGCAGGCTGGACTGGCTGGCCTTCAACGGTTCGATGACCGTACTCGGCCTCGTTGTCTTTATGGATGGCTTCCTGCACGTCACGCGGCAAACGCGGAAGCCATTTAGCAAGGCGCTTAAAGGCGGTCTTCTTCCACATCTCCATTGGGTAAGTTGCCCAAGGACCTGACGCACCAGAACGGCTTGCCTTACGGATGGCCTCGACCTCGGCCTTGCTCATCTGAATGGCGGCAGTCTCACCGTCCTTGAAGCGAACCATGGCGTAGACCGCATAAGGTTCTCCACGATCCTTGGATAAATCCACGACGTGCTCCTCGACCTTGCCAAGATTGAATCGGTACTTGTCGGCGTTGCATACGATGTCGGCGTGGATGTGAGCCACTTCGCCGGAGCGCATGACGAGCGCAAGGATGCCCTTGTAGTCGAACTGCAGGGTAGCGTCATTGCCATAGGGGATAAGGTGGGCGTGATGGCCGTCTGGCATCAAGCCCCATTGGGCGGCTTGCAGGATGACCGAGGCCACGCTGGATGGGGTGCAATCCCACAGCTTAGGGTTCTTGTTACAGGCCGTGATAACGCAGCGCATAAAGCGGCTTGCGTCGTCGGCGTTAGGCAAAGCCTTCGCAACCTGCTCTTGCAGGGACTGCGAGCGGACAAGCTCGATGGTGTTCTTCGGTTGGAGTGCGGGTGTTGTGCTCATGGTGGGAAGGGTTAGACGTTAAACTTGGAGAGGTCCACTTCGATAACACCGGGGCCGGTCTTGTGAGGCCACGCGGCTGGGTCGATACCAATCGTGGTCTGGTAAGCGGCCATCAGGTCGAGTCCGTTGCGGTAGCGACGGCGTCCGACTTCGATATCGGCCTCGGTCATCACGAACACTTGGACGAAAATCTCTGGGGCGTCCTTGCCCTCGATAGCGATGAAGGCAAAGCCGATGGGCTTGCGCTTGGTCATGGCCTCGATGCCGTCTTGATAGATGGCGGCCTGCCTGTCGTATCCAAACTCCCAGCAACTGCGCCTAAAAGCAAAGTGGTCTATTGATGGGGTTGTTTTTATGTCTACGAGCAGACCGTCTTCCCGGTAGCGATCAGGTCGGCAGCGCATCGGGATGCCGGTGGCCTCGTCAGTCCAGAAGTAGGAAGCTTCATTTACACCTTCGCCAGCCAGGAGCGACGCGGCCTCAGTGTCCTGCTGCACAGCGGCGGCGATGGAAGTCAGTTGCACGTACTCGTCATGGCTCACAATCTCTTTGCCAATGCTTGCCATTTCAAACTCCTCTTCGCGGGCCTTGGCTCCCTTGCCCTTGTCGAGACCCTCGGGCATCACGGCCCACTCGGAGCCGACGAGCTGAGGCTCAAGGATGATAGTATGGACAAGCGAACCCCAACGGAGTGAGGGGGTCTTCTTGCGGGGCGTGTTCATGAGCCGGGGAGACTCAAGGAAGCGGGACAGTTTGGAGTTACTGACCGCCGAGCTGGCGTGGTATTCTTTATTATTCATGTGCGGGAAAAACTTACTTGTCGCCTCGGATGCGAGGGTGACGCATGGAGCCATCGGGCGTCTTGCTCTGGAAGGTAACCTCAAGCCAGGAGCCGATGACGGTATCGCGGTTCTCCCAGATTGAGGAGCGTTGCTCGTCGGTAAAGCCACCGCCCACACGCACCAAGCGTCCGTTATTCTCAACGACTACGTGGCCCATCGTGCCAGCCAGACGGCCTTTGCCCTCATGCACTGATACCACCGGGCAATCCTCGGCGTCAACGGCCTTGACCTTAAGCCATGCAGTCGAGCGCTTACCCTGCGTATAAGGGGCTTCAGTGTCCTTGACCATCGCACCCTCGAAACCCTGAGAGACGAAGCGACGGAAGGCATCGTTAGGCGAGATGCCCATGAAAGACTCTACCAACTTAATCTTGTCAGAGTAAGTGAAGCCAGACATCAGTTTGCGGCGCTCAAAGTATGATCCGATATCGTCGGGCACATCAAGCAACCATAGCCTAGCGTCCGTAGCAGGTTCGCTAGAGCGAATGTCGCCAACAGAATCGTAGAAATCAGCGCCGGATACAGCCTCGCAATCAAAGGTGAACACGCCGTGCTTGCTGGCAGTGTCAGCGAACCATGCACCAAGGTGCTCGATGGACGGCAGCGGATTGCCGTTTCGAGTCTTCATGCCGACTGCCAAAGACTCTCGACAGACTTCAACAATCACGCGGACGCCGTCAATCTTCGGCTCGACTGCGTAAGAATCTGGCAATATTCCCTTATATGGGCGAGCCAGCATAGCCGGTGACAGCGGAGCCTTAGGCTCCTTGCGTGGGCCGACGCGGAAGTTCGGCTGACTTTCAACCATGTTAAAGATGAACGCGTACAGGTCAGCGTTCGAGTCGGAGGATGTGCTCATGTTGTGCGGGATAGGCAAGGTATGCCCATGCACGGATGCTCCGTCAAGGGAGAATCTGCCCCTGCCTAAAATCCCTTAGGAGGTGGGGGTAGTGGTCAGGGGGTATTCTGCCTAGGGTCAGCCCTTAGAACGCCAGCCACGGACCGTCTGGAGGGCTTTCCTGATAAGCTCTGGGCTACAGAAGCCAGCCATGCCTGCGACCGCCAGATGGAAAGTCCCCTGTGCCTCGGTAAACCAGCCCTTGGAAGCCATGCCTACGAGGACGGCCACCAGTCCAGCCATTACAGTCTGAACGGCTAAGGCCGCTAGGCTCTCGCGCTTGTCGGCGCATAAGGCCCGGATAAGGAACGCCCCGACGCCCATGCCAGCGGCGATGGTCGCGTCGTTGAGGTTGTCGGGAGGGGTAGTCAGGGCGCTCATTTGCGGACAGAGATTAAAAGCATAATATTGGCTAGGCTGTAACAGGCCCACATCACGGCCAAAGCTGGACGACCTATGCAGAAGCAAGCAATGCTTGCAGACAAGTAGGCTGCTGAGGCAATCCCTGGCACGATCAAGGTGGTAAAGGTTTCGGTGGTCATGTGATGCGCGGGGGCTTGGCGTTCTTGTCCATAAGGACGCGGCGGTAGTTCTGAGCCCAGAGCACCTTGCAAATCATCTTTCCGGTGCGGTCGACTTCGGACTCGCCCATTCCCGGATGGCAAAGATGCGTGACCTCATGGATCAAAGTTTCGAGCATCCGTTTTGCACCAAGGCGCGGATCTATTTCGAGCTTGTTCTCTCCGAGGAAGGCCTGTCCCCAGGCACGTTCACGACCTAGGCGACGATGCACCACTTTCACTGGCTTATTTTTGCGGCGGCTCATTCGTCTTTGGTGATTTCGGCTTCATCCTTCTTGTCCTGCACGGCATCGGACACCTTGTCGGCCAGCCACCAGAGGAACAACCCAGAGGCGATGGCCGCCGTCGATATGCTCACCCACAGGAAAGCGGGACTGTCAATGATGTGAGGTAGTGCGCCGCAGAAACCAGCGCATAGCAAGATAGGCAGACCGATGCGTGGGCCACCGCAAAAAGCGAAGGCCAACGCGCCGACGATTGCCAGCCCGGCCCCGGTTATGGTCCAGATGTTCCGCGAGGCCTGGGCTTTCACGCGCTCAATTTGTTTCGTCAGCTCTACGATGCGTTGGTCTTTAAGAGCGGAGACGCGGAGGGCTTCCTTCTGGTCAGCCTCAAGGCGTGCCCACTTGCTGTCGACGGCGGCCAGTAGGCGCTTACCGTAATCGGCTTGCCGGGCGTAGGCGGTAGGATCGCCAGCTGATGCCCTGGCTAACGCAAAAGCGATGTCACCTTCTGATGGCTTTGCTAAGTAGGCTTGCCCAAGTTTGGCTTCGGCGGTGACGACGGCGGGCTTGTCGGCGTTGCGCTCGATGGCGACCAAAGACGCGGCGACGCGGTTCTCGGAGATGTCGATTTCCTCGCCCAGAGTAGACAGGTTTTTTGAATCTGTCGGAGCGTCGGGCTGGACTGGCAGAGCCTTCGGGGACGTAGCACACCCGGCCATCAGGAGAGAGATGGTCAGGAGGTAACGCATATTACTTTCCTTTGAGCGCGTCGAGGAGGGCTTTGCCTTTGGCTTCCGTCGAGCTGGCCTTGACGGCGTTGTTACGCAGGACGAGGTAGCCGGAGATAAAGCCGAGAAGGAAAGCGGTGCCGACTGAGATAAAGTAAAACATTGTTAGACGGTGTCGATGACTTCGACGCGGACAAGGGGGCCGAGGTC
>Ga0209297_1000337_pt1 | contig 31036 bp, 14 predicted proteins | sample S_130805_MF_Meta_FD_187322 | JGI IMG/M metagenome (GOLD analysis project Ga0209297, IMG submission 187322) | Freshwater microbial communities from Lake Simoncouche, Canada to study carbon cycling - S_130805_MF_MetaG (SPAdes) (version 2) | ecosystem: Environmental > Aquatic > Freshwater > Lake ...
AAATCTGATGTATTCTTTGGCTGTATTTAAAACTAAAGGACACATTCCAGATGTTTCTTTTATATTTTTAAAGTTTAAGAAGCAGCCAATCCAAGAAGCCCCGAAGCCCACAGAAGAACAACTAGAAGGATTCAAAGCTTATCTCGCTTATATTGCTGGATACTTATCTAAATTTGACGAGAAAAACTCAACCGAAAATCTAGCAGCTAATTCTCCCAAAAAGAAATGGATGTGCGGAAGCGATGTTCAAGGAAAGTGGATTTGCCCATCTAGACTTGCTGCCACTTATTATGTTGGCACTGACGCTAATGATAAATATATTAGAGCTTCTCTAAAGAGAGAAGACCTACTTAATGACGCGAAAGTAGCCCTCATTAAAAAAACAGAATATAAAGGCTGCCCTTACTGGAGAAAAAATGACCCCACATTTTGATTGACTTCCTGCGTCTTTAGAGCATACTGACGCATGAAGTATTCGGCTGCTCCTCTTTTTAAGTCTCATTACAGCCTTGGCAAGTCTATCTTGACCCTTGCTAAGGCTGGCTCAAGCGAGGAGGATGAGCCTAGCTCTATAATAGATATAGCAAAAAAACTAGATCTAGATAACCTATATTTAGTAGACGATTCTATTTCTGGCTTCCTAGAAGCTTATAAGTCTTGCGAAGATGCTAAATTAAATTTAAGATTCGGTCTTCGCTTAACTGTATGCGATGACATAGATAACAAAACAGCTGAGTCAAGAGATAAAGAACACAAGGTTATAGTTTTTATTACTAATACTGATGGATACTACGATCTTATTAAAATTTCTACTCTTGCAAGTATTGACGGTTTTTATTATTACCCAAGAATAGATTGTAAAAGCTTAAAGAAGCTTTGGAACGAAAACAATTTGAGTCTTTGCATTCCATTCTACGACTCTTATGTTTTTAAGAATAATTTGACTTATAGTATTTGTGTTCCTGATCTGAGCTTTTGTAATCCTACTTATTTCGTAGAAGATAATAATTTGCCATTTGATGAAATTCTTAAATATAAAATTGAAGAAATCGTCACAGATAAACTGCTGTCAGTCAAAACACAGTCTATCTATTATGAAAATAAAGAAGACTTCTTGGCTTACCTTACCTTCCGATGCATCTCGGAAAGAACAACTTTAAATAAACCTAATTTAGATCACTGCTCTTCAAACGAATTCTGCGCCGAATCATTCAAGGAAAAATATGGAAAATGAACTACTGAGGTTTGATAAGTCTAAAAGAATAGTCTTTATCGACTGTGAAACTTTAAATCTTTGCTTAAATTTTTGTCAAAATCTTCCTTGGCAGGTAGCTATGTTGTATACTATCGGTGGCAAGAAAGTAGATGAGCGAGATTTATTGATTAAATGGGATACTAATCTTAAAATATCTGAAGATGCAAGACGAATCACAAGATACCCAGAAGAACTCATCAGAACAACTGGCAAGAAATTTGATGATGTTTTTGGTGTTATTAGTGATTGGCTTGATAATAGCGACTATATTATTGGTCACAATATCCTTGGATTCGACGTTTATCTGATCAAGGAAATGTATCTTCTTAAAAATAGAAACATTAAACATCTAGTAAATAAATTTATAGATACCAACTGCTTGGCTAAAGGAATCAAGTATGGAATTCCAAAAATGGCAAAAGAATCTTTGATTGAATATCAATATAAACTTCTGCACACTTATCGAAAAGGAATTAAAACCAACCTCACTGCTCTTGGCAAAGACTACACCATCGATCACGATTACGAAAATCTGCACAATGCCATTGTAGATTTGGATCTCAACCTCAAGGTTTGGAACAAAATTAAATTTCAAGCAGAAATATGAAAGACTTCGATTCGCAATTTTCAAATATGAAGCTGCCATTGTATGGCGTAAGGCTTCCCGAATTCAATATTGAGAGCCGCCTTAAGAAGCAGTATGGACTTAAAGAGGAGTCTTCCAATTATGATTTCTTGATGCAGGTTTGCAGAGCTAATTTTAAAAAATTAAATATAGCCAAAGAAGATTTTCCTAAATATTCAGAGAGAGTAAAATATGAACTGGAAACCATTAAAGAGCTTGGATTTCTTGACTATATCCTATTGGTGTGGACTGTTATTAATTACTGCAACGAAAACTCCATTCCTGTGGGTCTTGGGCGCGGTTCTGCTGCTGGCAGTCTTATTCTTTATCTGTTGGGGGTCACAAAGGTAGATCCTATTAAATATGAACTATTCTTTGAGCGGTTTATATCTAAGATCCGTGCAAAGAAACAAATAGTAGATGGCATAACTTATCTAGACGGGTCACTGATGTGCGACGTAGATATAGATATCTGCTATTATAATCGCCCAAAAGTAATCAAATTCTTGGAGCAATTGTTTGCTGGCAGAACCTCTAAAATTCTAACCCTAACAACTCTAAGCGGTAAATTGCTTATTAAAGAGTGCGGAAAGATCATTGATGAAAAGCCAGAGACTGAGATGAATGAAGTTAGCTCTTTAATTCCAAAGACTTTCGGCCAAGTCATGGATCTTAAGCAAGCTTATGGCGAGGTTGAGCAACTTAAGAAGTGGTGCGACGAAAACCCAAGATCTTATAAAACTGCTTTAAAACTTAGAAATCTAATTAAGAATAAGAGCGTTCACGCTTCTGGGATGATGCTTTCGTATCATCCGATAGAACAAAGCTGTCCCACCGAACTTACCACCGACAAAGAACAGGTCTCTAGCTACGACATGAATTGGGCTTCTATATCTAATGTGAAGTTAGATCTGCTTGGATTGAGAAGCGTTTCTATCGTTGACCGTGTTTGCAAGTTGGTCGGTATTAAAGTGGATGATCTTAATTTCAACGATCCATTTATTTATCAACAGCTTCAAGACTTTAAGACTCCTCATGGATGTTTTCAAATTGAAGCAGAAACTAATTTTAAAGTTTGCAAAAAAGTAAAGCCAAGGAACCTCGAAGAGCTAAGCGGCGTTCTAGCTCTTGCTCGGCCCGGAGCTTTGGAGTTCGTAGATCAATACGCTAATTTCACAACTAATAATCAATATGAAGGTATCCATGAGTTCTTTGACTCTGTGCTAAGCGGCAGCGGCGGCGTTGCGCTGTATCAAGAGCAGTTGATGAAAATGTCTAATAAGATTGGATTTACTCTTGATGAAGCAGAAGTGCTGCGTCGAATCGTAGGTAAGAAAAAAGTCGAGGAAGTCAAAAAATGGCAAGAGAAAATCCAAGACAAGATTAAAGAGAACAATCTAGCCCCAGAAATCGGAGATATCCTTTGGCGCATTCTTGAGAACTCAGCAAATTACTCATTCAATAAATCCCATTCCATGAGTTATGCGGCTCTTGCCGCCTGTACTGTTTATCTTAAATTCAAATATCCACAACACTTCTTCTTAGCTTTGTTAGAGATGACAAAGCATGAACCAGCCCCTCTAGAAGAAATATCAAAGATCCAGAAAGAGCTTCGGCACTTTGGAATAACTTTACTTGGGCCTCACATATTAAAATCTGATACTGATTTTTCTATTCAAGGAAATGATATTAGATTTGGATTATCTTCTATTAAAGGCATCTCTGAAAAGACGATGGACAAATTGAAGAACTTCAAATCAGATCAGTCTAATAAATTTGAAGTATTTCAGGCTGCTAAAGAAGTTGGGATTTCTATTGGCGTTTTATCTGCTTTAATTCAGGCTGGAGCTTTAGACGGCTTCTCCACTTCTAGAAGCCGGGTTGTTCTTGAAGCCCAACTTTGGAACCTTCTTACGGATAAAGAGAAAGTCCTAAGCATGGAGTATGGTCCAGATCAAGGGTACGATCTTCTTAAGACTATTAAAAAGCTGTCAGAGACAAAGAATGAAAACGGCAAACTTCTTATTAAAGAAACTAGACTAGAAACAATCAAAAAGAAATACGATCCTTATTTAAAGATCTATCAGCAGAATAATAAATCAGAAAGTTTTGCCAATTGGTACTATGAAAATAAATTACTTGGATATAGCTATAATAATACTTTGATAGATATATTCCACCCTAAGATGCCATCGTTAGTTTCTACTGCTCAGATAGCTGAATTAGGTAATAATGCTACTATTTATCTAGTTGGCAAAGTCGAAGACGCTTCAGAATGGACATCTAAAAATGAAAAAAAGACCAAAGTATTTAAGATGATTGTTTCTGACGAATTTGGATCTATTCCAGTTCTTACTTTCAATGATAAAATTGAATTTAACAAGTCTGCCAATAGCGATAGGCTGCCTGAAAAAGAAGACATCGTTATCGTTAAAGCCACGAAAAAACAAGACTGTCTGTTTGGCGATACAATCGGCATCCAAACATTAAAAATTTACACAAAACTTTCCGAATTAAAAGAAAAAAATCTTGACAATTAGTCATTAAAAACCCAATATATATCGCATGATTCAATTTTATAAACCAAATCCAAAGAACACTGGTTCCGGCTGCTCATTTAAAATCTCTGTAAAAGATGACTGTGTTTTTGTTAATCTAATCAAACAATCCAGTTGGGATGAAAGCAAGAAGCGAGGCTCATTCGCTGGTAATTCTCAAAACCCAAAGATGTCTGCGTCTGTCAAGCTTAGCTCTACGGAGGTAGGCGACATTATCTCAGCAATGCGCCGCAACGCTGAGTTTACCGGATTCCACGACTCCGCAAAGCAAGTTACTCGAATTAAGTTTTCTCCTTACATGAGGGCGACTAAGGATAATCCGTCTGAAACGGCCCAAGTTGGATACTCTTTCTCTGTGTCTAAGGAAAGCAAAGAGAACGCTCAGGACAAGACTTCATTCTTAATGGGCTTTACTTTCGGAGAAGCAGTAAAGCTAGAATGTTACTTCACGTTATCTCTTGCGAAAATCTTTGAAAAGGCTATCCAAGATCAAGATAATAGATCAGCCGCTATTCCTCCAGCAGCCACTCCCAAGAAGGAGGAGGCTCCTAAGCAGGAATCGTCGGATGACGATCTATGGTAAAAAAGAAGAAAATTTTATTTCACTCTGATTTTGCTCTTTCGAAGACTGGCTTTGGTAGAAATACCAAGGCCATTCTTTCTTATTTGTATAATACTGGAAAGTACGAGTTAGTATGCCTAGCCGGCGGCATCGCTAAGAATCACTCAGAAACAGAAAGGACTCCTTGGAAGACTTATGGAGTAATTCCAAATTCTGGCAAAGAAGCCGCAGACTGCAACAGTTCTCAAGATAGAGGAAGGCTATACTCATACGGAGCATTCGAATTGGATAATGTAATCAATATAGAAAAACCAGATATCTATATAGGAGTGCAAGATTTTTGGGGCGTCGATTATTCTATTAATAAATCTTGGTTTAATAAAATTAATTCTGTTATTTGGACTACGTTAGACTCCCTCCCTTTGCTTTCTACTGCTGTTTCCGAAGCCCCAAAGATTAAAAACTTTTGGGTATGGTCTGATTTTGCTGAAAAAGAAATGCATAGGATTGGGCATAAGCATGTAAAAACTGTTCATGGAGCAGTAGAAGTCTCAGATTTCAAGATTTTATCTTCTGAGCAAAAACGATCTTTAAGATCTAAAAATAATATTGAAAACGAAACTTACGTTATTGGGTTCGTATTTAGAAATCAATTAAGAAAATCTGTACCAAATTTATTGCAAGGCTTTAAAATTCTTAAGGATTCTAATCCAAATCTTAAAACAAAACTTTTGCTTCATACCAATTGGCAAGAAGGATGGAACATCCAAAAAATTTGCGGAGAGTCTGGGGTAGACATTAAAGACGTATTAACTACCTATGTATGCAAAGCTTGCAGAGGATATGAAGTTAAAAATTTCTCAGGGAATGAAGTGACATGCTCCTCATGTAAAACAGAAAATTCCTGCACAACAACAGGCACCACTTTCGGCATTTCAGAAAAGCAATTAAATGAAGTTTATAACATGATGGATGTATATTGTCATCCATTTACTTCTGGAGGACAAGAAATTCCAATCCAAGAAGCTAAGCTTACTGGTTTAATTACTTTGGTCACTAATTATAGTTGCGGAGAAGATATGTGCCAGCCAGAAGCCCACTCTTTGCCTTTGGCTTGGAATGAGTATAGAGAGTTTGGCACAGAATTCATTAAAGCGTCTACTAACCCCCAATCAATAGCAGATCAACTTAAAAAAGTATTAGCAATGCCTCTTGAAGAAAAGGCTAAAATTGGAAAACTTGCTAGAAAATGGACTATAGATAACTTCGCCACTAATGTAATTTGCGATAAAATACAAAAATTTATAGACTCTTGCGATTATGGTAATTACGAAAATACTGAAAAAGATTATGTAGAAAAAAATCCATATGCTCAAATTCCTTATGTCGAAGACCCTGCGCTTTGGCTTAAATGTTTATACTCCTTAATACTTAAAACTGACGTCACCGACGCTGATGGAGGTTTACTGCATTGGATTGAAAAATTAAAAACAGGAACATCTAGACAATCTATTGAATCGTATTTTAGAGAAGTAGCAACGAAAGACAACGATAAACATAAAGAATTTAAAATAGAAGAATTATTTTCTGGATCTAACCCAGAGGATAGGATTTTTGTTTCTATTGATTCTAATTTGGAAAACATTTTCTTATCTACTAAAATTATTTCGTCCATAAAAGAAAAATATCCCGATAAAAAGATTTTTGTTGGGTCTACAGAAAGTTGCCAAGCAGTATTCTCTGGAAACACTATGATCGAAAGCGCAATAATTAAAAGCAAAGAATTCGAAGATCCAGAGTTTCTTAAAAATAATTTTTTTGAAAGCTATTGTCTAGATTCTTTTTGTATCAATAATAACCATTCTCTTTTAATTAAATGAATCTTTTAAAGTCTTTCGCCTCAACCACTGGATTGCAACCGAGCAAATCATATCTATATGAGAAGCTTTATCCATTAGATTTTGATAGATATATAATTCTAGACACTCAATCTAGCAATGGGAATTTTCATTATGTTTTTTGGTTTAGAGTTATTGAACTGATAGAACCAATTTTATCGAAACACGGAATAAACATAGTACATTTTATAGAAGACAAGAAGTATCACTTCAATCATACCTATGTCGATAATTCAGCTCAGCTTTCTCAAAGAGCGTATCTAATTAGAAAAGCTTTACTATTTTGTGGGTCTTCAAAACTATACTCTCTTATAGCTTCTGAAAATAACATCAAGCAATGTTTTTTAAAAACAGATTATTCCCTAGATAACACTCTAGTAGAAGACGAAGAAGTCATTCACTCAAATAAAGCTAGGAAGCATTTTTTAAACCCCACTTCATTAAAAATTAATAATATTCGCCCAGAAGAGATAGCTAAAAAAATCTTAAAGACTGTTCTTAACGAAGACCATATTTTTGATAATACTCTATCTATTGGTAAAGTTTATTCGGCTCATAATTTAGAAGTCATACCAGATTGCACTTTTAAAATTAATAATAATTCTAAATCAGAAATAGTAATGCGCATGGATTGCTTTTTCTCAGAAGAAAACCTTGACACGCAATTATCTTTTGAGTCTTGCGCTGTGGTTACCAATAAAGCTTTTAATAAAAACATCTTAATAAATAGAAAAAATAAAATAAAGAAAATCTATTTTAAAGTAGAAAAAGATTCAGACGCTTCTTTCCTTGATCTTTTAGAAGAGAACAAGATCAACTATGATATTATTACCACCTTATCTGGGCCTGATCTAGATAAAGAAAAAATTAAATTTATAAACTATAAAAAGATTAATAAATTAAATAGTTTGAGTTTAGGCTTTCTTGATGAGCTAGATAAATCAAAAGTGTATTTCAAAACAAATAAAATAGTAATTAAAAGCGGAAAAACTTTTGCCAGTAAATGGCACTCTAAAGTATTAATTAACAGCCCAGATGTTCGCAACGAAAGCTTTAAGCTTCCACCAGTCATAGACGAGTCTTTTAAAGACGAAGCCGATTACTTTTATTTCTTGACCAGCGAGCAGATCTAACCCATAATAATCAGATGAGCAGTATACCTCCAAAAACTTTTAAGAGAAACGAATATGGCCTATTAGATGATCCTCCTATTCCATACGTTTACAATGAAGACGGAAGCGTAAATTGGCGCAAGATGATCCGTTCAGAGTTTCTTGTGGCAAACAAGCAAAGGACTCAGGAAACAGATATCACAAAGCTAGAGGATAAAGACCTTTTGATTCTTCTCGGAGGAATTAAAGAGCTTGCACAAATTCGTGGATTTACTTGCGTGTCTTACGATGTGCCAGAAGCTGGACCGAGTTACGTCATAGCAAGCTGCTATATTAATTGGATCGCTAACTACGAGACAAATGATCAGCAAGTTTCTTTTCAATCTCTAGCAGACGCATCTCCAGACAATACTCAAAGTTTTGCAAGGAATTATTTAGCCGCGATTGCTGAGAATCGAGCTTTCGTTAGATGCGTCAGAAATTTTCTAAAGATTAACATCGTAGGCCAAGACGAAGTTGGCGTCAAAGCTAATTTCGAAGACCTTACTCCTGATAGCCCAGTATCTCCAACGGCGGTGCTTTCTAACTTAATGAAGGAGAAGGGCGTCACGCTAGACCAAATCAAGAAGCGTCTTATTAAAGACGGTTTCGCTGCTGACGCTATCACTTCTATCAATGAGATTCCTAAGCCTAAGATTTTTGAATTGATAGAGAGAATCAAGAAGGCCCCGTAATTACCACTTCTTAAGCGGACAGCTTTCAAAGTCTAGTTTAACTTTAACAGTTACAAAGCAACCGCACTCTTCGCACCTTCCTCCAGATTTATCTAGGGAAGGGCATTTATTGCAGATATCTAATCTCTTCTGAGCGTCTAGCTTGGGAGAGATTATTTGTTTATTATCTATCACAGCTTTCGCCGCTTTAGACGCAGCAGAAGACAAGCTTTTAGAAACTTTTAAGCTTTCCTTAAATAAATTCTTAAAATTATCAGAGACCATTAAAGTTTATATGTTGCTGGATACATATTAGTATAAGAAAAATCTACTGTTTTGCCATATGAATCTCCACACTCATAACTGCAAAATCTTTGATATCCATTGGTTACGCCATTAGGGACTCCAAAAAATCTAGCTGTCCCATATGGACTTGCGCTTAAAGATCCTCCAGTATTAAAAAATTCAAAATAAGTATCTGGTTTAAATTTTGAAATTGGAAGCTGAACTGGAGGAATTGGTTTAGGATACGATCCTCCATTTGGGCCAGAAGAAGCGCAATACATAACTGTAGTATTTGTTCCCGGAGCCCTAGGAGGAACTACAGAAGAACAAGAATAAATGCCTTCGCTAACAAGGCCTAAATACTTTCTTCTTATATTAGCCGAAACAAATCGAGGCAGAGCATTTGACATAAATGGATGAACCGCAGGTTTAAATGTTATAGAAGACCCTTGCTCAGACGAAGAGATATATATCCCAGCCCCTAATCCATACTCTGCAACTTCGAAAGTCTTTTTTTGTTCTTTTTGAACTGATCTGGAAGCCCCGACTGATAAGGCTGAATTTATAGGCAAAGCAAAATCAACTGTAGTATTACTTGACATAATCTTTGTCCCATCTTGGCTAAATGTAACTATATCAAATTGACTGGCTGAAGGATCAACAGGTTTTAACCAAATATTCATTGTGTTATTTTGTGTTACCAACCAAATAAAAGGCGCAATAATTCTCACTTCATTAAGACTATTTATTGCAGTAACAATTCTATTAAACATCTCTGCTCTTGGGGCCATATTTGGCAGAGGCCCAAAAGCCCACATTCCATCTGATCTTACAGACAATGGCATTAGAGTTAACCAAGGTGGAGATTTATTTATGTTTGATACATTTAATGCTGGGCTTCCATCTGGAACCACCAATAGATTGTTCAGCTCAAATAAACTCCATGCGCCTCCATCCGCACTTGTTTGCTGCGAAGACGGGCTAATCGAGGATGGAGTTAATGAGGCCGATACAGTAGACTCTACAATGTTGGAAGAGGGAGCGGCTTGATCTATTGTTGCTGTCGCTGCGTCATCATCTTCGCTGTAAATATTAGTCTCAAATAATGGATTGGTATACTTTTCAGTATATAATTTAGATAATTCAAACCAAGTTTCATCTAAGATGTCTTGAGCATTGTAATTTATAGCTTGAGATTTTACTTCATATGGAGCTACTGAATTGCCTTCTACTTCAGCGTCTTCTGGTAGATAATCTTCTAGGTATTGATTTATTTGAGTCTTTTGTAATTGAGATAAAGGATTGCCCCCGTCAGAGGAAGAGTCTATTTTTTCTTTATCTGCTAGTACGCTTGCCAATCTAACTCCTCCGGAAAGAGAAGCTTTCAATTTTCCCAAGTCAAAAGAAAGATTTTTTAAATACAAAAAGTCATTATGCAATCCAGTATCTGACGCCACGACTGTGTAAGACGATTTAACTGCTGGAGTAAAATCTGAAAACATCTGCTGCCTCTTACTCAAAGCAGTCTTAAAATAAGAATAACCTTCTCCAATTTCAGTTAGCTGTATCGCCGATATTTTTCCATACTCATTTAAGTTAACCACAGCTTCGGCTTGTATTCCTCCATTTCCTATTGTCTTAAAGTTCGGAGGAGGTATTACTACTTTTGGAGCTACAAGGAATGTGTCATCTGGAATTTTTGGCAAAACTATTGCATTTATTGTGCCTTCTCTTATAGGATCCTGATAAAAAGAATCAAAAGAGCAAGACAATTTATAAAATATACTTAAATCATATTCAAAAACATATGTTTGAACGCTAGTTTTTACTAAGTTTCTTATACCTAATATCGTATCGAATTTTTTAAATCCTTTTTCAGGAAGTCTTATTCCTCTTAAACTTAGATCATCTAAATCTAAAGAAACAGTTTTATCTGTTGAATTTGTTACGTTGGGCGCTTTTGAAATATACTTATCATAAGCTATATATTTCCATTGATTTGGAATTAACAATTTATTGAAAGTTAAAACCTTAGATGAAACCAGTTTTGTAGAGCAAAGAACCGTGTGAGATGTGATTACTATTTTTAAATTATCTGTAGCGTTATCTGAATCTTTTATTAAAGCAAAAAGATCTTTTCTTGGAGAATCGGTGTTTTTTATTTCAATTATGAATTTCTGAGTAGAGTTCTGAAAATGTTTTCTTTCTATAGTAAATTCACCTTTTATATCGTAGTATAATCCGTCATTCGGATCTTTGAATTGCAATTTTGCTTTTAATTCAGTAGTCGTAATAGAAACCGATCCCTTCATCATCGAGTAATCAAAAAAATTATCATTTATCTTCCAAAACAATAGTATAGAATTGCCATCATTACTTACTTTTATGCAAGGCAAGATATCAGAAACAGATGCTGGATAAATATAACCTTTTGTTCCAGACTGTTTGCTGTTATTGAATTCATAACTAAATAAATATTGATCGGACTCGTCAATTATCAAAAGATCATCATAATCTAAACCCGTCACTTTGTCAGAATCTAAAAACCTATGACCAAATGCCGCGTCTGCTTTAGTAGTTTCCTCATTTTCTTTATACACTGCATTTTTTTGATGAGTAAAAGCTTCAGAAAATTTTACTAAAAACTCATATCTTAAAGAAGCTGGGGCTTCTGGATTTAAAATTTGAGCTTCTGGGAAAGAAGAGTCTTTAACCAAAGAAGTTTGAGAAACAGATAAATCAGGGAAATAAATTATTAAACTATCTGTATCTTGAGATTGAAAATTCTTAACCGTAACTCTGCAAAGAAAATTAAAAAATCCACCGATTGATTGTCTTATTATTTTTACTTTTTTAAATTCGTAAGAATAACTGAGTACATTTTCTGAAGCGTCTTTATTAATTAACAGTTTAGTCTTGTCCAAAATGATATAAAGATAATCCAAGAAATCTTGTCTTTTATATCTAAGCTCTAATTGGTCTAAATCTTGAATATTAAAATCATCAATCTTTGCTATAGTTATTTTTACATCAACTTCGTCGTAAGAGTTCGTAGATCTTTCGGCAGAGAAACTTGTTATTAAATTAGTAGCGAATACATTTAGGTCACCTGTACCAACGTCTATTAGCTGTAATTCAGCTTCAGTCTTACCATTTTTATTGCTAGCTATTAATTTGAACTTTGTTTTGTATTCTTTATCTTTATTAAAAACTTTAGACAAAGTCCCTACTGCGATTTGAGATCCATCTACTTTTCCAACTACTGCCCCCTTTTCATCTATAAGACTCTTCTCTAACACCAAGCTTGCGCAATTATCTACGCTAAAATACAAAACATATCTATTAATATTATCAGCATCAAATGCAACTTCAAAATTATATATGTTAGGAAGATCTGAAGACGTTGGATCTTCGTTACCTTCAGAAAATTTAATTGAACCACGCGTAGTTGTTATCATATATTGTATTAATTTGTAATTTAGCTATTAATAGCTCCGCCGATCCTATCGTTTCTTGTCGGTATCCCTATTATAGGAGAGTAAGTTATATCTAAAACAAAAGCGCTATCATTGAAAGGACTTGATGGGCTGATTTTGAAAGAGTATAGATAATTATTTATTTTAGTTACACTGACTCCATTTAAATCCTCATTGAGATCTTGAGATTCTACCGCTTTGAATTCTGGAGATGGATTTGTGGATATGTAGCTTCCATAATTTGCAGGCAAAATATCTGCGCCATTTACATCTTTTAATTGCAAGAAAGCATAATAAGTAACGCCTCTGCTAATATAAGTTGTATTTTCAACAGACATTAATTCGTCGTAATAAAATTTTACTTGCGCTGGAGTTTGGCTATTTAACTGTTGAGGCAAAGATGTTGCTGATGATTGCAAAGAGTCTGATTGGGGACCGAATGGGGCTGTAGACTTTAAATTCGAAGCGGTAACTTGAACTTTTAAAGATGTAACGCTTGGTTGGATTTCAAATTCGTCTGTCTTTATATTTTCTGAAACCGTAGAGCCAGAAGAGAAAAGACCATATAGTTGAGTATAAGATTTTTTTGGCAATGTTACTGGGCCATACACCACAGAATTATCTTGGTCTAAAATAGAATAAGTAACTGAATCAGCATACTCATACTCAAAATTGAAAGACGCTCTTATTTTAGAAGCTCCAGTTATTGTTGGAGCGCTTACATATGTTACATCAGGAAGGTCAGCCGAAAAATTTAAAAACTGAAATGGTATTTTAAATGGTATTTTATTATCTAGCCATAGAGTTAGCTTTACGTTTCCATCAATATCCGCTCTTTTGAATAACTCGCTTCTTGAGATAGTTACACTACCAAGAGTAGTTATTTGTTTTCTATCATCTCCTTCGCCTATTTGAAAAAATAAAGATTTAAATCCAGTAGCTAAAGTAAACACAAAAACAAAAATTACATCATAAGTATCTGTATAGTTTAGATATGTTCGATAATTATCAAAACCGCCAACTAAGCATGGAGCTTTAACTAAATTTGTTATGGCTGTATCAGAAGAATCGTAAAAAGTTCTAAAAGTAAATAAAGGACTTCCATTTTTTAATTGCAAAGAAAAAGATTGTATTTTTATATCAAATTTTATTTCTTGATTAAAAGTTGCCGACTTATATGGTGCTCTAGTCCCCCCATCGAAGTCGTAGAAAAATCCATAAGCATTGGCAGTTATTGATTTTGAGGTGTAGTCTATGCCAACGATAGTTTTTTGACTTAATCCATCTGCCGGCGTGTTTTGATCTATCTGAACTTCCAATTTTGCAGAGCCTTCTTTTAAATAATATTCTATTTTTTTAGCGTAATTTGAAACTAATTCTAATTGCGAATTATCATCTGCGCTATATGATGCAGATATGATGTCAGGAATGGATATGGTTACTGGTATAGTTAAATCATAAGTCAATGCCCCAGCTTCAGTTTCTGAAACCTTATACACTACAAATCTAAAAGTTATGCCTGAAATATACCCATCTCCATCTTCTTCAATTGAATAGTAATTATTAAGATTTAAAATTTCATTTGCAAATCTAACAGTTGAAGTTGCTAATGATCCGTTGTCTTTAAAAGCTGTGTATACGATGCTATTACTTACTAAAGTTACATATTTTATATACCTAAAATTATTCGCATATATAGTAGCAGTCTCAGAAGTTAAAGCTGTAAAATCTTTATATAAATTTAAATTAGATTGGTTGTCTCTTCTTATCACTGCTATAGGATTTCCATTCGTCACTGAAGGAGTCCCGCATATTTGAGGGTCTTCATAAGAATAAGGAAGTCCATTATATACTACATCTGCATATCCCGGAGAGTTAACACTGCAAGTTATAGTGTTTTGATTTAATATTGGAGGATTTACTGGCGTTATATCTACATATCCATCACCATCTAAATCTTCTCCTAAGCTTATTAAATCTAAATCGTCTAAATTTTTTAAATCAGATGTTACTTTACCTCTTATCCCTTGAGAGTCGTTATTAACCAACAAGAATGGAAAAAATTCGCTCCTTATTTTTAAATTTAACAACTCAGTGAATCCTGCATCTTTGTAATAAGCTCCTGCGGAATAATATATTTTACCAGAAAAATCTTCTAAATAATCATAAGTCTTTTCAGATCTTAATATAAAATTTACATTAGATTCATTAAAAGCGTCCTGATCAAAAAAGTTGTTCGTTTTAACGTTTATAGATATTAATTTTGCAAAAGAATAATTAATATAAATGCTATCATCTTGAATAATTGTATTCGATTCTATACTGCTTTGATAATAAAAAACACCTCTAAAATTACAATAAAATTTATTTATAATTATTACAGTTATCTGAGACGCATCTATAGAATATCTTTGAAACCAATCGCGGTCATCCAAGTAATTTGTGATTTCTCGATAAAATAAATTTTGTTGATACGGGCCACTTGTTATAACTGTGCCTAAAGTTTGAGCGTTAATAGAAGCTGCATTTATAGAAGTAACTGCAGGCTTATAATTAAATGGAATATAAACAATAAAATTTGGAATTCCATAAGTATTAGGAAATACTCCTTTAGTATAATTGCTTTCAAAAAACGCCATCGCGGAGTAGTAAGCAGTACTTTGATCTTTAAAGACGGCATCCGTGACATTACGCGTAATCCCACTAATTATATCTCGATAATCTGGATGATAAGAAACTTGTAAGTATAAAGGCATAATTATTTACCATTTAATAGTTTAACTGTTTGATCTTGAGACATGTCTTCAAAATTTAATTTTGGAAACTTATTCAATTTTTCTAATTGAAATTTTATTTGACAAGATGAGTTTTTTACAACGTCTTGGCTTGAGTCTTTTGGCGGGATTAAGCTTTCGCTATATATGTATCCAATTGGCATTTTTGGAATGTTTAATAAAAAGTCTTGTTTATTTTGATCTTGATTTAACCACCCTTTCACTTTGGCCAATTGTTTTGGCTCTAGATCAGCATCTAATCCAATAGTAAGATCTCTTTGATTTTCTATCTCTTTTCTATCTTGAAGAGCGGAAGCTAAATTAAAAGAATAATTAAAAACTACAGTCTTTAGATCTTCTTTTTTCAATAAGCATTTTGTAAATTTAACATATCTACTTGTGCTTCCTTCTGGATACGATATAGTAAAAGTTGAAGAAGCGTCCACTGAACTTACGGCCCAAAGATCTTTATCGAATTGAGATCCAAGCCAAAAAGCATTCTGGCTTTGAGGAATCCAAGAGATTACGCTATTTGATTTAGATGAAATTTGATCTACTACAGCTTGATTAAATAAAGCGCTTAGGTCTAAAGGCTCCTCAACAACAGCGAGCCCCTCTTCTGTCTCTTCATCAGCTTTAGTTTCTTGTTCAAAAGTCTTTTCAATATTGGATATAACTTTATTTAATTTAACATAGTTTGGATATCTAACTTCATAATTAGAAACATCTTCTCCTTTGAATGTTTGTTCATCAGAGTAAACTTTCCCTTTATAAATAACACAAGGATCTAATAAGTTTGTCAAATCTCTATCTCCATCTGAGTTTGGCAATGTCTTAAGATCTCTAAACAAACCATAATCTATAGAAACCTGATAAGTGTCTCCAGATTTAATTCCAGGCATTGTGTATGTGGAATTCGAAGGGTTAAAAAATAAGAACTTGTAAAATGTTTCATGCCCAATCCCAAGCTCATACGCGACAACGTTTTGAGGAGAGTCTGTGGGAACATCTTTTCCATTGTAGTAATCTATAAGATTTAAATAAATAATACTAGACGATCCTAATTTTGCTAAAAGCTTAACGTAAGATTGCTGCGTGTCATTATTTAAATCTAAAATAGGGAATACGTCATTGTTTCTAGGTATTCCAGTATTTAAAGTTATTTCTCTTTGGCTTGATATTGTAGTCTTGGGATTAAAAATACAATAGAACTCATCTCTAGATTTTGCTTTTTTAATATATCGAAACTCTATTCCGCTAGACAGGCCTGCTTTTAAAATTAAAACATTATTTCTGAATAAAGTAATATTTGTTCCGTCGGTTGTTCTTACAGATATATCTTGAGCGCAGTTATTTACCAAGAACATATCTGAAACTGCTGGCGATATTTTTAAATCATTATTATTGTTATTAAATATATAATGCCCAGATGAAGATATCGATAAGTTCGGTTTTTGTATTTGCAATGGAACCGCAGCTAAATCCATACTTTTTGAATTATTCAAAAGAAACATTTTTCTACTTTCCACATAACTAGGAAAATAAAAGCCAGCCTCGTCATAATATGAATAATAACCGTAAGAAAAATTATTACTTAAAAAAGAAACTGCGTTATTAGAAACGCTATCGCTTACTTTTTTAACGTTAGAAATTAAATCTTTGTAATCAAGCAAGCTGTCTAAAAATAAAGAAGTCTCTATTTTTTGAATAAAATTAGTATTCAACCTGTTCTTGCTTATATAAAATGACCCCTTCTTATGGTATTCCATGAAAGAAGCTGTATTGCTTGATATCTCCACCATTCTTTTTGGAGGCAATTGCAAATTGTCAGATGATATAGTGTCTGTAGGTTTAAAATAAATATTAAGATAATAAGGAGTATTATTTTGAATATAAAATTTTCCAGATTTTAAAGAAGTAGTGTTTAATAATTTTAAGTTGTAAGAATCAAAGAAATTTCCTGCTTCATTAATTTGCGAAGATCCATAAATAAATAACCTATGATTTGGCAAACTAGAAGTTATTTTAGCCAAATCCAAAGAGGCAAAACTTTCATCTTTTATTGAAACCGCAAAAGCTTTTTTATTTTCGTTATATTTAAATAAATATGTTTTTCTTGCTCCATTTATTAAAGCTGTTATTTTAATTAAACTCCCGAATTTAAGATTTGGATATAAATCATTTACTGTGCTTTCGCCTGGATCTTTTGTTAGGTCAAGCTCAACTGAAACAAACGGTGCTGAACCATTGAGACCTAAGTCTTGCGACGAAATAGTATCTGTTGTTTGATTCGCCGTAATCTTAGAAAATCTATAAGCTTCTAATCGCGAGATTTTTGAAAATCTTTTAACATATACATCATTTATCGCACTATTAAATAAATAGAAATTCCCAAGTTGATTGTTTTTGAAACTGTTTAAATCTATATTAAATTTAGAAAAATTATATAAATAAACAAACTCGCTACCATCATAAATTTCAGAAGATCCAGTTGATGTGGTATTTTTTATATTTTTAACCGTAGGAATTACTGTCATTACTTCTGGTTTAGTTCCAGCAGAAAGTGACCAAGCAGAAACTCCTGCCGTAAAAGATAGAGTCGATGGGCTGTTATAGATTGAATGAGTGACTGATGTCGAGTAATTTATTATTTTATTTGGAGCAGAATCGTTAGACTCACAAAGATTTACAAATATTATTTTCTTTCCGGATATCCATTCTCCAATAGTTTTAGTAATCCCAGAATCAAAATCAGTAATAAGCTTGCTTAAGTTTGGCAAATAATAAGTAGTTAATTGATCAGCTATTGGGATAAGAATTGTGCTCGGTAAAGATGAGATTGAATTATAATTAATTAAATATTTAGATAAATCCACATGCTTCTCTTCAATAACTCTCAAGTCTGCGACTTCCCCAAAAAACTCTTTTCCACTAGAGTACGCCTGCATGTATTTAATTATAGTTTGCTCATAATAAACAAATAAGTAAAAAGCATTAACCAAATAATTAATCTTTTCCCCGACGCCAGTTATTTGCTTCTTTCTCCCAAAGCAGTAAATAGTAAAACCAGCTAAAGCTGAAACTCCAGCGTTAACATAATCTACATAAGTGTAAGCATCTCCTCCCAATGTAATTTTTGCCTCTTCTCCAGATTGGCCTATAAAAGCATTATTAATACTATCAAAATTAAAATCAGCTCCCCAAAGGCTTTTCAGTGGATGATTTGTGTCTAATTCAAATTCTTGATTTGAAGATTTAATTATTAAAGCCCCCTCTATTAGGTCTTCAGAATTTGAGGCTTTAGACCACCCTGAAGAATAAGAAAGCCTTATCTGTTGCTCGCTTGGAGATATAGTAGTAGAATAGGTAGCCCCAGTCCCATCATAAGATAACGTTTGTATATTATATGTTCTTGCTGAAGTGTTTTTTATTATAAAAGATCTTGACGAGGAATCTGGTATAATTATTGTATCTACATCTGTGTCATTTGCTGTTATCACATAATACGACTGAGTTCCAGATATATGATCTCCGCCGCTAATCTCTCCAGCTAAGAAGAATTCTTTTTTATTATAAATTGGATAAGTGTAATAGCTTCCAGTTTTCTTTACTAATCTATTTTTATTTAGCCTCTTTGGTATGTTAGTAACATTAATAAAATCATAAGCAAAATTGACCACTATTTGATCTGAAGATATTGCATTTGCAAAAGATAGACCAGTAGAACCTGTTTCGCTTTTCTTATTGTAAATACTTGCGTCTGATTTGTTTTCTACTAATAGCCTTCCATTAACAAAATTATCTGGATTATAATCGAATGATAAAGAATCAGCTTCTGTGAATCCAATTTTATCGTTTCCATCAAAAGATAATACATCAAAATTTTTCTTGTTTTGAGTAAATATTTTACCTTTATAAGAACTATTTCTAGAATAGTAATCTCTTAAAGTAAAAGTATTCAAAAGATTTCCAGAATCGTTTATGTAAAAATACTCCGTTTTATCTTCTTTTATTGTAACATCATTTTGAATGATAAGCGGATTAGAATTATCTGCCGAGAAATTTAAAAAGCTTGTTCTTTCTAAAGTTGGATTCGTGTCTGAAAGTCCATTTTTATATAGCCTTAAAGATATTGAGCGCTCAGATATATTTCCAATTTCATTTACGTCTTTTGTATCTGGATTGTCCGTATCTTGAATTAGACCAGCATTAGATATGACTCTTTGAGGATCTATTCTATTAGGGACTGTTCTATTTTTGCAAATCAAGAATAAATCTTTGCCAACGAAATTAGAAACATTTGGAACTTCTATCTGAGTACCGCAAAAATCTAAATTTAAAATATTAGTAGCGCCAGTAAGATGTATGCTTGGATCTATTTTAAATTCAAAATGGCTATAAGCATTATTTAAAATATCAATCTTTATTCCCTTGGAAGATCCAGATGTTACTATAGACGCTCTCGCGATTTGATTTTCTGCTAGTGTATTTTGTATATTAGATATCTTACCTCTGTAAAAATAAACAGGACTTGCGGTCTTATTAACAAAATAAACGAAAGCATTCTTAGGGATACTTGCTTCAAGATATACCAGATCTATACTCTGAACAGAACTAGAATTTAAAAGCACCATCTGCTCTAAGGTGTCGTCTATCTCAAAGAATGGGTTGTCTGATGGGTATAAAATTTTATAAACAATATTTCCACTTATTTTCTTTTCTACAGACAACTTGAAATCTTGATTTGCTCTTGGGACAACGAATGAAGATGAACCATTTGTTATTTTAATATTTAAATTTCTATTTATCGACTCATCTTTAATAAAATAATACTCATCTGTTGATTTTTGCGCTTCCTCTGCGTACTTATCTAGTATGATCTCTGTATCGTCTTTTAGATAAAATAATCCATTGTTATCAGAATTGTCTCCTCCGACTAGATATATTTTTATATCATCGAAATAACTCTTTTTGTCATTACTACATACAGTAGGCGTTTGGGTAAAATAATTAAAAGATTCTGGATCTAAATTAAAAGAACCATAAAACAAAGTATCAACAGACAAGCTCTCTTTTGAAGCGTTATAAATAGGAAGCTCTCCATAGGATGCGTATCCATCTAGAGATAAATTTGTATGGTCAATATTTACAAGCCCCGCGTTAGGATAATAAATAGAATCATCTTGCACAGCTAAATTAGATATTGCAGTAGAATATTCTGTAACTGCTGTAGATGAGAATTCTAAAAATGCAGTTTTATTTGCCAGCACAGAAACTGATGTAATATAAGTTACAGTGATTGTAGAAGCAGAATCGTTAATTGCTTTAAATTTTAAATTGTTTGAAGCAGTCAGCGAAGTCGAGTCTGTGATTGTTATGTTGTTTTTTAAATAAATGACGCTACCCTCAGCAGCATCAGACAAGTCGAATGTAGAAGTCAAGCTTGACCCTAAAGTCACCGCTGTTGTTGAAGGAGCGCTTGGACCTTGAATTATAGCTACGTTGTTAGACGCAACTGAAGTCCCATTCACAGAACATGAAGCCGCATTTACATTCGCAACATAAGCTTCAAAAGGCGTGACTATATTATTAAATGCCACTGAAGTTGCCCCATTAGCAACAAAATAATACCCACCGGAATTTGGAGATATTGTAAAATTTGAATCTATAGTTTCTGGATTGTTAAAGTCTATAATAGAACTATAAACAGGATTGGCTATAGCTTTCGTTGTGTATTTGAAATTAGAATCTACTTTTGTTTTTACTGAAATTGGCTTATTAGTGTCTCCAATTGATACGCCATTGTATTGATTAGAAAGCGAAGACTGGTTATTTAATGCGGCAGGAACAATTCCAGAAACAATTATATCATAATATCCAATTCCATTAACTCCCCCAAAATTAAAGACCCCATCGTCTACATACCCCTGTTTGACGTCAGGGATTGCGTATGAAGTCGACAAATTTTCGTTTTGAGTTTTGATCAAGGTAAGGTTTCCAGCCCTGTCCTTCTGATAAATGTTATAATAATCGCAATCTGAATCAGGCGTCCAGTTTACTTTTGTAGGCAAAAAATTTGTTTTCTTTAAAACGTCTACGTTTTGAGTTGACAACTCAAGTTTTTCGTATTTAGCTATTCTGAATTCATAAGAGTTGTCATCTAAGAATAATGGCAAATTAGTCTTGAATGCCATCATAGACAAGAAGTTTGGAAATACTAAATCAGATGTAGAATAGTAATACGGAGAAATCTGAGCTGATTGCACAGATATTTTATCTTTTGTAAATCCAGTGTCCTCATCTAAAGTCACGAAAGTATCAGAGGTATTTTTCAATCTGTATTGCAATTTATAATCCCATCCTCCATTATAATTTATTGAGTAAGGGAACCCAGCGTCACCTATCAAAACCAGATCTTTAACATAAAAATTATATTTTATTTTTGTAATTTTTAATCTTCTAGTTTTGCTGAAGCTAACAGTATTTTCTTTATTATTTACTATTTGAGGAGTTCTTTGTTTTGCGAAAGATCCATTATCTTCAAAGTCGATAGAGCAATTTGACTCATAGAAAGATTTAGTTTTGTCTTCTTCTAGTATGTATATATTGTTTTCGAAAAGGCCGTCTGCGAATGAATTTACATTGCTTATATTTACAGGCGTGCCTTCGTAGTTTTTAGAGGTATAAGGACCATTTGGGAATAGAAGCAAATCCCCTAAAGCTGCTTTAGTTTCCTCAGCGTCGTCTTGCAAAAATCTTGGTTGAGGAAAACCCAGAGAGTCTCTCTCTCCATAGATATTATTATTTACCGGATTTTCATTAAATATCCACCAGCAAGGAATTTCATTTGGAGACGTTATGTTATATTCATAAGATTGCACGTTAATCTTAACTAAATTAGACGATATCAAAACAGAGTTATTATCTGTAATAGAAGCTGCAAGTGCTGTATAATCTTTATAGTTCCCAGCGGCGCTGTCTTCAACAGTATAAGTATATGTGTTGTCTGTGTATTCTAGTCTTGTGAATTTAATTACTACAGGATTTGTAATACCAGAGACGATATATCCATTAGCAACATTACTTTTTTCTAGAGTTAATTGACCACCAGCGGTGACGTAAGAATATAAATGATATGCGTATTGTTTTGGATCTCTATTACTTATTGAAACTTGCCCCGCGCTTATGGCTCCAGCTACCACAGAACTAGAAAAATTATTATAACTAAAAAGAGTCGCTGTCCCGACTACGTACTCTGCTCTAAAAATTCTTTTATAATTTGGTTTTTTATCTTCAAATAATATATTTCCAAATGTTGAATCAGCGTCTATAGTATATGAAGATACTGTAGTTCCATCATAAGCGGCAGCCTTTGTAGTAGACTCTGGGAAGAATTCCAAAAATTCTAAAGTCTCATCATAATTTTGAATTGGATAGAAAAATTGTTGGTTTACTTTTGTGAAATTTCCCACATCGTAAGACTGCACGCAATATAGTTTATCCGGCTCTTCGTTACCTAAATCAGCATCTGGCGATACATAAACCCCAGTAGTAAAAGATCTATTGAATTCTTCTATTTGATTTTCATTGTATTTTTCAGTATATATTTCTCTTTCGACGAAAATCCTAGGTGTCACGCCTCCTTTTTTATAAAAAGAATTAGAATCTGTAGAGCCAGGAGAAGGCCCGCCAATTGAAGCGTTTACTCCGCTAAATGCTGAAGTAAATAAAGTTAAATAATCTTGCTCAGAGAAAGAAGGCTGCACACTAAAAGACCTAAGGTAATTTTTAGTATAGTAGTAATTTACAGCTGTTTTCCAATTTTCAGGATTGAAATAATTGTCTTTTTTTATTATTCCATTCGATGGGATTTGAGTTACTAATCCATTTTGGATGTTTAAATCATCAACACTGTATCTAGTATTATCGTAAATTGCCGTGTCGCCTTTGCAAAAAGTAACTTCGTCTATATAAATTCCTTTGCAAGTAGAATTCACTACTGTTCTGTAATATGGCTGGTTAGTCCTTTTTCCTTTTTCTTGATCTTCATTTATATAATAAGCCAAAACACCATATTCATTTCCATAGGAAGCGAATATAGGAATATTTGTATAATTTGATAACGGGCACAAAACATACCTTTCTCCTGTATTTAAATAATTAGAAAAATAATCTCTTGTGTACGTCTTCTTTGGTAATGGGAAATTCGGAAGAGGTACTTTATAAGTCATTACCGAATTGTTCTGATTTATTAAATTTAAAGTATCTAGTTGGTCTTGCTCAATTCTTGTATTTCTAATCTTTGTTACATCTTCGGCGTCTTCTCCGCCGTAAGACCCATCGTCATCTTTTAAAGCAGCCGCCAACTGATCAGTGTAGCTCTTCATGGCGTCAGCAAGAACTTTGAATGTTTCTTCATCTTCCTCATCAGACACAGCTTCTTGAGCCTGCAAATCTTGAGCGTATTTTTCTGACTCAATAACCTCTTGCACATTGACTAAATCTTTAACATCATTCAGCCCATAACTAGAACCATTTTGCTGAATTCTTGGGTAAACTTGATCTCCTGCGGCCAAAGAAATTGTTACAACTGGGGCAGATTCGCTCATTTTATATTCAGACATCACATAACCAGCGACATCTGTTTTTGTATTCAATTTATACCTCTCTACGCTTGCGTTTAATCTATATACATCTTCTAAATCTCCGTTAGCCACTAAAGATAATTGCAAGTAATCGTCTCCTATATCGTTAGTTGCTTTTGATGCTAGTAAATTTGTAATATCTTGAGAGCCTTTGATTTCTATATTAACAGGCTTATCTTTAAAAATATCTGTTATATTGTCTTGCGTTAAAGTGGCTGAAAAAGTTGAATCTAAATTATAATCAAGTGTTCCATCTACTATTCCAGACACTTCATCTTTATATTTAGAGTAATCTATTCCAGCTCTTCCATCTGCATCGTAATCTGGGTATTCCGTAAATCCAAGAGGATCACTTTTTCTAGCTATTCTAAACTTAAGAGCAGAGCCATTTTCTACTTGAAATGGAATTTCAAAATACGAAATATTTTTAGGAACTGAATTTGAACTATCATCATACAAAAACTTATATCTAGTCACCACTTCATTAGAGTATCCGGTGTAAGCAGAGTCAGCGTAAGAATATTCTAAATCAGTATTGTTACTATTAACAGAAATATTTGTTTGCTCCCAATCTTCGCCTGATACAGCTAGAATTTTATTTTTAGAAATGAAAGATATTTGATTTCCTGAAACCTCTGTTCTTCTGTATATTTTACCAGCATAATCCATATCTGGCATTATGACCTCTGGCTTAGCTCCTGACACGAATGAATCTGTTATGTCTGCTAACGCTTCTAAAAATTCATAACCATTTATTCCTTTAACTCCTCTAGTTAAGAAAAATTTTGCTTCTGGACTTTTGCCATCAAAATCTAAAATAGAATATTTTTTTCCAGTTATTAAAAAATTAGAAGCAGCTATATCCTCCAGTAATGGAGTTGGCATAGAATACCCACCGATATTATTATTAACGTTTTCAAATACAGACGCCCACAATCCATAAGTGTAATTAGAAAAATCTGGTGCGCCAGCGCTTGCCCAAGACAACACAGATGTTACAAAATTTTTATTATCAGTTTCTACGCTCATATTATTGTGTTCCAGCCATGTTTGGAGGTATCGGTATAGTTATCGGATTATCATAGCTGGTTGACATTAAATCTTCAAATATATAATCCCCTACAGCAGAATCATAACCCCCCGTATAATCCATGCCAGTGTTTTGATTTGTTATTATATCTCTTACTTCTTCAGCAGTCATTTCTGAAGATTTATTAATAAAGCCATTACTCATGGCCCTCAAATAATATTCCATTTGCCTATAATGATCAGAATACATTGGCGTACCCGCCGAAACCATAGGAATTAATTTATTAAAATAAAACCTAGGATAGCAGCACCCAAATGGCCTATGCTTACTCCAGAAATTTTGATTGTCTAAAGACACATCTCCAATTATACTTCTAGGGCAAGAGTTTCCTATTAACTTATGAAGCAAATAATCAAATACAGCATTCTCGTCTGATCTTAATCCATCTTTATCGCTAGAAAAAAGTTGAGCCACCTTATTTAAATTTTCGCTCACTCTTCCTTTCAGAGCGTCTGGGTGATGATTAAGTAATCTTCCTTTTAATGTTACTTTAACAATTTCTGATCTTGGATCTTTGCCATTTGCTCTAGTAGTTGATAAAATTTGATATGGAGGCTGATATATTTTACAACTGGAAGCGAAAGCTCTAGGGTAGTCAATATCATCTTTCCAGTCAGAATATTGCATACTAGTATTTGCGCTTTCAATATAATTATAACCAGAAGGAGCCTCTACTACTAAAGGAATATCATTTGGCCTCCAAGTTACGTTAGCAAGATGTTTTTTTACATTTTTAGATGTTCTAGAGTTGTTCTCTAGCGCTTTGCTTGCTGTCAAGCATCTTGCATTTAATGCTCCCATTATGTCTCCGTACATTTCTGGCTTCCAAGCTGAGCTATTAGACCAGTGATACAAATTATAAGTCATGAACATAGTCCATTCATTGCTTATGTTTCCTGGAGATATTTGTTTTTTACCATCTACTAAAATTTCTCCCTTTGGTTTATTATGTATAAAATCTCCGCTTACTATTCCGTCTAATTCATAAACGCCTATTGTTTGGCTAGAGTATTTTGAAACATAATAATAATCTCCGCCTATAAATGTTGTTCCATGTTTATATTTTTTTAATTTAGCGTCTATACAATACTCTATATACTCATTCGTATTCCCACCAGAATCTATCACTATGTATATTTGGCCTTTAACAATTGGAGTAAATACTTCAGCTTTAGATCCAATCATATTTCTATTGCCAACTTCATCTATCGATGGGCCCATTCCTCTAAAAATATCTAATCCAGTATTCTTCATTCCCATCGCGTATCTTTGAAAATATAAAACAGAATTTCCTTCACCATCTACTTCATAATCAACCAAAGAATTTCTATCTGCCATCTTTACGTTGTTATTTATAAATTTTCTAACTGATTCGTACACTGGATTCGCGCTAACATATGCTTCATTTTGGTAAATTGTTTTACCTTCTGAGAGAGTGTAAGCTACTCCGTATCGAATATAATTTGTGAAAATTCTCTTAGCTATGTTACAATTGAAATGGCCGACAGGATCCATTTGCCCAGCGTCAGATCCCATTCCCTCTGTAGTAGCCACACGCATCATAACGTAAGCGTCTGCCGCGCTTGGCTTCATCTCCAACACATGGGCAAATTTTATAAAAAATGACACATTAGAATTCGTGGCAGATCCTATTTTTAAACCAAGATTTAATTTTCCATAATTTCCTGGAGCAGGAATTCCTGCATCTAAACAACCTCTTATTTTAAAAGATACTTTTCCTTTAACTGGATACTTGAAATAATGAATTTTATTAAATTGAAATATCTTATATTGATTAGTCCAGTCAACAGAGATATTATTTTCATTGGCAGTTCTATTGTTGATTGGATATCTATCTTTATTTGTAATAGAAACGCTTTCGTAAATCTTTCCGTCCAAATAAATATCAATAATCATTCCATTTAATAAAGCGTCTGCGTTGTCAGTAAGTCTAACAGCGAAATCTGAGCTTTGAATAAATATAGAGGATAAGCAAAATCTATTCTTATCTGCTGATGGGTTTGGGTTCGTGTCGAATTCTGTTTGCGTTAAAGTATCTCCATGAAAATAAAAACTGGCATTATCTGCTGTTTGAACTACGTTATCTACGTCTGATGTATTTACATTGTAAGTCCACAGAAAACTGCCAACACCTTCTGGAAATAGTTCTGGGTATCCAAAATTATCATACTTAATTTTATTATTTCCAAGAGCGTCTTTTTTTATTTGGCCAGCAGCGTTTAATTCATATTTTGGCTTAGAGTAATTTGGAGCTAATAAAAATTGCCTCGAAAAGAATGTCTCAAAATCAAAGCCATCAACAGTAACATTCTTATTTGTAAGATTATGTTTCGCTCTTTGATCTTCTACTCCTCTAAAATAACTCAAATAATAAAATATAGCTTGCTCATTTTGGTCTTTGACAGCATTCTTTTTTCTAAATACTCCTCCTTTTTTTTGTGGGTCTGGAACATAGCTGGGAGCATAGTTTCCCATTGAAGCTGTTTCCATGACGTATCTTAAATGCCTTCTAGCGGCGGCGCAGATCCCTAAAGAAACAAGAGAAAGCTCTTTTGTTGACGCTTCTAAAGCATTCCTTTGCAGATATTTAAAATCTGGAATAAAAGCAGCGCATCCTCTTTGAATCTCAGAGTCGTACCAAACAGTGTTTAAGTTAGGATCTCCACTAGTTTTAGTTGGCATTGTTTTAGGCTGATAAATCTCCAATCCTCCCAGCCTGATTGGCTCTGACCAAAAGCCGTGTATTCTATCTTTTGTATCGTCTTTAGTTCCATCCGCTTTCGTGACTTTGCCATTGTTACCAAAGATCCAAGCCATAAATGGATTAGCTACATTTGGCCCTTGGGCTTCTCCTGCCGGGGCTTCTGGCCATCCAAATTTTCCATAGGTCATTTTGGGCTCTAAATGAGCGTAAAACTTGAACCATTCATCTTGAGCTGGATAATTAGTGTCTTGAGGATTTCTCAACCCCCTAAACATCGAATAAGCATAATAAAAGATTCTCCAAGAGCAGTCTCCAAGACCAGATACTATTTTTTGGTTAAATGATAAAGCTAAAGCGTTATGCTGGTTGTGATTAGGCGCTTCATTTATCTTTACTTTTTTAGCTGTAGGAAATCTCATTTTAACTCCATACTCCAATTGAATTGCCTGTAGATGCTCCAGATCCTTTCAGACATCTTCCCTTAATGTTTAAGTCTCTATAAACTGTTATCATTCTTCTGCCACCTGTGACATTGCTCACTGAAGCGGCTGCGCCATTTGGAATTTGAGGTGGAATTTGAGGAGTTTTGTCCTCTTTTAATAGAAATGAATTCGGATCTTCGAAAGTCACTCCTAAGATTAACTTTTCTCCATAAGCATAAGGGCTTGATAATATATTTTTTTGATCTTTAAATTCTCCCGGCATTCTCACGCATTTAAATACTATTGAACTAGCAATTCCTACAAAAATTCCAGCGGCTGTAATACCAGTTCTTCTCTCAAAAAATTTATTCAGTACTCCTGCCTGATTCATGCCTAAAATTACTCCTTCTTTATAATTAATAAAGTTATCTAAAAATAAATTAGCAGTAGGTAATCCTAATTGCCTTATTACTGCAGCAGATAAATATTCATTTTTTACAGATCCTAATCCTTTGTTGCTCCCGTTCCAGTCAGCTATCCAAACTACTGGATTATTTTTTTCTACTTTTTGCTGTTTTAATTGATTATTTGCCATTATTTTGCTCCGGTTATATATCTTTCTATCAGATTGTTATTTACTCCACTTATAGATAATTTTGCTACCATTATTTCATTATCGAAAGAAGGAGTGTAAGACGCCGTTATATTTACTATAGAGCTGTCACTTATTGAAGAACCCGTTCTGCGATAGGAAAACCCAGACACATAAGAATTATCCCTGTAATTAATTAAACTGCTATTTATGCCAGTAGTAAGATTGAAAAATCCTGAGAATGATTTTGTATAGAAAGATAATTCAGCTATACCAGATGCAACTACTGGATTCAAATTATTTACAACTCCAGTCCCTCCAGAAAATAAAACTGTAGGCATCGAAGAATATCCAGAACCATAATAATTCATAACAACATCAACTACTGATGTGTAGTCAATGCTTGTCGTTCCAAGTATCGCTGTGGCTGAGGCTACTTTAGTTGGATCATAAAAATAAAAAAATCCAGATCCAGTATTTGTTATATCGAATATTGGCCCATCATAACCTGTAGAAATAGTAAAAATAGTATTAGCTATCAAAAATGTATCTCGGACATAATAGGTGTAATTTTCTTGCAATGGAGAAGGTAATGTGATTCCACTCGGTTTATAAAAAGCGATTGTTTGGCCACTGCTAAAAGTGAATGGTACTGAATTGTTTGTTCTAAATTGGTTTGTAGACGCATTAAGGCCTCTTGCTTGATTTCCAGTAAACCCTCCGCTAAAAATGACAGTTGGAGGGCTTAGGTATCCATATCCACCACTAACCACTGAGACTTCCGACACCTGTCCGAAATATCCAGTCACTCCACTATAATAACTCAAAGATATATCTATTGGCAAAGATGACGGAGTTAAATTTCCATAATTAGTCTCATAAGAATAATTTAAATTTGCAGACCCCACTTTTTCTACTCCGCTTACCAAAGTTTGAGTTGATAAATTACTTACGATGTCTGAATCTGATTCTAATTCAAAGATGTAATTTAAATAAGGAACAGCCAACCCAGTTATGCTAACTTGCTGATTATAATCTCCAGCAGAAGTATTAAGCGTGAAACTAGTAACAAAATTTCCAAGACCAGTAACATTTTGCCCGATTAAAACCTGTCCACTCGTATTTAATTTTACGTACCCAGTATCTATATTATTAAAATAAAAAGAAGACTGATTATTAAATGATCCAGAAAATACTCTAATTCCACTTTGCGAATTAGTCGTAACGTATCCAGTTATCAATTGCCCTGAATAAAAACTAGCCGGAACATTCAATATGCAAGTTGGCTTGTTACCTTTAATAGCTAAAGAAGCTTCTATATTGCATCCTGTAGTTTTAAAATAAAATCTTTCAGCAAAAAAGTTTTGCTTATATCCAGAATAAAGAATCTTATCGCCATCTACGGAGTAATCATAAGTTTCTCCAGAGAAGTTGGTCGAAATATTTAATAAAGAATTTGGCAAATAAGAAGAAAAATATCTACTCTCATGATCAAAAGCCTTACCGCTAATAAAAGAAAATTTATAAATTTCGCTTTCTCCGCTAAAACCAAATTCAGAAACTCCAGTGCAATTTTGAAAAGATAAACCTAATTCTGCAGAGAACTTATTATCTCGGACTATGTTTCTATATGTATTGCCTGAGATTGTCATTTGAAAAAATTTGTATTTACTAGCTTTATGTTTGGCTTGTTTTTATAGGCTAGAGTTTCCATATTCAAAGGCTTAGCTGGAGAACTTTGATATGTTAATTGAATATTTAATCCACTCTCGCCAATGCTCAAGTTCATCTTAGACAATCCTTTGTTTACAGATATTAAATTCTTTAGAGTAGCGTCTACATAACTACAAAAAAGATCTACAGAATAAGTTACATTTGGCTGATTATAAGAAATAGCTTTTGCATTGTAGTAAGTCTTTAGCGCATTGTGAAAAGCTTGAAATGATTGAAATTCATATTTTGGACGAGGCTCGGCTTCGTCACTGTATCCTTGATAATCCATTATGAAAGGATTATCGGAGCTAGCATCTAGTATTAGACTTTGAGAAGTTTGATAACTTGGCACTGTTTGATCAGCGTACAACTCTCTTATATTTGGAGTTATATTATTAACAAATAAATCCATTGAAAAACCATCATTCTCGATTACTCTCCTTAAGTCTTCAGCGTCTTCTAGACCTCCTTTAATGAAATTTTTAAATGGAAGATATATTTCTGAAGTAGTTTTACTTATTAATCTTATTTGATATTTAGGATCATTTTGGGCAGGCAAAACTATTCTTTCGAATCTATTAGGCAGATTGT
>Ga0209297_1000339_pt1 | contig 30955 bp, 57 predicted proteins | sample S_130805_MF_Meta_FD_187322 | JGI IMG/M metagenome (GOLD analysis project Ga0209297, IMG submission 187322) | Freshwater microbial communities from Lake Simoncouche, Canada to study carbon cycling - S_130805_MF_MetaG (SPAdes) (version 2) | ecosystem: Environmental > Aquatic > Freshwater > Lake ...
GAATTGTTCCTCAAGGTGAGGTGTTCGGTAGTTTCCTTCTTTATTAAATAGCTTTTCTCCTGACCTTTTTAACTCGATAAATAAACCATGATAAATTCCTTTTGGTTCAAATATATGTAAGTCTGGCATTGCACGATTAGAACGTAGGGAAGCACATTTAATAGCTTGACCCATACTTAACTTAATTCCACTCATGTCTGTATTGAATATCATATCAGGATAAGTGTGTTTTAGCCAAATAACTAATGCTTTATGTTCTTGCGCCTCTGTTGGTCTTGTTTTATCCCTAAGTATTTCCTCCTGCACCTCTTTATGTGGTTTTCTCCCCTTTTTCTTAATCGGTTGCGCTTTCTTTGGTGCGGTTGGTATGTACCTGCTTCTTTCAATCCGTTGTTGCATATCAAGCAATTCTTGTGATGTTAAGTTTTTAGCCATTTTTTTAGTTTTAATTGTTTATTCAAAATCTATTTGTAAAGTCTCGTTTGGAAGGGGTGTTTTAATATTAAAGTATTCATAAATTAATCTCCTGCACCTTTCCTCGTATTCTTCAAATTCAACCGTTGTTAAATCCTTTGTACTTTGTGTTATCTTTTTTATTTCTCCAGTTCTTTTACTTGCTACCTCTTTCCAATTACAAGCCTTTTTTAATTCCTCATGACATTGGTAACTATCCAAATACTCTCCCCATTCCTCATTAGCACCTTGTTGAAAGTAAAGTATAATAACACCCCAATAATATCCGTTCTGACTAAGTGAACGCTGTTTATATAGCTTTTCAATAGTAATCTTAATTCGTTTGCCTTCAAATAAGGTAAGGTATTTAGCGATTAATGAAGATACATTTTTCTGTAACTTACCCGATTTAACATTACTAATAAATATTTCCTTTCGTGCCATTAGAACTGCTTTTTATTCCTTAATTGAGTAACAAAATTATCTCGAATAACAACCGCTTCATCAATACGTTTTTTAATCAAGTCAATCATTACTTCATCACGTTCAATTACTATTTCATGCCACATAGGCTCACCATTGTAAATAATGTAGTTAAAAAAATGACAACGAACAGAATTTGTACACAACATTTCCATTTGCATCTGCGCTATATATTCGCTATCTATTTCATCTACACCACCTGCAACTAATCTGAAAAATTTATTAGCACGAGGGGCTTTTATTTCTAATACAGCATCTTTATTTACTATACCATCAGGACTAGCCCCCGCATTTTCACCGAAAGGGAAGAACGAACATTTTTGAACATCCATAAATTCCATTTCTTTTAGTTCTGAAAACTTATTGAAAGCGAATGGTTCTAACGTATTGCCTCTTTGCATATCAAATGATTCAAATTGCTCTGATTCATCTTTTCCGAAAACTATTTCTACTGCATTTTCAAAAGCATACGTTTCTCCTGTTTTGCCAAGTCCTTTTACTCCAAGCAATCGGTGTATTTGCGAACCAGTAAAACGGCCTCTACGCATTTCGTACCAATCATCGGTACGTTGTAAACTATTTTCCATAAGATATATATTTAGCTTCCATTTCGGGAGTTATTTCATACACCGTTTTTATCTTTTCAATAGTAGCATTCTTTGATTTTGCTGCCTCGAAATTAGCCTCTGTAAATTGAGGCTTCGCTTTCTCTTTTGGTTGTACTGGCGATATTCTTACTCCTGTTGTTATATCCTTGCCAAACTTTACATTTTGCTCGATATATAGCCCCACTTTTACGTTTGTCCAATCTTCAACCATTGGTGATTGTTGTGGGTGAAATGTTCTTAATACCCTTGCATTTCCCGCATTTAAAACAAGCGGTTTAATAGGTTCAACAAAGTAAGCGATATTGTGATTCCCTTTCTTTCCATTTATAGAGATGTCATAGCATTGTTTTACCTCTTTGATGGTGAATATTAAAGACTTTTTTTGTTCGATTACATCTTCTAAGTCAGCAGAGCATAGATAATCTGATTTGTACACTTTACGAAAGTGATGTTTAGGTGTTGTTTTCTGTTCCATTTTATTTGTTATTGTTTAAGTTAATTGATTCGTAAATTTTTACTGCCGTTTCGTTTTGATATTTCTTGATTAAAGCGAACACTAAGTTTTCAGTTTCTTCGTGTTTGAAAGTAGATTTAAGTTCAGCCTTAATATCTTCGTCACTTGTTATCTTTAGTGGTGTCATTTTTTTAAAGTTTGCAAAGTTAATAATTATTCGTTGTTTCTGTCATTATTTAACATTTCGTCCTCCTTTTCTTTTATGATACAAGTACCGCAAAGTTCTTGACCGTAATAGTCAACAAGGTTATTAGAATGTTTGTCGCATTTTTCGCAACGTGGCGTGTGTTCGGGAGGCGTTGATAGCTTCCATTCGTCATAGTTATTTCCCATTGTTTTAGTTGTTTAATTGCTAGTTTATGTTACTTTGTTATTTATTTCAAGGGGTGATTAGTTTGAATTACATTCATTTAACTCTAGTACTTGTTGCGCAAATCTAGTAGTTATAAGCCATTTTAGAGAAACACTCCGAACTTGACTGCAAAGTCCCACCATCCGAAGCATAACATAAAGCCTCTATGCCTTACATCTGTAAATGCTTCGTGATTGGTATTTATAAATAGTATTGTAGGTAAAACTGTTTTTTCAGGGTCGGCTTTATCTCTACCAACTTTGAAATAAAAACGGCTTATAACAGCACCTAACAAAAATTGGCGGCTTAGTGGTTTCTTGGAGTTCATTGCTTCGTATTTAATTTTGTTTATAATTGAAATTTTGTGCTTCGTAATCGCCAACTTCGGTTAGCTGCAAAACGTTAGTGGTAATAAAAATAAAACATTAGCATCTTCGTTCCACAAATTCATTAAATACCTTTTCACATTTTTCAATACCGAACTGGAAGACCAAAAATCCAATTTTAAGGTTTATATAAAGTTCTTCTATTTCATCATCTTTAAGTTCTTTCATCTTATCATTTGATAAAATTGGATTTTCTTCTATCCATTCAATAACCCTACTATCATAATAATGAATTTGTAGTGGATTATATTTTCTAATTTCGTATTCTATTAAAGTTCTTTCCATAGTTTTATTTTTACATACACATAACAAAGTGTATAAGTAATGTGGCTAATAAATTTATCTATAAGTTGAAAGTGTGTGCAAAGCCACACTACTCATACACTCAACCGTTAGCAGTAAGTTTAAGAAACGTCATCGCTTTTGGTTTTACATTCATGTTTTATTAAACCACAATAAATCCATTCAATAAACCGTCCTAAATATCCTATACATTCTCCACATTTTTGACAACAATAACTTGGATATTTAGGGCTGAACGTTTTGCAATTTATACACAATGAATTTGGTTTTCTTAATTCACAAACTACACCCATTTCTGGATTTATTGCTTTATTGTGTTTACATCTTAATTCTCTTTTCATATTTAATTTTGTTATAAAAACCTACTGCTAACAAAGTGTATAGCAAATAAGCCATTAAAGTTTATACTATATTGATAATGTTGAGTGTGGCTTACTTGCCATACACTCACCGTTATAAGCAAATAAAAATTACTCGCTTTTCGTTTCATCAACAACTTTTTGGTTTCTAATTTCGCCTTCCAACTCCATCATTTCCATAAAGCAATCTCTTAAATGCGAGTGCATTTTACCTAACTCAAATCCATAAACAACATCATCTTTTTCGGAGTTACATAAATCTCTAACCAAATCCGCATTTAATTCAAACATTCTTTTGTAATGCTCAATTTGTTCTAACTGTTCTTGTGTAATCAAATATTCTCGTTCCATAATCCGTAATTTTATCAGCTTATAACATACGCTATACAAAAGTGGGGCTGTGTGCCAAATTTGTACAGTAGTACTTCTAATTTACTTTTTAGGTAAGTAAGGGTTCAGTACTTCTAAGTCCCCACCTTCGTATAGCGTCAGCCGTTATAAAACATTAAAACGATTTTATAACAACAAATATAAATAATAGCCAAGACAAGATTCTATACTTGTATTGAGTTCAGCTCCCGAAGTCCTACCTCTACTTAGATATTCAGCCACAAGGCTACTATTTATATTTGCGTTACGTTATAAGTAATTGCTACATTCCGTACATTTCAAGAACTATACCTTTTGAACGACATAATTCAGCCCACGCTTCTTGACAGTAATTTCTACCGTGTAATGCGTTATTAAACTCGTGGCACAATTCCGTTACCAACAATTCAATATCTTGGGATAAGTCAATTTGATTTTCATATTGATACCTTCCGCGTAATATGCCATCTTCGTATAAGTGCAATTTGCTTTTTGCTCTTGTTTCTAAATCTACATAGCATTGGTCTTTTTCGCTATTGTAGTGCATTGATGTAGAAATTCCTTTCTTTGCCAACGCTTTCATTATGTCTTGTATTTCCATTTTAATTAAGTTTATCGTTAATAATCCGCAACTACTTATAACAGCACATTGGCGGCATTAAAACGACCGCCAATCTGCGAATCGTTATAGGTCAGTTTGCCCACCAAGTTCCGCACTTTTTGCAAGCGTATGAATTTTTAGTGAGCGTTGTTCTATATCCTTTAGCATTACAGGTAGGGCAAACCGAACCTATAACATTGTGTTTATTCAATGCCGAGTTCATCGGTTGCTCAACTTTTTTGCTTTTAAATAATTTTTGTATCCAGTTCATAATTTCGTTCTTTTAATTCGGCACTATCTACATCAAAGTTTGACTTAAAGATTTCTAATACTGCCTTTACTTCTTCTGTTGAAGGTATTTTTGAACTGCTCTTTTCAGCGTTTAATTTTACTCTACTTATGAAATTATCTTCTGTTATAACACTTCCTTTTTGTATCATTGGAGTATCTACTGTCCACCGTGTCAAACTTTCTCTAACGTAATCAACTGTATTGTCATTATTAACTCGACAAATACATCCATATATCTTCATTGACATTCCATCAAACTCAACGAAATTCCCTACTTGTAAAACATCGCCTAACACTGCATTGGAAATATTGGGGCTTTCGTTCTTACTTTCAGCTTTTGTGCTTTCTACTTTCATTTGTAAACGTTAGGCACAATATTGAATAACCTTGTACCTATATTTAGCCATTTGTTTATTTGGATGGTATTCAACTGACCAACAATCTTTATCAGTCCAATAACCTTTTGATTCACAAAACTCTTTTGCTTCTTGTTCGGTTAATTTATAACCAAATGGTTTATATCCATCGGCATTGCGATTTTCCATTGAATCTATCCATCCTCTTTCGATAAGGAAAATACTGTGCCTAACAACAGGTATATCCAATTGCTTGGTTTGTGCTTCTAATTTACTTTCTTCTGTTTTCATACTTTTGTTCTTTTTATTAAATTTGTACTAATTTTACGCAACTATATATACCTGCGACCGTTATGTGTAATAAAAAACTAAAATTAAACTACTGCAACTTTATACAGTGTTCTATTATTGAAGTTTTCTTTTGAAAAACCTTTTATTACATCATTATTTTTGTGTGAAATTGTTTCAATGTCATCTATGTTGTTTTTGATGTCATTCAATGTTTTACTCAATCTACTCCAGTAAATTTGTTCACATAAAAATATACCAGTCCATTGTAGGTTTTTCAAAATAAAATCTGTTAATTTAGTTCGTTTCATATATTTAAAAGTTTAATTTTTTTACGTTTTTTACATACTTATAACAAGGTGTATAAGAAAGTTTTTTACAAAGGTAGGTATAAAATTTGATATTTCCAAATAAAAACCTTCTCATACACCCAATCGTTATGTGCTATTTAACTGCACCGTATTTTAACTTACCATTCAAGTAATCTCTAACATCAAATGTTATATTATCTGCTTTAATTGTTGCACTGCAATGTTCAGTTGATGTTATGGTATCACCACATTGTGATATGTATGTTACAAATATCCTTGTTGCATGATGCGGTGCAACACTTAAAACTTTTTTATATGTATAACATTTTGGTTCATTCCCACATGAAAATAAACAGCACATAACAAGCAATATAAAAAATGCCTTAGTTACTGCTAAAATTGGAGTTTTTGTTTTCATAATAAATTTATTTTTAAATTAATAATTTTTTACTTTTAAATCGGCACTTCTTATATTGCCGTCCGTTAGCAGTAATAACTACCACTTATCTACATCAGATAAATCAAGTTCCTTTTTGGTTAAATGTGATACTACTTTTACACCTGTTCCCATTCCGTAAGGAGTAAACACATAATCATAATGTCCATATTCTCCAAAAAGGTCTTTAATTTTATCTTGCCACTCTTTTAATCTTTTTTCTTGGTCTTCGTCTAATTTAAAGTTTGTCATATTAATCCGTTACTACTGCTAACCGCGTATATACAAGATACGCCTACAAGCATTTGTTTATAATTTGAAATTTCGTTTAGGCGTACCTCGTATATACGCAAATTTAAACACCCGCCACCGCACTAAGTAGTTCATCAATCACCGTATCAACTTGTTTACCCGCTTGTCCCTTGTTATCATTCAACATACGTTTAAAGAACCCTGCATATATTACATCGGTCAGTATGTTTTCTTTGTTCACTTCGGGGTAGCCAAATTGTTTCAAGTTGCTTACTCCTGCTGTCAATAGTTTGTCTTTGATTTGTTCGTTTGTCATTTTATTTTAGTTTTAAAGTTTATCAATTCCTCCCCGCAAAAGGGTGTTTATATTATACTCTGTTTTTCAATTTAAGTTTAGTTTAATAAACGTTTCATATTTGCAACCGTTATATTCAATAACTTAAAATTCATGGTTTTAATGGACCTAAAAATGAAGCATTTTCATAATATGGATGATGTATTGGTTCGGAATCCCATAACGCATTTAATGATTTAATCTTTGCTCTTTCTTCATCACCTGATACGACAGCAAATTCTATATCACCATCTTTAAGTTTTATCTTGTATAATCCATCACCATTAGGTTTATCAGACCAAGAATTTTCAGTTTTAAATTCAATTTTTTCCATATGTATAAATTTTAAGTTACTAAATATAACAACAAATATAAGAAATAAATCTTACTTTGTCTATTTTTTAATGAAAAGATTTACTTCTCATATTTGCTGATGTTACCTGCAAGGCTACCTTGACACTTCGATAATAGCATCAGGATATTCTTTACAGGCTTCTAAATACTTTTCGACAAAAGGAACAAAATGCTCATACATTCCCCACCCATTAGGAGAATTGAAAGTTTCAAAATGTTCAGGTCTTGCTTTTAAATCAGCTAATCCTTTTTCAAGTAATTCAACTATTTCACTTGCCTTTGTTTTTCCAATTTCCTCTGGTCGCCAAAGGGCTTCATAAATTCCTGCTTCACCTGCCATTTTACCTAAGTTATGGGTAATGTTTGCATCGTAAACGGTTTCATCTTCTTCTGTTAATGTTTTGCCAGCATCGTAGCTAATCCATTTTTTTCGTGTTAAATAAACACCTAAACTCATTTTGTTCCTTTTTTAAATTCTGCTGAATAATCCGCCCAGCAGGTAACAGCGGTTTGGCAAAAAAGCCGTTAAGTATTTCAAATGAACATTTGTGCTAAACATCAATATTCGTGTTCCAAATTAGCATCCGTTTCGGCTTCTTTGCCAACCCGCAAACGTTAGCAATCATTTTGTTCCCTACGCACGAAGAACTCGTCATAAGTTTCTTTAGCGTGTTTTTCGGGGTAATAATCCAAGTGGTTGTCATTTCTGCCCTGAACATACATTTTACACATTTGTTCCTTTTCTTTTGGTAGCAATTGCCAAATTTTTTCCTTCATATTAGTATGTGTGGGATGATAATTTTTGTCATCAAATTCCTTGCACCATTCTAACAATTGATTTAATACTGTTTTTTCCATATTTATAATTTTAGTTTCAAAATCCACGCAAACAAAACGAAGTGCTAATTTAAAAGTTTCTACAAGCAAACCTTCTCATACACCCGACCGTTATGCACAATTAATTGCTTTTTAAGTATTCATCAACGCAATCGTTACTTGAATGTCCTTCGCAGTTAAAATCATATCATACTCGATAAATATGACATCACCTTCTCGTTCATCAAAGGACTCTAGTCTATTATACATATATTTTAAATCTTTATCATATTCTAATAAAAATTCTTGATATTGATAAATCATAACAGACACATGATTTCCTTCGCCAGCAAGTATAGATTCAGCACCTTCAAATGAACATAATTTAGCAAAACCATCTGTTATGCTTTTCATATATTCTTCGTATTCCTTTTGATATTCTCTCATTTTTTTATTTGTATAAAAATTTTAAAACTAAAACATAACAACAAATAAAACACATTAAAACGATGTTTTATTTGCAACCGTTAGCGGTAATTGGTCACACTAACTTCCATTGCCAGTCAAAAGCACTTTCACTCTTGCATTGGCAGCAAAATATATCATATGCAGGTCTCCAACTTGTTAAATGTATTGTTCCGTCAGGTGCTTTTGCTAATAGTTCCACATCATTCGGTGGTGGTTCTTCATTAACATACATCCAACTACCGCTAACACCAAATAAACCCAATAAAAGTGTCTGTGCGTAATCGGTAGTTATTTCGTCATATTTTAGCTGTTCTGCTATTTTTAAAATTTGGTCTTTCATATCTTTTACTGTGTTTATTTGTAACCGTTATCGGCAACCCTAATACGACTTACCGTGTTTATGTGGGCGACTTGCATTATATCTCATTTTTGCCTTAATATGACTTTCAATATCAATGCCTTTAAATGCACATAAATCAAGCACACGAATAACTACATCGGCCAATTCATCTTCAAAAGTGTTTTTAACTGAATGTTCAAACTCGTTTTTAAAAGCTTCCTCGCCACAAAATGAAGCTCCATAATTGGCATCTGCCAAGCCTTTGATAAACCACTTTTTAGATTCGTCAATGTTTTCGTAATACCATTTTTTTCTATCCGCTTCCAATGCTTCGGAAACTTCTGAATGTATAAGGCAAAGCATTTCGCCAATGTTTTTTTCACTATCAAAAAATCCTTTTGATTTGGCATTTTCGTGAATTTTTGTTGCTAATTCGTTTAACATTTTTGTATTTGTTTTTAAGTTTATAATTCATCATTACGAAAGAAGGGCAGCCGATAACACGTAATATAAAAAATTGGCTATCAGCGTTTGTGGTAACGTGAAAGGTTCATACAAGCCAACTTTTCATATTACCAACCGTTATAGAGAATAAAACAAACTACTTACCTGCTTTACCTCTTTCATATGCTTCTGAGATATGCCACATTATTTTCTGCTTCAACCAATCTTTTGTTTCTTTATTTATAATTTTGAGTTTTTCATCAAGTTCTTTAAATGTATCATCTACAACAGAACCGTTTGTTTTACTCTCTATAACAACAGATATATTCAAGTTTTCTGTTGCTTCGTTGAAACTTTTTATGTGTCTTTTATCTTTCATCTTCGTGTGTTTTTTAGTGTATATATTAAAAAAGAAAACCTGAAATATATCTGATTATCATTAGCAGAAATGGCTACTATACCGCTTCGTAAGACAATAACTGCTCTTTTAATATTTCGGCTTCCTCTTGCACTTTCTCTTTTGACCATTTAGATAGGTTGTCTGAATAATGAGCCGTATCAAATCCAACGCACCATTTACCTTCATCTTCTTTATCTAATTCCCATTTTTCAACCATCTTAGCATCTACTAATTCTGAAAAAGTTAATCCACCGTGAACATCTACATCAATATCGTCATAGTGTTTACCGTGTAATGGGTTGTTTTCAGGGATAAGAACATATCCATTTCCCCAACCAAAATCAATCATACCTCTTGTATATCTCCATATACTACATTTTGGTAATATTATTTCTAATGTGGCTTCCATTTTTTTATATTTTCAAATTTAAGTTTCATAGATTTAGTATTTTTCCATATTGTAAAATGCTTAAATCTAAAAATAAGTGTATACATTTCGTAATTTTCTAAAAAATTTTTCATTTATTATAATTTTTATTTTTAAATTTCCATCCTAATAATAAAAATGATTAAGTTTTTCGGTTAATTTACTTTTGTGCTTCTAATGCCACAAGCATCGAACGTTAGCTTCAATAAAAATTACTCATTTGGCATTTTTGGTAATGGCATCCAATGAGTAACATCATCAACCCAATTGCCTATTGCTGGTTCATCAGTTTCCCACCACTCTTTTTCTCTGTTCCATCTCCCTACAAAGATTGCTAAGTCATTACAAAACAAAACATCTTCCGAAAGATGCTTTTGCCATTCGTGTTTTGTCCAAGTTCCTGTTGGTTTAATTTTTTGGTCTATCCATTCCATCGCACTAATTTTATTTTACAGCTTATAACAGCACCTAACAAAAATGTCTGCTAAGCATTGTTTGTCAAATGAAGTAATTTTTAGGCAACTGCTCTTATCAATAATACTAAGACTTCTGTAAAAATAAAAAAAGGATCCCTTAAAAAGAGATCCTTTAGAGCCTGACGTTAAATTTATTTTAGATTTTAGTTCCGCATGTTGGGCAAAACTTCCATCCTTGTGATTTCATTCGTGAACCACAGCTGTGACAGTAGTTACGAATGGTTTGTGCTTCGACTGGTTTTTGAGATTCTGGTAAAATCTGCAAATCTATTGATTTGCTAATCCATGAATTGTACGTTGAATTGTCAGAAACAAAATGTTGATTTGAAGTTTCACCCTTTTCAGTACGACCAGTTTCAATATTCGTTTCAACATTTGCTGCAATCGAACTTACACTACCGATGTCTGATGAAAAGTAGCAGAGTGAACGATTAAGATCGTTGCCGACTGATGGACTGCCAAACATCGTGTTAACGTTCCAATCATACACGGTTGGTTGGTAATACTGAACTATGAGTTCATCGTAAAATTCGATTCGTATCTTACCGTTATTTTGAATTGCTTTTGCAGCATCAGTCGAATTCTCAACTGAGTAGGTTTCAAAAAGAAACTTTTTAGCTTCATCCAACCAACGCTCTAGAAAAACTCTTTGTCCTGGACGAAGAACTATACCTGAATTAGAGATTGATACTCCATTCATGTAAATCTTGGTTAAAACCTTTGTTGTTTTTGGATTAAAAAGCTCTATCTCAAAATGAGTTTTATCTTTAAGATAGAAAGAGTCGCCGTATTGTTTTAGGCGATTGTGATTTACTGCAATGCTTGCAGAGGGGTCGCTTACCCCAATTTGGTGATAATATGTCATATTTACCTTGATTATTTTTTAATTAAGCAGACGCCTTTGTGGCAAACACCACTCTAAAGCCAATTAGACTCAACGCCGACTAGAGTGTCAGGCTCTTGTAGTTATATACTCTACTCAAATTAAATAGTTTTAACTTCGCGGCTTTCTAGTCCCGTCTTCAAATGCACGTTTCGTTGCATCCTTCATTCGAAGTACATCTGCAAGTGACAAGTTATGTGATTCAACAAATGCTTCAATTGCACCAACAAGATCTGCTAATTCAACGAATAACATTATCGGATTTGCCTGAGCATAGGCATCTTCTGTTTCTAAGAATTCTTCTCTAATCTTTGAGAAGTCTCCATACGTTCCCTTAGGAATCTCCTTTATGTGGTAACCCATTTTTCTTAAGTATTTCTTTGACCATTGATAGTCGAGGCTCAGCACAGCCGGTGCCATAAATCCAAGTAAGATACTCACAGTTTCGAATACCGTAACTTCCAAGTTCAATACCGGCGGCTTCTAAATCATATCCAAGTGTCGTAGGTTTCATCATTATATGTAAACCTAATTCATTTTCAAAAAATTCTCGAGCATCTCTGACAACCGTTTTTAGATTAGTATCAGATACTTCATCAGTCACAATCAATTCATTCTTGATAAAATATTTTGTATGGGTCGCATCAAATGGCTCGTCTCTAAAGCATGGAGTCACAGTTTGATATCGCCCGTTTGGTAAGAAGCCCTTTAAATATAGGTAGAGAAAGCTTTGTTCACCAGATGCAACTAGAACTTTGCCTTTTCCAGCAATTTCCCAATCCTTTGTTCCAAGCGGCTTAGTGATATTTGATATTGCTTGAGTAACTGTCCATGGTGACTCAATTCGAGTATATCCAAGGTTAGTGTAATGCGCGATTGCTCTATCGAGCCTTCCATAATCTATCATAATTTAATTCTGTTTTCTTGAGAGTATGTGTATTCTGGCATAATGCAAGTATCGTACTTTGTTATAAAGTTCATGAGAATTCTCAAATTACCGAATGTGTCATACTCAATATCTTTATCGAATTTATTAGAAAATTTTATTCCGTTTCCATGATCAGTGGCTGACATTATTTCTTGACCCGGATAAGTCCATGCCGGTAGATGTGAATACCTTAGTGTATAGACCGTTCTTTTATCTGTTTGATTAACGTCGATGTCATATTCATGACTATCGCCATCATATATTTTAAATGTTTTCATATTTTCTTTTTTCTACTAATTCAATTAGTACTGACCCCTATGTCTTTGATGAACATAATAGAGTAGGTTTTGAACTTTTTCTGCGTGATTCATATTCAATAATTTAAAAGTCATTTCTTTGACATACTTACCGTTGTCTATTGAATATTCGATCGCACTTAACGTTGCAACAGTGTCCTTCTCATAAAAGATAGTATTGTTCTCAGAATGAAATCCAGTAGTATCTATTTTTTTTAATTGATGTACAGCCGATTAATAAGGCTGAACTTAATATTAATAATTTATTCATGGTTATTTTGTTTTCTTTCGTTTATTATTTCTATTAACTCGCTATAGTTTTTGTCTATTATAAATACAAAATTATATCCTAATTTTTCACAACTTTCTTTTTTAAAAAAATTAATTTTTATATTATTTTTATAAGTGTACGTCGATTTTATTTCTACAATTAAATTTTTATCCCTTATGAAAAAATCAGAATGATAAATCTTAGTGTTATTATTGACATTATATGGTATAGCTGGACCCCTTTCTACAATAATATTATTTTTATTACAAAAAATAAGAAAATCTAATTCATATGATCCTTGATACAAAATACCATTGTATGTTGATGTTTTAAAGGAGTTTTTTTGAATTTTATTCCATATTTCTGGAAATTGATTAGTATGCCGCACTCCATACTTATTCAAACAAGTTTTTTCTTTCTTTTTTTGATTATTAAATGTCTCTGAACCATATTTTTCCAATTTGGTCTTTCTGCTTTTCATTAAAGAATTATGAGTATTTCGCAATGATAGTTCTCTCTGTAGAGCTGGATTATCGAAGTTTGATCCATATTTTTTAATTCTTTCTTTACTGGAACATGATTTACAGTTATGCACAGGTCTATTTGATATTCCTCTAAATTGAATATTAAACGTTGCATCGCATAAATCACATTTAATATTTACTCTTGCGTGACTTCCACTAGGTAAATGAGTAGGGCTAACATAAAGTATTTGACCGACACTTGCAGAATATCCAAAACGTCTATACTGTTTCAAGTGATTTGAATTAACTTTAACTGGAACACGTTCATCTAAAAACATAATACATAATTCTTTTAATTATATATTAGTTTTAACCCTAAGAAATGTCATGAATATTCAAAAGGTTTATTTATTTTTAATGTATTCTGAATATTCATTGTTCTCAAGCAGTTCCATCAATACTTCTCCATGACAAATCATTTTCATTCCTTCAGTATAATATGAAGGAGTTTGGCAACACCAGCACCCGAGAGTCTTTCCTTCGAGTTCATGTAAGTGTTCCAATAACCATTTGCCTTCGCCTTCTAGAATATACTTTCTATAACTCTCGACAGCCTCTTCTCGAGAAGCAACTATTTGAGTTGCCTTGGTCGGTTTATTATCGATATGTGTGAACGGATTTCCCCATTTTGAGCCGCGTCCAATATACACATCATATGGTTCCCGTTTAAAGTGAACTACTTTCATTTTTATCGTTTCCATGTTATACATCCATCTACCCAGATTTCCAGTACTGAGCTGTCTTTTTGTGCATGTTTTGAATATGCTTCGACATTTTTTATTTTATCATATACTCGGTGTTTATTACCTTTGTATACAAGTTTAATCACAGATCCTCCTGGAATCAGGCTTAAATCATTTGTTCGGTAGCCGGCTCCGACGTTTATTTCGTGTCCCATATTTTATTTAATTTGTATCATAGTAACACTCTCTACTCCTCGGTAGATAAGTATATTCACAGTATCGTCCACTGTTATTTTATACAGACCATGAGTGATTTGTTCTGAAAGTTTTTCTATTTTTATGTTTCCTGCATGATAAGTCAGATCTTCGTCTAATTTTGAAACAGTACGATTCGTAGATTGACTACAAGATAGTAACAATAGAGTAATAAAGATTAATAAGTATTTCATGTTATTTTTTTGTAGAGTCCAATTAATATTCGTGTTTCTCTAAATTAAACGCTTTAAATATTTCTTCGGCATCTGCCGGTAATATTTTTATCCAGATAAAAACTTCTCCATATGGATTTGTTCCAATATTACATCCTCCAAATTCCCAATAGTCAATCTGACCAAAATAGGTATTTTCTCAGAATGAAATAGCCCAATGTGGTGTATTTTCCTGTATTATAGGAAATGCTTCCATGTATGTTAGTTTACTAGGTTTCCTTTGAAAGACTCCTGGATTGTCTACTGTTCCCTTTTCATCTACCCAACTCTTATATGACTTTGATAAAGCAGCATCATAAAGTTCTCTTGGATTTTTTTGGAATATTTTTTATTATCGCATGCTTCATTTCACTATCCAGGTATTTTATTTTCAAATTCTTCTTTTAGCTTAAGATAGCTATCATACCGTCTATTCTTGGCCCATTTTGCATCTCGCTCATTATCTTTAATTCTCAGGTTGAATTCTTCATCTGTTTCTTCAATCATTCGAGTAACAATTGCATAGTAATGAGGATCCCATGAGTTATTTTCAGAATAGTAACCTTCATCACGACCAATAGTAAGGTGATCAGAATCTTGGAATTCAATATGTTTAATATCTTTCCATTCAATTGGGTTATCGGACTGTATGTGAAAAATATCAGTCGCAATCTTGATTTTGGTTGGTGATTTATCTTTCATCTTTAAATAGGTCAAGTAAATATGCATATAGTGGAAAGTATTCATGCTGAAACTTTCCTTCAACTCCAAGTTGTTCACCGAAGTTTTTATTTTCTTTTTTGTACATTTCAAACATTCGTGACTGCGTCATTTTAGAATACTGCACGTTTGCAATACGATCACATAATTTTACGAATATTGCACCCGGCGTCATTCTGATTCCAGTATAATATGCATCATTTGCTCGCTCTTTACGATTCTTTCCTTTCTCATTTGAGACAGCGTAAATAATATCTGCTGCATGTTCTCCAAGAACTTCTTTAACATCATTATAAGAGGTGCGAGTATCTTCGATTAGGTCATGTCCAAATGCAGCTAACCTACATTCATACCTTAGTTTTTCGCTTAGCAGATGTTCATAACTATGTGCTACCTGTGCGACCATTCTTAGATGGAATTCATATGGCAAATACTTGTCGTAATAATGATTTGTGTTATTGTGCTGATCGACGCACCACTGGATTTTCTTTTCCATATTATACTGTGTGTTTTATTTCTACTCTTACACAGGTTTGAGGCTGTGCTTCGTTCATTAAAAAGTTGTTAATATAACCCATGATATTTGCAGAACCGATTGGATTTGCAGAATGTGTGTATATTGTTGGAAACGGCATGTTTTTTGCGCGCTTTACATCTCGTGGAGTAAGTTCCCATTTAGGATTCATATCATAAAAATGATTCATTATCCATTTTGCACAGTCTAATCCTGTTTTTTCAGCAATGTTTGAATAATCTAATTCAAAATTGGGAGAAACGTTCCGGTAATATTCCTGCATTGCAGATTCACCAAGATCATGGTCTAATGATATTGTCGAGATGTTCTCTAACCCAAGTTCTTTAACTTTGGCTACAAACTCATCATAATTGCGAACCACAACCCAATCTCTATCAACCGGAGTTCGAACGTCGTCTAAATAAATTCTTTGTTTTTCCATTTATAAATCAATTATACTCAAATCGAATTACAATATTAAATTTTTGACATACTTTTCTTGATAAATAAATTAAAATAAATCACTGATATGCCAGGAAGAGTTTTAAATTTCTCAGAATTTGCAGGTAAGTACTCTAGCGATGATGAAAAGACCCTAGATTCATTTACTCAATCCTCAAATAACTTCGAAGAAGGATTTGACAAAGAATCATATAACCAAAAACCAATTGGCCCAAATAAACCAGTAGAAGGAGGCATTGAAATGACACCGCCTCAGCCTGGAGAAGTAGGATCACCTAAATTTACATCAGCAGTTGATGCTGGCATGAATGCACCAGAAGAAGTTGAAGCGCCTGCTGAAACTCCAGCTGAACCTACAGAAGAGGAAGAACCAGTAGAACAAGAAGAAACTGAAGAAGTAACTGAACCTGCAGAAGAGGAAGAATCAGAAGAGAAGAAAGAAGGAGAAGAAGTTCCTGAACCAGAAGCTGGTGCAAATCCTAAAAACGTTGAAGAATCGTATAGAGTTAAAAATTTCCGTGGATTCCTTAATGAATCGCATAACGAATACTTATTCGACGATGATTGGAAAGAAGAGGCAGAGGAAGATGATTACAAATGTCCTACTTGCGGAGAAGAAGATTATACTTCAGATTTCGGAGAAGAATCAGATGATGAACATTGCCCAGACTGTGGTGCAGAATTCGACAAATTTGGAGCAACCTGCGGGTGCAATATGTAAAAATATATTTAGAAAAGGTGACAGATATAATTATCGCATTTTTATCGGGAGTAATTGGACCAGTGATAGTTGTCATGGTTAGTCATTATTTGACAAAACGAAAGAAACCGGATGTTTTAGTAGAGACAGTTAATAATGCGAACATTATTAATGATGAGATCGAACATGTACTTGAAGAGTATAAAGCAGATCGTATTTGGATTTTACAATTCCATAATGGTGGACACTTCTATCCTACTGGAAAATCGATTCAAAAATTTAGTATGATCTACGAATTTGTTAGATTATCGAAAGATACAATTAGAGAAAACTTTCAAAATATTCCAGTAAATCTTTTTAGTAAAGCATTATCAAAGGTATTGAAGGATGACTATCTTGCAATAACTGACTATAAAGACGAAACTGTTGCAACTTGTGGTTTAAAATATCTTTCAGATGAATGTAGAACAAAAAGTTCATACTTCTTTGGAATCAGAAACTTCGAAAATCGTTTAATTGCAGTACTGGGAGTAGAATATACTGATCGTAAGCGAGTATTAAATGCTGAAGAAATTGTGAAATTACGAGTATCTGCTGCTCAAATTAGCGGAGAATTAGCATCACATCTTAAATGAAGAAACTAGTTGAAAACTATTTTGAATTTATACAGTCGGCTCAGATCGCCCAGAATCCCAACGCGTATACAATGTACAGCGCAAACCCACAAGGATTTACACATTCTAGAGCACAAGCAATTGCACGATATGCACAAAAGTGCAAGGACTAATCGTCGTCTTCGTCCAGCTCATCTAATCGCGTGGGAAAGATACTTATACTGCTAATCTCCCAATTTAATAGAACATCATCCAAATCATCGTGAACTATCGAAAGAGTTTGAATCTCTTCACCGATTGTTTTATAGCTATGTGTTAGAATTTTTTCTTTGATTTGTTCCAACTTTGATAAAATTGTCGTTTCTAATTCTTTACGAATTGCCTGCGACTTAACTATCAGTTCATCATTTATTTTTGCCATACATTACTTTTATATTACGAAATATCGTTTGGTTTCTAAATAAATAAACTAAAGATCAAATCTTATTAAAATAACATAACATGAGAATGAAAAATTTTAAAAGCATTAGACGCCTCCTTGAGCAAGCAGCATTACCTGCAGCAATTGAGCCAAATGCAACGGCATCACTAGGACTTCAACCAGAAGCTCCAGAAACTCCAGAAATGCCAATCGATTATCCAGCACAACAGCTTGCGCTTCCAGCAGAAGGTCAAGCATCTGCTCCAGTTGATCCAATGACGATGACTGTTGGTGATTTCATCAATAAATGTAAAGAGAATGATCCATTGGTAGCAATGGGAATTGAATCATATGTTGAAAAGAATCGTCATATGTTTGGCGGTCACACTGCACAACCTGCACAAATGATGACTCAACCAGATCAGGATTTGACATTTTCCGCTGCAGTTGCTCCACAAGATGCACAAATTGCACCTCCTGCACCAGTACAACCATTTTCATTAGATCAATCACAAGATTCTCTAAATTTTCCAGGATAAAATGATTAAGGGCTTTGTAAACTATATAGTTGAAGTAATGGGAACTGACTCAATGGAACGAGATCCAGCAGATATTATTATGAGCCCCGATACAGAACGTGCAAGCGCAATGATGTTTTATGCAGGATCATCTGGGTCTATTCCAGCACAATGGAATAATTCACCTTTCTTAAGCGGTGGAAGATTAACCAGCGCCTTCGGATTAAACCCAAAGACGGCTAAGAAGAAGAACGTATTATCATACCATGATTTTAGAAAAGCAGCAAAGCATTTTTCAAAATAAATAATAAAAATATACACTACAATGGCAGCATCATATGTTTCAAGTTTTAAGAAGTTCATGAAAACAGCAGAAAAAGAAACTGCTCCTGAATTGGAAGTCGGTGCAAATCCAGCAGTTGAAGAACAAGTAACTCCAGCAGCACCAGTCGCACCGCCAAATACTGCTCCAAAAGCAGATATTCCAGTGGCTCCGCCAAGTATTGAAGCAAATCCTGCAGTAATTGCAACTCGACAAGCAGCAGCAGCAGCTATTGCAAACAGAGATAAAGTTATCTCTGATAAACAAGCAGAACTTGATAAACTTAAAGCTGCACAGGACGCTTTAGTAAATACGGCAAACACTAACTTAAATAAAGCATTGCAAGATGCTGGAAAAGCAGCAAACCCAACAACATAATGGAAAAACGAGTAAAGTCATATCAGGAATTCATCAATGAGGCAACAAAAGAAGTTGTTTACCCGACTAACTTTACTGGCATGGTACAGAGCGCTCTAGCTGGAGTCTATACGTCAGTAATGGCAATCGCACAGGAACTTGCAAATGAAAAAGCTGCTCGAAATCCTGGTAGATATACTGGAACAATTGAGGATATTGATATTACCAGAGCTATGAATCTTATTTTTCATAGCGACTGGAAAAAGAAATTAAAACAAAAAGCACTTGGCCAAATGATGCATAAATCAATGGAACGTGCAGGCAAGCAAGATGCAGTTATTGCAAAAAAGAACCAGCGAGCAATGGGTAGAATGCTAGGAGACAAAGGCTTTACAGTCGATGTCGACAAATCTAGTGTTAGATTCAGTGACGATGGATCAGGTGGCGGACCGGGATCAAATCAATAAACTAACGATGAGCGAAAAAGAACTTATAGAAGACATTAATAACGAAATCACCTTTTCTGGTGCATTACCATATTCTCTTCCAGAAAAAGAGATTAAACGTATCATCACAAACGATTGTCGATATTTTTGGGATAACTGGAGACATGCAGTAGAGAGCAGATATCTGTTATTACCGCTTGAACTGTTTAAAAATGCAACATTTAAAAAGTTTAGACAAATCCAATTACCAGACTGTGTACAATTTGTCGTTGATTTTAAAGAAGCACGCGGTGGAGGTTCAATGTTTGGAACAATTGACCGAGATTTTGCTGAACAAAAATTCATCGGATCTGAAATTTACTTGACACCATTTGTTGGAGAAAGTTTAGTGTATCGTACCGTTATTTTCTCATTCTTAGATCTTACTAAAAGTTTTATGATTGACTCAATTGCGTATGATTACAATAAGAACACTAAAATGCTTGGAGTTTTAGGTAGAACTCCACCAGCTAACGCAGTTCTTCGAGTTTATAAAAAACTTGAACCTGATAAATTATATGAGGATGAGGTGTTTCAAAGATATGTTCGTGCTCACTCAAAAGTAAGACTTGCGCATATGTTACAAACATTCAATTATACTTTGCCTGGAGACGTTACTGTAAATTATCAGAATATCACAACTACTGCTGAAAAGGAGATGGAAGAAGTTAAAGCAATGATGAAGGGAGAAAACACTCCCGATTGGATGTTTTTAGTTCATCAATAATTAATATGGCACAACTTAGAGATTTTTATCTTAGACCTGAAACTGACCCAGCATATCGACCAGAACAACTCGAAGTGCATGAGGACCTTGAGTCTGCTCTACAGCAGATTAAGATGACGCTATTCACTAAAAAAGGAGAAGTTCTTGGAGAACCTGATTTTGGACTCGATGTCGAAAAGTACCTATTTGAATTTACAATTGATCCGTTTGCTCTTACTAAAGAAGCAGGCGGACAAATTAACAAGTATGTTGGCGAAGCTAGAAAAAGAAATATTGGAGTTCGTCCAGCATCATATTCAGATGATCGAGCAGGTCGTGAAATATTTGTCTTACTGATAGATATACCGGAGCTTAAAAATCCACTCTCAATCTTTTACGATTAAACAAAAAAATCCCCAATTGGGGATTTTGTAGTTTTATAAGAATAGTAAAAGGTTTATAAACCTTTTGCCGTTAACCATGCTCGCATAGCTGCTGCCAGTGTAATATCTGCACTACTTGCAAGATTCGGCGCTGGCACAGGTGCTGGTGCAGGAACTGTATTTGGAAGCAATACGATAACATCTCCTTGCTGACTAAGCAAAGTACCCAGGTCAGTAAATGTTAAATAAAATCTTCCACTTAATCCCCAAGAAGTACCCCATGAATTATCGAACCAGACTCTTGAATTAGGAACATCAATTTGTCTAGCAACAATTTCATGACCGCCGGCTAGAGAACCTGTTATTTTTACTCGACCGTCTCTGTCTGGAAAAGTCATTCCATTGTACCAATTAATACCAACAAGTATTGGATATTGTGTTAATGCAAGTAGAGCATCATTTAAAGTAAATGTGTGTTGATATCCAGATATAATACCAGCTGATTGCAATGCTTTTGCGATTGATAAACCAGTAGAGCCAAAGTCATTTGGCGGATATGGACCACTTCCATCAATTATTTCAGCATCTGAATAAAGTGCAAGTGCGCCTATTTGATTTAATGGATATTTGCTAACTTTAGGAAGCGTGTTAAATAATGGATCAGTTGCAAGTGCCCCGACTCCAGCATTACCTGTACAACTTCCAACATTTCCTTGATTTAATATGGAAATATGTCTAGGATGTGTTACTGATGCAAGAGAGCGGCCTCGAGTATCAAAGGCAAAATTTCGAGACCTTGAATCATGATAAACATTTCTTTTAAGTCTAGGATCAGTACTTGGAATTCGTTCCTTTACTATTATTATTTTATCCATTGTATTACTCATTTTTTATTATTTATTTAGAGTTGACCAGTACCTTTAGTTTCTCCACCTTCAATTGTTTCAGACCCGGCTTCTGCTGCTGGTGCTGATGGTGCAGCTCCGCCTCCGCCGGCACCAGCACCGGCTCCTCCAGCAGCTCCTGCGACTGAATCAGGTTCGGCATCATCTTTTGAATCAAACCATTGTTGATTTGCTTCAATTTCAGATTCAGTCATTTTAAGTTCCTTACGAATCAAGTACTCAGTTGAGAAGAACGGTGTTCCATCATCTCTAGTGATTCCTTTCTTAGCAGTGAATGATGCAATACGTTTCGCTTCGATTTCGTTTTCCTTAATTTCTTCGAATACATTATCATTATGGTAGGTAATACCGATTGCATTTACGAATTTATGGTCATCGGCTAACTCCGGAAAATCTAAACACATTTGTAAGTACCAAGGTTTAATTATTAATTCTGAGAAGGCAGAACGTAGTCGTTTAATAAATTTCTGATAACGAATTTCCTCACGACTAATACCTTCGGCATTAAGTGTGAATGCTCCCATACCACTTTGACCTTCCCAACGAGAATATGGAATTTTAGAGTCCATTTTTAATTTCTTATAAAAGTAATTTAGCAATTCGGAACCAGATAAATTTGGTCCAGGATAAGCTAGTGTATCGATCTTCACCTGTTGATTTTGATCGTTTACTGGAAGAACATAATTTTTATAGAATAAGATATTTGGTTTACCGTCTACTGCTAATTCACCAGTGTCTCCATTAAATGAAATATCTTCTTTTAATAAGTTCATAAATTCACGAACGTCTTCTTGACTCTTTTGTAAACTTTTAGAACCTACTGGAACAGTTGTGGTCAAACGAATTGGCGCATTCATTACGTGCCAAATAACTTTACTGTGCTCAATAACACGAAGTAGATTAAAAGAACGAATTAAACGTTCAACAAATGAAACACGTTTTGTTCTAAAGTGATTTGCGTATGAAATATAGATAATTTGCGAGTCATTTAATACTCGAGTTCCTCCATTAGATAGGTCATATTGTAACCATTGTAGGAACAGCTTGCCCTTTGCATCTTTTTGTAACTGTGGTGAAATACTTGCGGGGTCAAGTTCTTTAAAACCAATAATTTCAGTTGGTTTTTGTAAATCGTTATATACTATTTCAAAACACAAGTGGCCTTCAACTAAGAATTGGAACGCATACTGCCATGCAGAAATACCGCCATTGAATCCCCAAGCATTATACATCTTGTCGAAATTATCAATGTGACGCTTTACTACTTTTTCTTGGAAATTAAGTCTTTCCTCTTTTGTAGATCCGCGATACATGATTTTTCCGGTTAAATCTGTTGCATAACAAAAACGATTTTCATCATCGTTAACAATCATATCATCTACGATTGTTTCAAGGATAAATTCGATTTCGCCATTTGATGCAACGTCACGAAGGCGTTCACGTTTCACTACGTAATCCAACTGGAAGAAGGCAATTGCCTTTGATCGAAGCTGTGAGGTAGTATCGGCAATTGCCATTGAGAATTTAAGTAAATCATCACCAGGACCAAGTCGAGTTGATCGTGCTGCAATTTGGCTCTCAATGAAACCAATCGCTTGTGAGTTTTTAAGAAGTAAGTCTTCGTACTTTGTACCGAATTTGCTTAGTCCAGCTAATTTGCCGCTAGAACGTCCTCTTGGTGTATCTAAAAATCCACTCATATATTATTATTATTATTATATTGAATTTGCCATAAACTCTTCAAAAACTCGTTCCATACTAAGGTTATCTGGGAAAAGTCCGATCTGGGAAAACCTAGGTCGGATCATCATTCCAAAATTATCCCAATCTATTAATCGAGCTTCTGCGATATCGTCTATATTATATTTATTTATTGAATAGTTTAGGTTAGAGAAACCTATGATTTGACTTAGAATAGTTGTATTCACTAAATAAAAGCGCTGATCTATTAATTGTCGCTCAGCCAATGGCATAAGTTTACCATCTCGATATAAGTGCGGAAATCCGTTCTTTGCAGAAAATTCATAGTATGCCTCCAGTAGTTTTGTACTAACCGGAATCGGCATTGTTCTTAAATTAAGAATAATCGCAGTTTCTTTCCAATTATCATGGAATAGAACTAACCCACATGGACGTAAATCATAATATGGTTTACCACTGGCCAGCTGAGGAACTATTTCTTCTGTTAAGTTAGGAACATTACTAACAATTTTAAGAGAATAGAATCTACCAGGTATGAATTGACCTCGACGTTGAATAACTCCAAGAGTCTCTGCAACTTGAGTTAGATCAAGTCTACCGTTATTTTTCTCTATTTCTTCAAATTTCTTCAAACTGCTAAACTTTAGATATTTTACACCTTACTGAATAAAAAGTTTTCGGTTATTATCCCGAAACGCATTTCATGTTTACTTGCATAAAGTCTAGCTGCCGCAAACTTTGCATTATTAATAATATATGCTTTCGCATGACGTGCATAATTTAAGGTCTGCTTCTCAGTAAGTCTCTTTGGCGGTTCAGGTGGAGTCAAATACTTGTTCGGTTTGACTTCAATTAACCATTTATTTAGTGAATCATTTGTACCCTTAGTTGCCATATAACAATCAATCCAATAAGTACATTCTTTTTTTAGAATCGGATTGAAATAAGGAACACCTACTGGCTCAGATGCATATTCAACAACTGCATCATTCTGATCACAATAGGTTAGGAATTTAAGTTCCCAACTTGAACGATATATGATTTTACTAAGATCACCTGTATATTTGTGTGGGTTGTGCGGAGTAAAATACCCTTGCTTGACTCGACCATTTTGAGGTTTCAAAAAGTCATGTATGTCTCTTTCCTTTTTTGCCATATATTATTATATATTAAAAAAGGAGCCGAGCTGGCTCCCTTTAACTCTGTACCCATCGGCACGAGGAAATAATTAAGTAACGCTTAATCTTCTAAGTGATCTGCAATAAATTGATCAGCTTCTTCTGGACCAATTTTACCAAGTTCAACCAATTTAACTATTAGCGCTGCGATTGCAAGTTTTTCAGGAACATCTTCTTCTGACATTTCAAGCTCGTTCTTTTCAAAAGCAGTAGTTAAGTCGTTAAATGCTGCTTCTGCTGCTTCTGCAACTTCTTCTTCAGAACCAACGAGTTCGACTAACGCATCTAACATAGTTTCATCAAGATTTAATTCATCAAGTACTGCAGCATCTGATGGATTATCTCCGCAGGTAGTGCAATTTGAGAATTCGTTAAGTGACATGATTCTTTTCATGATTTATCTGATATTTTTATTATTTATTAAACAAGCATCAGATCGAATGCAGAATTTGAAAAGTATTTATCCAGAAAGTCATTAAATGAGTCAAATGTTAATTCAGAATCGCGAATAAGTAAGAAGCGATATAGGTCATTAATATCTTTGATTTCATCACGAATAATTTTAGCGGCAGTCGGGTAGGTTTTACGTAAATCATACATTATTTTACACCATAGAAATACAGTATACCCTTTCATTAACAATTCAAGGCTGTGTTGCTTTCCAGCTTTATCATTATCGAATAAGATTCGTGAGTTCTTCTTAGTTACTAGGCTTGCTAACAATTGTTTGCTTTTTGTTACGCCAGTTGTTGCTAAACAGTTTCGAACAAACATTGCATCAATTTGTCCCTCAGTGATTGTAATCATCTGAGTGAAATTGATGTTTAGGATATTGAAATAGTTATTGATTGAATTGACTTCAGTTATAAATTCGTCTTCTAAATCATTAAGTAGACCAGTCTTCTTAAAATCAGTGTAGTTTTTGATATTATATTTTGGTCCAGGATAGTTATCATCAATGTATCGAATGGCAAAGCCAAGTACTCTACCTGATTTAAGGTCAAGATTAAAAAGATAGATTTTATCTTCTCTTGAATCATAATAACAGCTTTGTTCAAATACTGGAAGTCGATTAATCTTTCGTTTATCAACAAATTTTCCAATTGGACTTTCAGGATCGGCTTCTGAACATGGACTAAGAGCAAATCGACTAATTAGGTCACGAAAGACTAGAAGTTTCTGACCGACTTCTCGATTGATTAGAAATTCAATTAAAAATCCTCGTTTCTTTGTTGAGGTAGTCGGTTTGTATTCAAGTTTCTTGGCACTTACTCCAGGAACACCGAGCTGATATTTTTGTGCAAAATTAGATATAAACTTATCTAGCTTGATCCAAACAGAACAGCCATCATTGAAGCACTTATATGTTTGAGTAGATAGGTATAGATTTCCGCGTTTTTTATTTGGGTCACGTTCTGAGTCACCACAATAAGGACAAGCAAAATTAAGCTTATCATCATCGGTGTCATTTATCTGCTGGCGAATCTGATCTCCAGGAAAACGTTTTTTAAGAACGTCTTGACAAAATTCAGTTACAGAGTACGTCGTTTCCAATTTAAACATTAGTCTTCAGTTGCGTCATCCTCTTCGAGTTTACTAAGAGCTACTGCTTTCTTTTTAGTTATGCGTTTGAGATATTTTTCAAGTTCAAACTTCGGAACAATTATCGAGTTTAAGCCATATTTTGTGATTATTGAAAGATATTCAGCAAAATCATTTTCTGGAATATCTGCATCCGGATTACCGATAATTTTCCAGAATTTTTCTGGTACTTCAACATATTCTAATGTGTCCTGATCGACAACATATAGTGGATAAATTTGGTCATCGGTTAAAGGTTTCTTACTCTTCACCGTAATTAGTTCAACGCTACGTTTAAGATTAGAATCAAGCGAACTCATCTTCATCGCTTCCAATAAACGATTTACTGGCTCGACAATTAGCGAAAAGAATTGAATATCACGATCAATCGGCGGTGCAAGCTCAGGTGGATAATTTTCAGGAGAATATGCGAACACATCAAAATTATGTTCATTTGACGCACAATAATAAAATTTAATCTTATCGCCTTCGCGAATAGACGCATATTTCTTATTTAAACCTGTTTTAAGTAAGAGATAATTATAACAGGCAGCTGCTCTTGGAAAGATTGCGATACCTTTGCGCAACGATAACGTTTCAATGTTATCAACGTATTTATTATATACACGAATTCTAAAATTGAATGCGATATCATCGATTGGCAACTCCATATATTCATCCTTGAGTGCTTGTAATTGAGGAACTAAGTCACGTTCGATATTTAGATTCTTACCAATTTCCATCACATACTCAGTAAGCACAGTCAATTTCTTTCTGGCCCAAATCGGATATGACCCTTTAACTGGTTCAAGACCCTTGATAATCAATTGTCGCTTTTCCTTTGGAATAAGTTCCATTGCTGGATTTGGGTCGTACGCTACTTTAATTGCATAATTTTTCTTCTTCAACCAGATACCATATTCAGATAGATTTTCGAGCTTGAATTTAAGACGGTTCTTCGTATTAAATACTCTGCCATATTTTTCAAAGCAGGCATCAAAATAGTTAGAAAGTCGATGCTGATCAATTGCGACACATAATTTCAATGACTCATCTCGAGTTAACGTGATGCCCTCTATTGAACTAAGTGCAGAATCAAATTGAACATATATCGAGTCAGTATCTGTATAGATCGCAGCCTCTTCTGTGACCTGATGAATAACATATTGATCGATACCTAACGTCTTGTGCAATTCAGTATCCAAGTGCCACTTTGCTTGAAAATAGTGATTTACTGCCTTAATACTAAACTTAATTAGGTCCTGACCTTGTAAAGTAATCGATTGGGCAATATCCGGATTATAAAAGTAGAACCACTTATTTCCAAATGCACCATATATACTGTTGATCAAGATCTTTATTGCATTTTGCTTAAGATCAAGTTTTTTAATTTGTCGTGTCGTATCTTCCATATGTAATATCATACTAAATATTTGACATAAGTTTAAACTAAAAGTAAGGTGCGTAGTAATATATAAATAAAAGAAAAAGATTATGATACTTAGTGATTTCTTAAATGAATACGGAAGAGTAAATTCAATGAAACTAAGAGACTCGTGGATGGAATCTCATCTACCAGATAAGTATGCTGAGATAAACAAATTTATTGAAGATAATAATATTTCTACAAATAGATTTGTAGAAAAGGTCTGGTATTATCTAAATAATGTAACTGGCACGGTAACATGTAAGAAAGAAAAATGTTACAATAAGAAGACTTTCTTAGGGCTACTCACTGGATTTAGCACATACTGTTCATCAAAATGCTCAAATGGCGATTCTGTTGTAAAAAATAAAAAAATACAAGCATCATTAGATAAGTATGGAGTAGAAAATCCATATCAATCTACTGAAATAATTAAGAAGATAAGAGCGACGAATTTAGTAAGGCACGGAGTAGACAATCCTATGCACTCAAGTAAGATTAAAAATGAGATGATTGCACGATCATTAAAGAAAACTGGTAGGCGCTGGTCATTATCTAATGGAGGAAGTGCGGATGTAATAAAGAAGGCAAATAATAAAGCTGCATTTGAAGAAAAATATGTAGATCTACAGGTTATTGAATATTCATATGAAAAATTTGGAATATGCACATTTAAAAAAGATAAGTGTGGTCACACGTTTCAAATAACCAAGTGGCAGGCATATCTGCGTAATATGCACAATATCGAATTATGCACAGTATGTAATCCAATAGGAAGTTTTAATTCTACTAAATGGCAAACTGAACTATCTGACTTCTTAATGACAAATAATATATCTTTTGTTGAACGAGACAGGACAGTTCTTTGCCCGTTTGAATTAGATTTTTATTTACCTGAACATAATATAGCAATAGAATTAGATGGACTTTATTGGCACTCTATCAATTTTAAAGAGCCTAAATATCATGTAGATAAGACAAATTCATGTGAATCTTTAGGAATTCAGTTGATTCACATATTTGAAGATGAATGGATTTACCGAAGAGAAATAGTCTTATCTAGAATATTAAACTTGGTTAATAAAAATAAGCGTAGAATATTTGCTAGAAAGTGTGTGGTCCTAGAAATAAGTTCAGAGGTAGCCAAAAACTTCATAGATAATAATCATATACAAGGAAATATTCCATCAAGCAAAAGATATGGTTTATTTTTTGATACTGAATTAGTTTCAGTAATGACATTTGGAGCGTTAAGGATATCCTTGGGGTCAAGAGCAAAGTCTGGCGAATATGAAATGTATCGATTCTGTAATAAAAAAGAAATAAGTGTTGTCGGTGGGGCAAGTAAACTATTAAAATTTTTTATTAATTCAGTAAAACCTAAATACATATTATCATATGCTGACCGCAGATGGTCCACTGGAAAGATATACAAGACTCTAGGATTTAAAGAAATAACTAAGACTGCTCCTAATTTTTGGTATGTAAATGGAGACACTAGAGAACATCGGTTTAATTACACTAGAAAGAAATTACTTACTAAATATGCATCTGATCCTGCTAAGAGCACAGATGACCTGCTCATGGAGTTAGGACTAGTTAGAATATATGATTCTGGAAATCTTAAGTATGAGATGAATCTAGTTTACTAATATTACCTGGATATTAGTATTTTTTTGGAAAAATAAAAGTATTTCTTCTAAATCTATACGTGAATCTTTGGCCTTCGAAATATATAATAAAAAAGAGGTTCTATATGGGTGAAAAGCATTCGCTGGATAAAACTTCAGAGTTATATACATACTGCCATTTATGGAAGCATTTCCATTTACTGAGTATAAAATAACACTGGAAACAGACGAGATTGACTCAGGAATAGCGCCTATGCTATTAAACGAGTTAGGCACCTTTGGTACGAGCACTCACCTAAACTTTTACTATACTGAAAATGACTCAGCAGTTCAAATATCTTTTGATCAAGACGACGTCTTTGACATTGAAGATATTTCATATAAGATTAAGATACTAAATTCCATTAGAGAATATTTAGACACAAGTATACAAAGTGATGTAATAAAGGATAAATTTGCTGCTATTAAAAAGAGTAAAAAGTTTATCGACCTCTTAGAATCTGATAATCTTAGCTATTCACCATTTATCGAAGTTTTACAAGACATGTGTGAAATCCACGATATTACTTTTTCTACACCACAATTATTGGGAATACAAAAATTGAGTTTTGCTCAAATTCACGAACATCAGCTTACGCCAAAACAGAGAGAAACATTAAAGTCTTTTTTAAATTTTAAATTACACTATGTTAAAATAATACTTGGTATAGTGATCGCAGCTAAAATATACTGATAGAATGGCAAAAAACAGAACAAAATTATCTAAAGAGGAACATGAAGACGTTTCTAATTGGGACAAAGAGCGCACGAATTTACTTTCGGCAAAAATTATGTCCAATCGAATTGACATCAAATGTCGATCTAATGCACAAAAGGAAGTTCTTCGAGCAATTGACGAAAAAGTAATTTCAGTAATAATTGGCCCACCAGGAACAGGTAAAACCTATCTCTCATGTGCAAAGGCATTAAAATTTATTAAAGAAGAATCGATGATCTATCACAAGATCGTCTTAATTAAGTCGGTGAATGTGCCAAAGGACGAGGAGATCGGTTACCTAAAAGGTACGCTAGAAGAAAAGATGGAAATGTACATGTACCCGTTCATCAGTAACTTTCATAAAGTTATTGGAAAAGCAACAACTGAACAACTGAAGAGCTCAGGAATAATTGAAATTTTACCAATTAAATTTGCACTAGGAGTAACTCTAGATGACTCAATAATAATCGTAGATGAAGCTCAGCAAATATCAAAAGACAACCTACGAACGCTAATCACTCGAATAGGAACTAACTCAAAAATGATTTTCCTAGGTGATATCAAACAGAAGTCAGTTAATAAAAGAGAGAAAAGTGCTCTTGAAATTCTAATAGAGCATTTTAACAATATTCCTGAAATAGGAATTGTCAAATTGGGTCGAGAGGATATTGTTCGACACCCAATTATTAAAAAGCTTGAAGATATCTTTGATAGTATTGAAGAGTCTGAAAAACTAAATGGTAATAAATAACAATAATGAAGCATATCCGAAAATTTATCCTAGAGTCAAAGTCAACTGTCGAGACTGAGTTTGAAGTAATTAAAAGTTTACACAAACTTGGACTAGTTGACGATTCTGAACTTAAAGTATATACTTATATCGCTTCAGGAAGCACTGGAGATCTCAATTTACAAGGTACTCCAATCCAGAGTCTGCCAGCTGGGCTACGAGTTGACGGAAATCTCAATTTAAGTGATACTCCAATCCAGAGTCTGCCAGCTGATTTACATGTTGGCGGATATCTCGATTTAAGTGATACTCCAATCCAGAGTCTGCCAGCTGGGCTACGAGTTGGTGGAAGTCTCGATTTAATCCGTACT
>Ga0209297_1000340_pt1 | contig 30941 bp, 26 predicted proteins | sample S_130805_MF_Meta_FD_187322 | JGI IMG/M metagenome (GOLD analysis project Ga0209297, IMG submission 187322) | Freshwater microbial communities from Lake Simoncouche, Canada to study carbon cycling - S_130805_MF_MetaG (SPAdes) (version 2) | ecosystem: Environmental > Aquatic > Freshwater > Lake ...
CTTTATCCGAGTCGGTCAATGCCTCAAACCGTGGCTACCTACCAAAGCGGCCAACGATTGTTGTTGGGCAGCCAACAACAATGGATAAATCACGTGCGCCAGAGGGACAGTCAATTTTATGGATTCAACTACAAGAGAATCCACGGATAATTCTTGGCGACCTGGCTGGAGAAATTGATCCAGGGGATGGAAGTTGGAACCAGGTACGTTTGGATGCATATGCCAATCGAGTACTCGCACAACTTGGTGAGCAGATTTCAAATCTAGAGTCTGCCACGCTGGCTAAAGTGGTCCTAGGGCCGCTACAAATTGAGGCGATGAATGCCAACCTTGTGGGGGGAGATCCATATTCAGGAGATTGCAGAATTGACCAATTCGCAGTGTGGCGCCCATTATCGGGTGCAACTGGGCATCGCACACCAGTTAAAGGCTTGTGGCAGATAGGGGCTTCAACCCACCCTGGTCCAGGTCTTGGTGGTGGATCTGGATATTTAGTTGCGAAGCGATTGCTCAGTAAAAAACTGCGTTAATAAAACGGGATTAAAAAAGGGCGGTCGGGTTAATCCGGCCGCCCTTCTTTAATTTTAATTACTTAGAAACTAATGCCAATACGCGTGCTGGGCTTCCTGAACCGCCGACAATCTTTAGTGGAGCGGCGATAACAATTGCACCTTGTGGTGGCAACTTATCAAGATTGCGAAGTTGAGTAAGTCCGTACTTATTATTTCCCATCAACATGTTGTGGCAAGGAAATGGAATGCTCATTCCAAAAGCTAAGCCAGCATCGATACCGACGGTCTCAACACCTAAGCCGAGGATGTCGCGTTTGGTTCCAAGATATTCAGCAGTCTCTGGTGGAAGACCTGGAGTATGCGGACCATTCTCATCTGCATTTGCAAATGCAGCGGGATCATCACCGAACTTTGACCAACCAGTGCGATAGAGAACCCACGCACCTTTTGGAATCGCACCATGTTGCTTTTCCCACGCCTCTATATGTGAAACCTCAAGAAGAAAATCTGGATTAGCTGCAGCTTCCTTTACGAAATCTAGAACTACTGCCGGCCCAATAAGACGACTAGGTGGGATCTGTGAAACATCGTCAAGATCTTTTCCAGTGATCCAGTGGTTTGGTGCATCTAAGTGAGTACCAGTGTGTTCGCCAGTATGAAAGTTATTCCAGTACCAAGCCGGACCCTTTTCGTCGTAGCGGGAGATTTCCTCTAACTGAAATTTTGCAGTCTGACCAAACTCAGGTGGAAGAGTAAGAATCGGTGTCTCCGAATGCAGGGGAGAGGTTAAATCAATTACCTGGACTGCTCCAGATGCGAGCTCTTGTGCAAGAGCCGATAAGTTGGCCATTCATTTCTCCTTATTAGTGGTCGTGTGGGTCTCTTGAGTTCGAGCGTCTGGGCGAGATTAGCGCGCTTTTCTATAACTCACTAGTCCCCTCGCGATATGACGGTCGTCAAAATGGTGTGGACAGCACGCGAAGCAACTGGCACAATGACCAAATTCGCAGACCCCCACGGGTCAACCGCCTTGATGGATGGAGAGCCATGGCTGAGCGCTCATTTGCCGCAGAAGTAAAGAAGCTTCGAATTGGCGAGGGTGAAGAGTTTCTTGGTGAAGGCATCCTGGCTGTAACAAAGGCTCTTCTTCAATCTGGCGTGGCATACGTAGGCGGATATCAAGGCGCACCGATTTCTCACCTTATGGATGTCCTTGGCGATGCTAAAGAGATTTTAGATGAGCTCGGAATTCACTTTGAAAATAGCGCATCTGAGGCAACGGCTGCGGCATCCCTTGCCGCCTCGGTTCACTATCCATTGCGCGGAGCGATAACTTTTAAATCTACAGTTGGAACAAATGTTGCATCTGATGCCCTTGCCAACCTTTCTTCGGGTGGCGTCACGGGCGGCGCACTCATTATCGTGGGCGAGGATTACGGCGAAGGCTCATCGATTATGCAAGAGCGCTCGCACGCCTTTGCAATGAAATCTCAGATTTGGCTTCTTGATCCACGCCCAAATTTAACGGCCATTGTCGATGCCGTTGAAGATGGTTTCCAACTTTCAGAGGCATCTAACTCGCCGGTCATGCTTCAACTTCGACTTCGCTCATGCCATTTACATGGACGTTTTATTGCTAAAGATAATGTGCGCTCGCCATTTACATTAAAAGAGGCGATGGAAAATCCGCGTCGAGACACAAGTCGAATTGTTTTGCCACCTGCCAGCTTCTTGCATGAGCAGGAAAAAATGACGAAGCGCTGGCCGGCAGCTGTGAAGTTCATCAAAGAAAATAAGCTTAACGAGGTTTTTTTCGATGGAACTCAGGAATTTGGCATCGTTATGCAGGGTGGTCTCTATAACACCGTCATTCGTGCTCTACAGCTCTTAGGTCTATCGGATGTATACGGAAACAGTAAAATTCCACTCTATATTCTCAATGTCACGTACCCAATAATCGATGATGAGGTTATCGAGTTCGCAAGGAGTAAGAAAGCAATTCTTCTTGTGGAAGAAGGTCAGCCTGATTACATCGAGCAGAATATCCATGCAGTTCTTCGCCGCGGGGACATTGCAACAAAGCTACATGGCAAGGATCTTTTATTACCTGCAGGCGAATACACTCCTGCCGCCGTTGTTAAAGGAATTTTAGAGTTTGTAACTAAATATGGTCCGCACTTAATCGATAGTGAAAATTTGCCTGCGCTAGTGCGTCCAGATGGGCAAAAACCAAACTCGATATCTGCAGTCATTCCAGCAGAAGTAGTCCATGGCAGACCTCCATCATTTTGTACCGGATGCCCAGAGCGACCAATTTTTACTGCTCTCAAATTGGCAGAGCGTGAAACCGGTAGCCACCATATAAGTGCAGATATCGGATGCCACCTTTTTTCAATCCTGCCACCATTTAATATCGGTGCAACCACAATGGGTTATGGTCTCGGGGCTGCAGGCGCTTCAGCGTTAAGTGATCCAGATAGCGACAAGCGAACAATTAGTTTTATGGGTGATGGTGGCTTCTGGCATAACGGACTTACAAGTGGCGTTGGTAACGCCGTGTTTAATCAGAGTGATGGCGTCATGATCGTGGTGGATAACGCCTATAGCGCCGCAACTGGTGGACAGGATCTGTTGTCATCAACTGCCGAAAACACAATACGTTCTACAAAGCATCCAATAGAAAATGCTGTCAGAGGCATTGGTGTTAAGTGGGTAAAGACTGTACAAAATACTTATCGCGTGAGCGAAATGCGTGACTTAATGAAGGAAGCGCTCACAGGTTCAACTCGTGGGCCTAAAGTCATCATTGCTCAAAGTGAATGCACATTAAATAAGCAACGCCGAGTACGGCCAGAAATCGCTGCACGAGTTAAAGCCGGAAAGCGCGTTGTAAAAGAGCGTTTCGGAATTGATCCTGATACGTGTACAGGTGACCACTCATGCATACGTCTTAATGGCTGTCCTTCATTAACAATTGCACCCAATCCCGATGCCATGCGCAAAGATCCAGTTGCAACAATTCTTCACTCATGTGTTGGGTGTGGGCTCTGTGGCGAAGCTGCCCAAGCGGCGGTTTTATGTCCATCCTTTTATCGCTCTGAAATCATTAGCAACCCGAATGTTTGGGATAAGACCAAGCTAGGAGTTCGCAAGGTTCTCATTGGTTTCCTACAAAATGGAATTGAGCGACGCTTAGAGGGTATCAATGTCTAGCAAAAAAGAGTTTACAAATACCTCTAGGCCGATAACTATGGCGATTTTAGCAATGGGTGGCGAAGGCGGCGGAGTCCTTGCTGACTGGGCCGTAGATATGGCCGAACACTGCGGATATTTCGCACAAACAACATCGGTTCCAGGCGTTGCACAACGCACTGGTACAACGGTTTACTACCTTGAGTTCTTCCCACAAATTGCGGGGCAGACGAAAGAGCCGGTGCTCAGCACGATGGCAGCTCCTGGAGAAGTAGATATCGTTGTGGCTTCAGAGTTAATGGAGTCCGGTCGCGCAGTACAACGTGGCTTCGTATCCAAAGAGATAACAACGCTTATTACATCCACCCACCGTGTGTATTCGATGACGGAGAAAATCGCTCTCGGTGATGGCCGAGTCGACTCTGATGTTTTACTGGAATCATCGCGCAATGCCGCAAAGGTTTTCATATCCGGAGATTTTGCTAAAGTCGCTGAGGCAACAAAGAGTCTGATATCGGCCGCCCTTTATGGCGCACTGGCCGCAAGTGGCGCGCTTCCATTTGAAAAGAGCGATTTTATAGCCTCAATCGAGCGGGCAGGTGTTGGAGTTGCTAGCTCAATAAAAGCTTTTGAAAGTAGTTTCGAGATTGCAACCGATGTTCTTTCACCAAAACCAAAAAGTGTAAGTGTTAATATTTCAATAGGCCTAAAACCAAGAGATGTTTCAACTGGACCATTGAAGCTAACACCTGAAGAAGAGCTAGCAATAATTAATAATCCAAAGAGTGCAGTCGGGCTTAAGCTACAAGATCTTGCCGGACGCATTAAGGCGGAGTTCCCAGAACCAGTAACGGTGATGCTTGTGAACGGCATTAAGCGCTGCGCTGATTATCAAGATGTCGCCTATGCAGGCGTGTATTTGAACCGTCTTTTAAGTGTGAGGGATGCCGAGGCACAGCATGGTGATGGAACCTCGCGAGTACTTTTAGAGGCTGCCCGATATACAGCCCTCTGGATGACTTACGAAGACACGATTCGTGTGGCCGATTTAAAGGTTCGTCGTACACGCTTTAACCGTGTTGGCGATGAGGCCCAAGTTCAAAATGATCAGATTATGCAGATTCGTGAATTCTTGCACCCTCGCTCTGAAGAGTTTGCAGATACTTTGCCAACGGCCCTTGGGCGTTGGCTACTTCGAACTAAAGCGGTCACAACTACTATTGAGAAGCTGACCAAGAATGGAATAATTTTACAAACCACTTCTGTTCGCGGTTACATCATGCTTTATTTCATCGCCCGACTAAAACCTATTCGCCCCCGTTCATTGCGTTTTAATTTAGAGCAAGAGCGTATCGATCAATGGGTTCTCTCAATTAACCGTGAGATTGAAAGCAATTACGATTTAGCCTATGAAATCGCTGAGTGCGCTAACTTAATCAAGGGTTATGGTGACACTCATGCAAATGGCTGGAGAAATTTCACGCTAGTGATGGAGCAAGTGCAGGCATTACGCAATGAGCCCGGAGTAGCCAACCGTATAAGCGAGCTTCGAAAAGCTGCATTGGCAGATGAAGATGGCGCGAAGCTTCGTGCCATCTTGTCGTAGTTTCTAGTTACTTATCCTTCAAAAGCCAAAGTAATTTGCTCATATGAGAGCGAGTTTTTAGAGGCCGCAGCCATCTGCTTTTCGCGCTCTATATTTCGCTCGATTTGAACTTTGGCCGAAACGTACTGCTTTGGCCAGGTCACATTCTTGTATCCAATTTTTGCCGCCTCTAAGAGCGTCCAAGCTGGATTAACTAAATGCATACGTGCAACGGCACAAAGATCGGCGCGACCAGCGGCAATAATTGTATTTACATTATCGGCTTCGAAAATTGCACCAACTGCGATTGTTGCGATTCCAGCTTCATTGCGAATTTGATCGGCAAATGGAGTTTGGAACATACGACCAAAGACTGGTTTTTCCTTCTTAGTCACCTGACCGGATGAACAGTCAATCATGTCTGCCCCAGCTGCTTTAAAAGCTTTGGCTATTTCAACAGCATCCAGTGGTGTTATTCCACCCTCAGTCCAGTCATGGGCTGAGATACGCACGCTAATCGGTTTGCCTTCTGGCCAAACCGCACGAACGGCGTTAAAGACTTCTAATGGATATTTCATTCGGTTTTCAAGGGAGCCGCCATATTCATCGGTTCTAGTATTTGTAATCGGTGAAATAAATGATGAGAGTAAGTAACCATGCGCTGCGTGAAGCTCTAGCCAATCAAAGCCAGCTTCATCGGCAGCTTTTGTGGAGTTAACAAAATCTTGCTTAACGCGATCCATATCGGCACGCGTCATCTCTTGCGATGTTTGGGAAACTCCCTCAAGATATTGTTCAGCCGAGGCTGAAATTAATGGCCATGAATCGGTTTCGACTGGCTTATCGATACCCTCCCAAGCAAGCTTTGTTGCACCCTTTGCTCCAGCATGACCAATCTGAACTGCAATCTTTGCATCGCTATTTGAATGTACGAAATCAACAATGCGCTTCCAACCCGCGGTGTGCTCAGGCTTGTAAAGGCCCGGGCAGCCCGGAGTGATTCGAGCATCAGCACTTACGCAGGTCATCTCAGTAAAGACCATTGCAGCTCCACCCATTGCACGCGCACCCAAGTGAACGAGGTGATAATCAGCGGCCAGGCCATCGACAGCTGAATACTGAGCCATAGGGGATACAACCACACGGTTCTTTAGAACAACATCGCGAACTTTAAATGGCGTAAACATTGGTGGAATATTTTCCACATTAGTAGGAAGTGCTACTCCTGCATCAGCAAAAGCCTTTGCAGCAAACCACTTATCGAATTTAGCGATAAAAGCGGCATCGCGCACACGCAGATTATCGTGCGAAATTCTCTGGCTACGCGTCAATAGTGAGAAATTAAACTGTTCCGCCGGCATATTTGTGTAGCGCCCAGTCTCTTCAAACCACTCCATGGCATTGCGTGCGGCATTTTGAATCTTAAGTACTTCAATTGCCCGGGTCTCTTGATAGGAAGCCAAGATTTCATGCATATCACCGCTCTGGCTATTAGAAAAAGAGTTGGCGAGTTCAATCGCATCTTCCATCGCTAATTTCGTGCCGGAACCAATTGAGAAATGCGCAGTATGTGCAGCATCGCCCATCAGGACGACTGGAACTTCCTTGCCGTCGATTGAGTTCCATTGAACCCAGTTTTCGCAGATTACTCGAGGGAATTTGATCCAATTAGCTGAGCCGCGCAAATGAGCTGCATTGCTCATTAGCTCGGCGCCATCTAGGTGTTTTGCAAATAGTTTTTCGCAGAAGGCGATTGACTCCTCTTGAGACATTTGATCTATCCCCGCACGCAACCAGACATCTTCTGGGGTCTCAACAATAAATGTGGATGTATCACCATCAAATTGATAGATGTGTGCTTGAAACCAACCAAACTCAGTATTTTCAAAAATGAATGTGAAGTCTTTGAAGAGTTTCTTCGTACCCAGCCAAACAAAGCGGCACTTACGTGTATCGATATCGGGCTTGAAAGTACTCTCATAGCGAGTGCGGATGGCGCTATTTAAGCCATCAGCGGCAATAACTAAATCAGCGCCATATTCACGCGCAGCTTCCTGGTCGTCCTTAATATCGGTTTCAAAAACTAAATTCACACCTAGGCTTTCGGCCCGCTCTTGCAGAATATTAAGAAGTCGCTTTCTTCCGATTCCACAGAAGCCATGGCCACCAGAGATAATGCTGGTCTCATTTATGCGGACATCGATATCATCCCAATGGTTGAAGGATTGCAAAATAGTGCGGGCCGTTGGTTCATCTGCTCGAACAAAGTTACTTAAAGTCTGATCCGAAAATACGACGCCCCAACCAAAAGTGTCATAGGGGCGGTTACGTTCCAGAATAGTGATGTCATGGCTAGGATCTAGCTTCTTCATAAGGATGCCAAAGTAAAGCCCCGCTGCACCACCACCGATGGAAAGAATCTTCATCAATAACCCTTCTAAATATTCTCGATTGGCATGTCGATTTTTTGACTGCCGTCAAGGACGCAACACGAACATTGGGGTACGCTAGCGTAAAGAAGGCCACATGGCGAGAGTTGCAATGGGAGAAGATCTAATGGAGATGAATCGATTTGCTGGAAAGGTCCTTGTAATAACAGGTGGCGCTGGTGGTCTAGGGGCCGCTATTGCACAAGGGGCGGGTCTCCAAGGTGGCGCCATCGCAATCCTAGATACAAATATCACCGCCATTGATTCACTCGTTGCCAATCTTGGCTCTCAAGGCATTACCGCCGCTGGCCGCGTCGTAGATGTACGAGATGGCACTGCTGTCACCACAGCTATTGGTGAACTTGCTGAAGCATTATCAGGAATCGATATTTTAATTACTGCCGCCGGAGGTTCCTTAGGTACTCCACGAGATCTTGATGATATTACTGATGATGATCTTGATTTGGTATTAGATGTAAATGTTAAAGGCACGTATTACTGTGCCCGTGCATGCATTCCGCATATGAAGAAAAAGGGTGGTGGTGCAATTGTCACCTTCTCATCCATTGGAGGGCGAAGTGCTAGTCCGGTAACAGGCGTTCCTTATGCAGCTGCAAAAGCTGCAATTCTTGGACTAACTCGACGATTAGCTAAAGAGGTCGGTCTAGATAATATTCGAGTGAATGCAGTTGCCCCGGGACTTTTCCTTACCGATCGCTTGACAGGAATGTTCGAAAAATTAAGCTCGACTGAGCGCGATGAAGTACTCAGCGGTATCCCACTTGGACGAATGCCCGAGATTCGTGAGTGCGTTGACCCAGTTCTATTTTTAGCTAGCGACGAATCCTCATACATTACAGGCGCAGTCCTGGATGTAAATGGGGGACGTCTCATGCCTAACTAAGGGATTATCACGTTTCGTAATGAGAGGTTCCACCGCTAAAAACCCTTGCAAAATAAAGCAAAATTGGTATGGCAGATGATTGACGAACGCCATAAAGGCACGTGATAATAACCCATCGCTAAAGCTCACGAAATAATTATTTTTTAATTGGAGGAAAACGGTGTCATTTGCGACAAGGAATCTCCCAGGTCTTGAAGGTATGGACCATGTTGGAATTACTGTGCCAAACCTTGACGATGCAGTTGCGTTTTATTGCACACTGCTTGGCGCCACAGAGATCTTTCGTTTAGGACCATTTGACGCGCGTGATTTTGATGCAGTCGATGGCAAGGATTGGGCACTCGCGCATGTAAATGTTGCCGATGGGCGCTTTACATTAGCGATGCTTGAATATGCCAACGGTAGTCGGTTAGAACTTTTCCAATATGACCGCCCGACAGAGCGACCAAGTGCTCCACCCCGCAATAGCGATTTAGGTGGTCATCACATTGCATTTAAAGTTTCAGATTTAGATGCCGTATTGGCAATCGCCGGAAGTTTTTCACTCACTTTCCTAGCAGGCCCAATTGAAATTAATGATGGACCGGCTGCAGGACAGCGAATTATTTATGTCTTAGATCCTTGGGGCAACCAGCTAGAACTCGTCGAATATGAAAGCAAGCGCTCATAGCCATGACAACTCGCGTTTTAATGGAAGGTATCAGTAAGCGCTTTGATGCAGTTCATGCGCTTACCGGTGTCAACCTAACTCTGCATCCAGGCGAAGTGCACACAATTGCCGGTGAAAATGGATCTGGTAAGTCAACGCTTCTAAAGATTTTAGCCGGCGTGCTCAAACCTGATGCCGGTTCAATTGCTATCGATGGAACAGCAGTGGAGTTCCCAGATATTAGAGCGGCAATCAACCATGGCGTCACAATGGTGAGTCAAGAGTTAAGTCTTGTGCCTCATCTTGGGGTGGCAGAGAATGTTTTTCTTGGACACAACCAAACACGCAATGCTTTCGGAATTGATTGGAAAGATACTGACCGGCGATCACTTGAAATCCTGAAGCGACTAAACCTTTCAGTCAATCCACGCGCTGAGGTTTCCTCACTGCCTCAGCACGAACAACAACTAGTTGAAATCGCACGCGCCCTTGCATCTCAAACCAAAGTACTACTTTTGGATGAGCCGACATCGTCTTTAGCCCCAGCTGAAGTGGAAGCCTTATTTAATGTTGTTCGTCAACTTCGTGACGACGGTGTTTCTATTGTGATGATTTCGCATCGGATGTCTGAGATGCTCGCAATTAGCGATCGATTTACCGTTCTTCGAGACAGTAAATTCATTGATACAAGTACTCGAAATGGCGTAGATGAGAACTGGCTCATTGACCGCATGGTTCTTAATAAGCCAAAGGCGGCCACCAAGAGAGTCAAAAGCGATGAGCCCCAAAGAGTCGTAATGGAAGTGAAGTCCCTATCTGATTTTGCTGGCTCCTTCGAGAATATTTCATTTAATATCCATGAAGGTGAAATCGTTGGTTTAGCTGGACTAGCCGGAGCGGGCAGAACAGAGCTGGTAGAGACAATTGTCGGTGCATACTCACGACGCTCTGGAGAGGTTTTTATTAATGGAAAGAAGATTGGACATAACACTCGTTCGACAATGAACTCAGGAATTGCGTTGGTGCCAGATGATCGTCGTTTAAAATCAACGATCCACGAAATGTCGGTTCGGGATAATCTTTTACTTGCCGTACACGGTAGGCCAGCTAAAAATAGGTCACGTAAAAAGGAAGAGAAGATAGTCAATAGTTGGGTTGATAAATTTAGTATCAAAGTGAAGAATCTCGATTCACCCATTAGCGCCCTCTCTGGAGGTAATCAGCAAAAGGTAGTTATCGCGCGCTGCTTAGTTTCAAAACCCAAAGTTCTCATTCTTGATGAGGCTACGCGCGGTATCGACTTAGGGGCGAAGGCCGAGATTTATGAAATTCTTCGGGCTCTTGCCCGTGAGGGGCTTGCAATTTTAGTGGTCTCATCAGAGATAACTGAGATATTTGAAATATCAGATCGAGTGCTCGTAATGCACGCCGGCGAACTAACTGCCGATTTAGATAGAAGCACAATCAAAGAGTCAGATGTTGTATCGGCTGCGACAGGAGTTCTCGTATGAAACGCGTAATGAAACTGCCAACGGTGAGCTCTTTGCCAGCCTGGTTTGGCATTCTAGTTCTTGAAATTATGTTACTGATCGCGATGGCAATTCTGCAGCCAGTGTTTTTTTCCGGCTCTAACTTAAGCAATATCGTTCGCTCTTCTGCTGTACCGATTATTCTCGGAATCGGAATGACATTTACTATTCTGACCGCCGGAATCGATTTGAGCGTTGGAAGCGTATTAGCCTTTACTGGCATAGTTCTCTCAGGGTTAATTACACATATGCCACGTGCAGCTGCAGTAATTGCCACAATCGCATTAGTCACTCTCATAGTCGGCGGAATTAATGGTTTTCTGATTGGCAAATTAGGTTTAAACAGCTTTGTTATAACCCTGGGCTCACTTGGAATTTTTAGAGGTATTTCCTACTTAGTGACAAATGGAACGACGCGCAGCATTGACACCGGTCCACTTATCAATACTTTGGGTGATGGAAACGTTGGCCCTATCCCAGGGCCTTTCCTCGTCGTAATTTTCGTATCGATAATTTCGATTTATGCACTTAAGTCAACATACTTTGGTCGAGATGTTTTTGCAGTTGGCGGAAATGAATTTGCTGCCAAACTGGCCGGAATATTTACTAGCCGCGTAAAGATGACGGTTTACTTTATTTCAGCATTCCTTGCAGCCTTAGCTGGTGTTATGCAGGTTGGTCGCCTACAAGCGGCTTCTCCAACTATCGGAGCCGGACTCGAACTAACAGTTGTCGCTGGAGTTCTACTCGGCGGAACGCGCCTTAGCGGTGGCGTAGGAAGTATCACAGGCACAGTAATTGGCCTGCTCTTCCTGCAAACCGTATCTAATTCCCTGACCATTCAGGGGGTCTCCTCATACTGGCAACAAGTTGTCACAGGTGTCTTATTAGGAGCAGCAGTTCTTTTCGATCGAATACGAATTGTGTATTCCGGTCGAAGCAAACGAGGAGAGGAAAGTAATGTCACTAAAGAGTAAAAAGGCAATATTTATTCCATTATTAACAGTTGCGGCACTGCTTGCATCAGGCACAACCGCTTCGCATGCAGCTGCATCAAAGGGCCTAGTTGGTTTCAGTTACCCAATTGAAGCAAATACCTATTTGAAGGCTATTGGACTAGCTGCTGAAGCAACTCTGAAAAAAGCTGGATACACAATGTTGCCAATCGATGCTCAGCTTGATGGTAATAAGCAGATTTCTGACGTAGAAACAATGATTACCAAAAAAGTAAAGGCGATGATTATCTATCCTCTTGACTCAAACGGCATGAAGCCAGTTCTTACTAAGGCTGCAGCTGCTGGTATCAAAGTTATTACTATGAACTACAGCGTTGGCGATTCAGTCAAGGCTCCACCTGCTCCATCACTTGCTCAGGTACAAGATGGTTTCCCACAGAGAAGTCTTGCAACTGCTCGTGTTGCTTGGCTGAAGAAAGTATTGCCAAAGGGTGGCAATATTCTCTATGTTGGACTTGGTTTCCCTGTAGCAGCTCTTGAGATGCATGCAAATCTTTTCAAGGAAGAAGTAGACCAGGACACTTCTTGGAACTACCTTGGTCGCGTAGACAATATGTCAGATGACTCAGAGGGTGGTCGTAAGGCCGTTGACGAGGCCCTTATTAAGTATCCAAATATCGATGCGATCGTTGCCTACAACGATCCAACGGCACTTGGTGCTTACTCAGCTGTAAAAGCCGCAGGCAAAGCAGGCAAGATCAAGGTTATTGGTCTTCAAATGCAGCCTGAAGCAGTTAGCTCAATCAAAGCTGGCCAAATCAATGGATCATGGGACTTCAATCCCGTTGCATCCGGTGTTTCATTGGCTTCATTGACCGTTTCAATCCTTAAGGGTGAAGCTAAGTCAAAGTGGAACAAGACAATTCAAACTCCTGCAGTCTTCTTCGATAAGACGACTATTGCAAAGTTTGTACCTTGGGACACTCGCGTAAAGGGTCTTAAGTAATACTTAAGTAAAAAGAAAAGCCGGTGTAGAGGTTTCTCTACACCGGCTTTTTTACTTCTATTGTATTTATCTAAACGGGTTAAAGTCAGGCAATCTCTTTTCAGTAAAAGCCTTGCCACCCTCTTGAGACTCCTCGGTTTTTGTATAGAGATCTAAGACATCAAAAGAAAGTGCGGCAATTCCAGCTATATGATCTGAGTCGGCGTTAAATGAGTGCTTCAGCGCTTTTATTGCAGTTGGTGAGAGTGCGCAGATTTTTAAGGCCCACTCCATCGCGGCGTTCATTAATTGGGCTGGCTCTACAACTTTATTTACTAATCCCCAACGCTCGGCAGTTGCAGCGTCATACTGCTCACACAGAAACCAGATTTCACGGGCGCGTTTTTCGCCGACAACTCGCGCTAAATAGGCACTTCCAAAACCGGCATCGAAAGAGCCAACACGCGGCCCCACTTGACCGAACTTGGCGTTAGTTGATGCGATTGAAAGATCTGCAAGGACGTGCAATACATGTCCTCCTCCGATTGCAAAACCATTAACTGCGGCGATAACTGGCTTCGGAACGGCCCTTATCATTTTATGTAAGGCCTCAATTTCAAACATTCCAGTTTCAGTTTCACCATAGCCGCCGGTTTCTGCGCGCTCTTTTTGATCCCCACCTGTACAAAAGGCCTTCTCGCCGGCGCCAGTAAGGATTACCGCACCGACTGATGCGTCAACCCAGGCACGTTTGAAAGAACTAAGAAGCTCATCGACGGTACGTCCGCGAAGCGCGTTATAACGATCAGGGCGATTAATGGTGATTATTGCAACGCCCTGGTTAATTACATACGTTGTATCTGTCAACTCATCAATAGAAATCATTGCATAACCCTATCCTCGAACCGTTGATTAAGCCGAAACCTCGATGGCCACTGCTATTCCTAAGCCAACACCAATACAGGCGGCAACAATTCCGATGCCCCCGCCTTTTCGCTTTAACTCTCGTGCACAGTCGATAATCACTCGGGATGCAGAGGCACCGACTGGATGCCCAATAGCAATAGCGCCACCATTGACATTGACGCGGTTTCGATCAATTTCGGGTATTTCATGTAAAACAGTTAAGACCATAGAAGCAAAAGCCTCATTAATCTCCCATACGGCAATATCACCAACGCTGAGACCAAGCTTTGCGAGAAGTTTATGGATGGCACTTACTGGTGCCAAAGAGAATTGATCGGGATCGGTTGCAGTAACTTGCGAGGCCAAGATTTTGCCAATCGGTTCAACCTCAAAGAGATCCAAATTTTTGCGATTGGTAATTATAGCTGCTACAGAGCCGTCATTTAATGGAGACGAGTTACCTGCTGTGCCGGAACCACCAGGTGAAAATACCGATGGAAGCGCTCCTAAAGTTTGCATTGAAGAATCTGGGCGAATTGATTCATCACGACTGACAGTACCAAACGGTAAAACCCAATCTGTGTGCAAACCTTTGTTCCACGCCTCATTGGCTAAAATGTGTGAGCGCACCGCCCACTCATCTTGTTCACTGCGCGATATTCCAAGGCGCTCAGCAACAACTTCTGAACATCTTCCTAGACTTTGTGTCCAATTAGATTCCATGAGGGGATTTGTAAGTCTCCAGCCGACCGTACTCTGGTGAAAAGTAGGATCAGTTGGTTCGTCCCTACTTGTTCGCTCAACAATCCACGGAGCACGGCTCATGCTTTCAACACCACCGGAAATAATCAGCTGCGCATCGCCAGATTTAACCGCTCTAGCCCCTTGAATAAATGACTCTGCACCTGATCCACATAATCTATTAATCGTTAGACCAGGCACGCTCTTAGGCAGACCCGCTAGAAGTGAGCCCATTCGAGCAACATTTCGATTGTCTTCACCCGCTCCATTTGAGTCGCCGATGATTACATCATCTATCTGGGCTGGATCAATCTGTGGATTTCGTGCCATCAGATTTCGCAAGGTAAAACCGAGGAGATCATCGGGGCGTGTTGTTGATAGGCCGCCAAAATACTTTCCAAAAGGGGTCCGAACTGCACTTACGATGAACGCCTCAGGAGTTGTCATATGGCGTATTATTGCCTATCGTTAGAAAAACGCACCATGTATTATGCCCTTATTACTCTAGGAAATAGACCATAGATATGGAGCCACCACTTTTATGGCATCACCCCTGAGGATCCTTGTAGTTGGGGCTGGCCGCGGAATCGGGCGAGCAATCTCTATCCAGTTGCTGGATTTAGGCCATGATGTCGCCCTATGTTCTAGAACCCAATCTGATCTTGATGTGCTGATCGATGGGCGAAAGAATAAAACTCTAGCTATTACCGCTGATGTGACCTCCTCCGGGGCGGCCGATACGGTTATTGAAAAAGTTGTTAGTGCGTGGGGCGCAATTGATGTACTTATTCTCAATGCAGGCGATGGTGCCAGCGCACCTATAGACAAGACGTCGGATCAGATGTGGGATCACATGATCGATCTAAATCTGAGTGCGCCCTTTAAATTTATGCGAGCTGCTGTGCCACACATGAAGCTTGCTCAAAGCGGTCAAATAATAGTCATTGCTAGTAAAGCCGGCTTAGTCGGTGAACCTAACGTTGCTGCCTATACCGCTGCGAAGCATGGAGTTGTCGGTTTAGTTCGTGCAGCATCAAGTGAGCTTTCACGTTATGGAATTACTGTCAATGCCCTCTGCCCAAGTTATGTAGATACGCCAATGACGGAGAGAACCTTGCAGGCTGCGGCGGCTAGAACTGGTAAAGCGATAGATGAAGTGAAAACGGCGCTCGAATCAAAACTTACGGGTGGACGTTTACTGACAGCTGATGAAGTTGCAGAAGCCGCTATTTTATTTATAGGAGATCCCACAAGAACTGGAATAACTCAACTGCTCGAAGGAGGGCACTAATATGACAATCAAGAAAATAAATCCGGAAACCCTCGCCCCTCCAATCGGTTTTTCTCACGCAGTTATTGCAGAAGGAAAATATATATTTCTTGCAGGCCAGACAGCATTAAATAAAGAGGGAGTCATTGTCGGAGATGGCATTGTCAACCAATTTGAAAAGGCGTTGATTAACCTAGTTACAGCGCTGCGCGAAGCAGGTGGAACCCCTGAAGATCTCGTAAAAATAACTATATTTTCCGTCGATCCAGTTGATTATCGTGCGAACTCACGAGAGATTGGCAAAACATGGCAATCACTTTTGGGTAAGAATTTTCCAGCAATGACTCTCGTAGGGGTTACTAGACTTTGGGATAACGCCGCTCTTGTTGAAATCGAAGGCATAGCTTGCCTCTAATGAATGACCTATCCCTTTTATGGAGAGCCAGATCGATTGCGATTATCGGTGCTACTGAGCGTGAAGGCGCAATGGGTAGAGCCCCGATTGAGTATTTGCAAAGATTTGGTTTCACGGGGGATATTTACCCCATCAATCCAAAGAGTTCTACGATTCTAAATTTAGCAAGCTATGCAAAGATTTCCGATGTTAAGAGGGAAATTGATTTAGCGTTAATAATGCTCCCCGCATCATCAGTTGAAGCGGCATTGATTGAATGTGCCAGCGCAGGTGTAAAAGTCGTCATTGTCATGTCATCGGGCTTTGGCGAATCTGATGAGGCCGGAAGCAACGCACAAAATAGATTGGTAGCAATTGCTAAGCAAGCGGGAATGCGCTTAGTTGGACCTAACTGTATTGGGTCGGTCGGAGGCGCGAATAAATTAGTTGCCTCGTTCTCACCAGTGTTTTCATCATCAACTACGACAGTGGAGGGCGGAAACATTGCTCTCGTTAGTCAATCAGGCGCTCTTGGTTATGGGATGTATTCACTAGGAATTGAACAAGGAGTTCCACTTGGGGTTGTGGTAACCACCGGCAATGAAGCAGATGTGACTAATCTTGAAGTTGCTCAAGCGTTGGCCGAGGACGAATCAATCAATGCAATTCTTCTATATGCAGAGTCGCTTACAGATGTTGAAGCACTCCGCACGATATCTGCAAAGAAGCCCGCTGCAATTCTAAAAGTTGGCAGGTCGGCACAAGGTGCAATAGCGGCAGCATCGCATACTGGCGCACTGGCAACCGAGGATCGAATTATCGATGCCGCCATTAAATCCACCGGAGCTGTACGAGTTGATGATGTTGAACAACTCTTGGATGCAGGTCTGATCTTTTCCTCGGGAGTTAAATCTCTTGGAAAAAGAGTTGCGATTATTACTACATCTGGCGGCAGCGGAATCCTTGCCACCGATGCTTTAGAGAAAAATGGCTTAGAGCTCGCAGTATTAGCTCCAGAGACCCTGGCCGCACTTGCAGAGATTGTGCCTTCCTATGGAAATGCTAACAACCCCGTTGATGTAACTGCCGCCGTCATGTCTTCACCTGATCTCTTTGAAAAATGTCTGGATGTATTAGCTAAAGACAGCGGCGTTGACTCGATAGTTGCCTGTTTTGCCGTGCTTGTAGGTACAGATGTTGAGCGTATCGCCTCTGCTCTGGGAGGCATCAGAACGGTCAGAAATATTCCAATCGCTGTTGCAAGGACGGGCTCAAAGAATTTGGCACCTCTGGCAAGTGGAATCTTCAAGAGTTTGAACATTCCAGTATTTCCAACTCCAGATCGAGCCGTTGCCGCGCTACGGATTCTCAATGAGAGCGCACGCACAGTAGAACGGGTAGTTAGCAGAGAATTAGTTGCCGAGTTCACGATGCCATCAGACACGGCCTCAGAAGTTGAGATGAAGGAGCTCTGGAAAAAAGTTGGAGTTCCAGTTCCTCTCTCAGTTGTTGTAAAAGATGAAAGCAAAGTTCTAGCTGCCGTTGAATCTGTCGGAGGTCGTGCCGTATTTAAAGCAGTAATTCCCGGTTTGCTCCACAAGAGCGAGGCCGGGGGCGTGGCTTTAGATATTGATGCCGCAAGTGCCAGTGCAACATACTCACGTTTATCTAAACTTTCTGGAGAAAAAAACGATGTTCTCGTTGAAACCTTTGTGCCTAAAGGAGTTGAGACTCTTGTTGGCGTGACTTCGTCATCCCTAGGTAAAGTCTTAACCATCGGCGTAGGTGGAATCCTGACCGAGATAATTTCTGACGTAGCGATCCGACTATTGCCTATTAATGAAAGTGTGCTTCGCGAGATGATTTCCGAAACGCGTCTAGCCCAACTTTTTGCGGGGGCACGTGGATCAGCTCCAGCCGATGTAGATGCCTTTATTTCTGCTGTCCTAAGAATTGCAGAAGTTGCATTTACATTTCCAGAGTTCAGTGAGTTAGATATCAACCCACTTACAGTTCTACCCAAAGGCGCTTGGGTACTAGATAGTGCATATTCAATACCTACCGAAGGGAAACACCTCTAAATGGATGTCGGAACACTTGTAGCGCGCGCAGCTCGCGCCTATCGCGATCGCCCAGCAGTAGAGAGCGAAGAAGGCATCCTTACTTTCGGAGAAATTTGTGGACGCATATTTCAGTTATCTAGAGCCCTGCGTGGCTTAGGCCTTCAAAACGAGGATCGCGTACTAGATCTTCAGTTCAATCAAATTTCATACGTTGAAAGCGATTTAGGTATTTCAAGTGCTGGTCTTTGCAGAGTAGCCCTTAACTACCGCCTACATCCCAATGATTGGGTCCGCATCGCTAAAGACTGCGGCGCAACGGTTTTGATTGTTGATCATAAGTTCTGGGCAGAGTCCGAGCCAGTCCGAGCTTTAGTTAAACATGTGATTCTTATCCATGGAACTGAGCCAGGAGCGCTTAGTTATGAGGAGTTTCTTGAAGAACAAGTGGCAGAGCCTCTCATGCTCGCAGTTGATCCAGATTCATTGGTCTCACTTAACTATTCAAGTGGAACAACTGGAAATCCAAAAGGTGCAATCAGAACGCATCGCAATCGCATTGCTAGTCTAAATAATATTGTCACCGATATCCTAAAACGTGTTCCCGATGAGACCGATTGTTGGATTCATGCTGGACCAATTACTCATACAAGTGGATTATTTGTACTTCCATACTTTGCATTTGGTGCAAAACAGATTATTCAGGCAAAGTTTGATCCAGATGAGTTTGTCAATGTAATTCAAAACCGTGGCGGAAATGCCACTGCCCTCGTGCCCACGATGATTGCACGCTTGTTGGCAATGCCTGGAATGAGCCGCGAGAAGATGGCTAATCTGCGTCTGCTTGGCTATGCAGGTGCCCCAATGACACCTGAGCATATTAAGCAGTGCTATGAAACTATCACTAAGAATATGGTTCAGTACTACGGACTTGTCGAAGCAATCCCGCCAGTAACTGTTCTTAGCGCACGAGACCACGAACTTGGCCTACAAGGAAACCCTGATTTATTAACTAGCGCTGGAAATGCATGCATCGGAGTCGAAATATTAATTGTCGATGAGGAAAATAATCCAGTTCCAATGGGTGAGATTGGTGAGGTAATTACGCGCGGAGACCATGTGATGCGTGGTTATTACGGTGCAGCTGGAATGGATGCGACCGTTACCAAGGCCGTTCGTGATGGCTGGCTACATACTGGGGATCTAGGTCGACTCGATGCCGATAATCGCCTTTATTTAGTTGATCGCAAGGGCGACATGATTATTAGTGGTGGGTACAACATCTATCCACGCGAAATCGAAGATGTTGTGGCCGATGTCGAAGGTGTTCTTGAAGTGGCAGTAATCGGAGTTAAAGATGCCGAATGGGGTCAACGCGTGGTCGCTATTGTCACCCTCAAGCCGGGAGTAACTTCGACCGAGGCAGAGATTTCGGAGAAGGTAATGGCGCACTGTAAATCCAGTATGGCATCGTATAAAAAGCCAAAAACAGTTATGGTTGTCAAAGAGTTTCCACTGAACTCAACTGGAAAGATTGCCAAGAAGGTATTGCGGCAACAACTAGAGGAAAGTAAGTAGCAATGACAATCGAAGAGCCTGGTAAGTATCCCTACACCCGTGGCATTAATGCCGATCCAGGAGTATGGACCATGGGTCAATATGGCGGCTTTGGTACACCGGCTGAAACTAATGAACGTTTTCGAATCCTATTAGATCAAGGATTAACGGGCTTTAGTGTGGCGCTAGATTTGCCAACTCAACTGGGACTGGATTCTGATGATCCATTATCACTTGGCGAAGTTGGCCGTGTGGGCGTGGCGATAGATAGCCTTCGAGACATTGAGATTCTCATGGAGGGTATCCCGCTCGAAAAGATTACCCAAGTGCGTACAACAGCCAACTCAATCGGCTATATATGGGCAGCGATGTTTATAGCACTTGCAGAACAGCGCGATATGGATCCGAATAGATTTGGAATGTTTATTCAAAATGATGTCTTGAAAGAGTACATCGCACGCGGCACCCAGATCTTTCCAGCAGAAGCCGGCTTAAAACTCTCTGTAGATGTAATCGAATATATTGCAACAAAAATCCCTCGATGGGTCTCCTTAGCAATGAGTGGCTACCACATTCGTGAGTCAGGCTCAGATGCGGTGCAAGAAGTTGCATTTACATTTGCCAATGCCCGTGAGTACCTTGATGCAGCGATCGCCCGTGGTGTAAGTGTTGATCAAATAGCTGCCACTTTGTTTACATTTCTATCATCAAACATTGAGTTCTTGCCTGAGATCGCTAAATTTCGCGCTGCCCGCAAGACCTGGGCTCGCTTGATTCATGAGAAATATGAGGCTCAGGATGCCGCCTCTGAAAAACTGCGCATCTTTGCATTTACTGCCGGTTCTTCACTGACTGCTCAGCAATCGATGAACAACGTCGTACGCACATCGGTTGAAATGCTTGCAGCGGCTTTGGGCGGCATTCAGACAATGCACGTATCGGCCTTCGATGAGGCCTTAGGTGTTCCGACCGAAGAGGCGGCCATGTTGGCTCTTCGTACTCAACAGGTTATTGCCTTTGAAACTGGGGTATTGAGTACCGCCGATCCACTGGCTGGAAGTTACGAAATCGAACGTCTCACCGATGAGCTCGCAGAAAAAATGTGGGCGATGATAGAAGATATTGAAAAGCGTGGAGGCGCACTGGCCTGTATAAATAATGGTTGGTTTTCAAATGAACTCTCTGAAAAGGCTTATGCCTTTGCTATGGCAATTGAATCAGGGGAGCGCAAACTAGTTGGCGTTAATCTCTTTAAAGCAGATACCCCACCGTACAAAGCCTTTGAAATAAATCCTAAGAGTGAGGCTGGCCAAGTGGCCGCACTCCAGGCAGTTCGGGCAAGTAGAGATAATGATCAAGTGGCATCGACTCTGGCTAATTTACATAGGGCGGCTCAGGCTGGTGAGAACATCATGGAAACCTGCATAGCTGCAGTTAAGGCTTACGCCACCGTTGGTGAGATAGTAAGCGAGCTTCGCAAAACCTATGGAAAATGGATACCTACGCGAGCTTTTTAAGGTGATCTAGAATTATTTTAAAGGGCCGTGCCCGATAATCAATAACTTCAAAGTGGCCGGTATCAATAAGCTCAATGAACTCACAATTTAAACCTGCGGCTTTATAGGAGTTATAAAGCGAATGCGAAAGCTCAATCGGAACGCGAATGTCATCAATGCCGTGAATTATCAGGACTGGCACATCCTTGTTGAGCATTATCTTCGGATCAAGATCTGGTCTATTAGCTGCACTGTCTCCAAGAAAAAGCTTGATTGCACCGTCATCTAGATTCAGAGCATCCGCCCCAGCCATATCGCCGACAGGTGCGAGAGCGATAATGCCTGTGATGAGCTCTTTCGTATCTTTATCCGATGCCAGTAACGCTAAATGACCACCTGCAGAATGCCCTACAAGGACGCCCCCACCACAGTGCTTAAGTGCTGTGCGAATATCGACGAGGTAGTTATCGGGTTTGCCCAGAGTTCGACGGTATTCAACTAATTGCACTTGCCAACCCGCATCCGCTAAAGCGCCGGCAAAGGGGCGAAGATGCGTCAGATCGTATTCAGGATGCCAGAATCCACCGTGAATAAGAAAAATTTGACCCAGACATGCACCAATAGTTTCAAAGACCTCAATAAAGTTATCAGGATCGGCTCCATATTTTTCTACACGCGCACACGTACGCGTTGGCAGTTCAAATACTGATCGATCCTCGGGCCTCACTTATTATCAACTTTAAGGCGGAATCTCTGTAATTTGCCAGTAGTTGTTTTGGGTAGCGCTTTAACGAATACGATCTTTCGAGGATATTTAAAGGGTGCAATCTTCTTCTTGACATGGTCCTGCAGCTCCTTAATAAGCTCAGGGCTTTCGACAACTTCGCCCAATACAACAACATAGGCAACGACGAGCATTCCGCGCTCTTCATCCGGTTCACCCACTACAGCGACCTCTGCAACAGAGTTATGAGTTAGAAGAGCATTTTCAACTTCGGGGGCTGCGATGTTATAGCCGCTTGAAATAATCATGTCATCAGCCCTGGACTGGTACTTAAAGTATCCATTGGCATCTTTCAAATAGAGATCGCCAGTTACATTCCATCCATTTACTGCGTAAACATTTTGGCGTGCATCATTTAAATAGCGGACTCCAGTTGGACCTCTTACGGCTAAAAAGCCAATCTCATCAGCGGCAAGCTCTTCAAACTCCTCATTTACAATTATTGCCTCATAGCCAGGTACAACTCTTCCAGTCATCCCTGGAATAATCTGATCATCTGAGGCTGAGATAAAGATATGAAGCATCTCAGTTGCGCCAATGCCATCAATTAATTTTATTCCAGTGGCCTCAAACCAAGAGCGCCATGTAGATTCTGGTAGATGCTCCCCGGCCGATACGCACCTACGCAATGAAGGTAGCTCTAAGTTGTCCGTTGATTTCAATATCGCTCTATAAGCGGTGGGGGCTGTAAATAGAACGCTGACTTTATTCTCGCGCACCTTTTCAATAAGAACTGGTGGTGGGGCACCCTCTAGAAGAAGGGTCGTTGCACCGATTCTAAAAGGGAATATCACACTTGCACCGAGACCGAAAGTAAATGCCAGTGGCGCCGAACAGGCGAAGATATCTTCTTGAACTGGCTTTAGAATCTCCTTTGAAAAAGTGTCAGCGATTGCCAAGATATCGCGATGGAAATGAATTGTTGCCTTAGGTACACCGGTTGACCCTGATGTAAAGGCCAAAATACTGACATCATCACTTGCCGTATCGCATGCAGTATGGAGTGAAGGAAATGCCGATGCCTTAGCAAATACATCACTCTCGCCGCCAAAGATCAGCGTCTGGCCCGTGAAATTAGTGACTAAGTTCCAATCCTCCATAAACCTATGATCAATGAGAGCATATTGAACGTGAGCTACCCCTAACATTTTTTCCAACTCATTGGCCCGCTGTAAGTGAATTGTTGTAACAGCAACCGCGCCTACACGAAGAATTGCCAGCCATAAGATAACAAGTGAGGCGCTATTTGGCCCACGCAAAAGGATTCGATTGCCTGGCTTGACGCCGATTGATTCCAGATAATTAGCGACCTGTGAAATCTTTGCTAACAGTTCGCCATATGTGTAATTTCCATCGGCTGCAATAATTGCGAGTTTATTGGCTCCAACAATTTCTATAGTGCGATCTATCAACTCGCAACTGGCATTGAGACGCTCTTTGTAGTGAGCGTCGATAAAACTTTGATTGAGCCAGGGCCATTGATCACGAGGCGGTAAATTTTCGCGAGTGAAATTATCAACATGGCCAGTTCTAAAGAAACTCATTTGTTGTTCTCCCCGTGTTTTTCAATTGCACTTATTAACTCAGAAACACCCACTGACTTTTCCATCGCTCCCAGCAGTACTAAAGGTGACCAACCATGGGCCGGGGCTGAAAGATGCAATGAGTTTTCCAGCTCGGTAGCAGTACTTTGAGCACCTTCTCGATCTGATTTATTAACTAGAAAGATGTCGCCAATCTCTAGAATTCCAGCCTTCGAAGCCTGTATTCCATCGCCCATACCTGGAGCCATCACAATTACAACGGTCTGCACGTAATTCATTACTTCGACTTCACTCTGGCCCACTCCAACAGTTTCAACAAAAATATAGTCAAAGCCTGCCATTGCCACCACATTGATTATCGCTTCGATTGTCGCGGAAAGACCACCCAAGTGACCGCGTGTGGCGATTGATCGAATAAAGACCAAGGGGTCAAGAAAATGTTCACCTAGGCGAATTCGATCACCTAGAAGTGCGCCCCCTGACAAAGGGGAGGATGGATCAACGGCGAGAACTGCAACACTCTTTCCATCGCCTCGAAGGCTAGTGATGAGAGCGTTCACCGTAGTTGATTTACCAACGCCAGGAGAACCAGTAATGCCGATGACTCTAGTCTTATTGCTTACCGGCAAAACTTTTAATGCTGAATCATTTTCAGCCAATGAAATAGCACGCGCTAACTCTCTGGGATTTTCAAGAGTTACTGAATCCAACAAAGCCTGCCATTCTTGCTCAGGCATAGATATCGAAGCCATGGCAGACATTTTACGATGGCTCCAGAGCCAAAGGCGTGTTGTACTGAAGCCATTGTGTTGCTATCTTCAATCCATGTCTCCAATTCGAATTGTCATTGCTAAGCCTGGATTAGACGGTCACGATCGCGGTGCCAAGATAATTGCTCGAACCTTGCGCGATGCAGGCTTCGAGGTAATTTATACAGGTCTTCATCAAACTCCCGATCAGATCGTGACTACGGCTATTCAAGAGGACGTTGCAGCGATTGGGCTATCAATCCTTTCTGGTGCACATATGGGACTATTTACTAAAGTTTTAGAGCTACTTAAAGAGGCGGGAGCGCCAGAGATTTTAGTATTTGGCGGGGGAATAATTCCCGAAGATGATCGTCAAAAACTTATTAGTTTAGGCGTTGGAGAGATTTTTACTCCTGGAGCGCCAACTCAAGAGATTGTCGATTGGCTTAAGAACTCTTTAAAAGCCTCGATATAGCAAACGCATTCGCTACCTTTAGAAATAAATTTCTAATACGAAGGTAGAGAATGCGTCCGCTATAAAGAGTTAGATCTCTAAATTAGAACTGAACGTCTGTCTTTGAATCGTGCAAAATCACACCATTCTTGATAGACCAAACTTCAAAAGCTCCACCCATTGGGTCTCCAGCTTTATCGAACTTGGTATATCCCCAAACGCCACTGTAAGTAATTGGCTTTCCAGCGGCAACATCCTTAACAGCTGCAGTCAATTCCTTCCATGAGTATGAAGTTCCGCCGTTGACGCCACCAACATTGCGAAGACCCTTTGCAAGGCCCTTTGATGTGGTGTTACCAGCAGAGATACCTGCAAGGCATGCAAGAACTGCAGCATCAAAGCCTGAACCATCAACGAAGGTTCCTGGATTCTTTGGGTAGGCAGCAGTGAAAGCGCTCTTCCAACCTGATGCATCTGTTCCATTTGTCTTTGCAGATGTTCCGCGAATGCCGTTCATGAGTGATGCTCCAACTGTTGCTACGGCTGAGTCATCATTGAATGCCTCAGTCATGAATGTTGTTGCTGGATCCCACTTCTTAGTACGGGCAAGGGCTGGAGCAAGCTTTGCAAATGAATCTGGGTAGTCAACGAATACAAAGGCATTGCGCTTTGTCTTTACGAGTGCTGCTGCCTCTGAATCGTATGAAGCTGCGCCTGCGTTCCAAAGAATGGTTCCACCGATGTGGCCACCGTTCTTAATCCATGCGCGCTTGAATGCTGTTGCAAGACCAGTACCAAATGAGTTATTGATTGCTCCAACAGTTACCCATGAATTATTTCCATAAACCTTTGAAATAGCCTTTACAAGGGCTACGGCCTGTAGAAGATCTGATGGGTAAGTACGGAACAAAGTATCGTTATCTTTAAATGTTGTTAGGGCAGGTGATGAAGCAGCAGAGGCAATTCCAATAACGCCAGATGTTGCTGCAGTCACTGTTCCAACTTCAAGGGATGCACCTGATGTAAGTGAACCAATAATGAAGTTAACTTTGTCAGACTTAGCAAGCTTTGTAGCTGCCTCACGCACTACAGATGGAGCATCAGAAACTGAGTCCTCTTGCGCAATCATCTTGCAAGAACCAGCTACGCCAGCTGCAGTCATTGCTGCCTGAACTGATGTAACTCCGAAGGCTGCTGCATTTGCTAGTCCAGTGCCATATGCGGCAAAGCCAGCACCTGACATTGGCTGGACAGTTCCAACACGGATATCGACGCCAGCAGCATTAGCTGGGACCGTTGATACAAATAGCGCCGCTGCCGCGACTGCGACAGTAGCGAAAACTAAATTTTTATTCTTCTTCATTGTGCAGCTCTCCTCGAGGGTGATTTGTGCCTTGATAAATGACGGTCGTCAAATAACTAGGCAAGTATGCACTTAGAACCTCAAGAAATAAAGGTCAGCACTCAGATATTTTTAGAGCGTTTTCCGAAGTAAATTCCGACAATTTCTGGGTCTACGGCCAGGGCCGCCCCTGGTCCCTCGTGACGATTCTTTCCCATGTCGAGTACATACCCGTAAGTAGAGATCTCTAAAGCACGCCTAGCATTCTGCTCGACCATAAGAATCGTTACACCACTGTTATTAATGCGCACTAGTTCATCGAATAATTGATCGACAAGGGCCGGAGCCAATCCCGCCGATGGCTCATCTAGCAAAAGCACATCAGGGGCAGACATCAGCGCCCTGGCCAATGCCAACATTTGGCGCTGGCCTCCTGAGAGCTGGCCGGCACGATCCCTCTTTCGAGAGACAAGATCGGGATACCTCACGTACATACTTTCTTTAAGCTCTTCAAGTGTTTTGCCTGATTCGGGAATGTAGCCAACATCTAGATTTTCATCGATTGTCATACCAACAAAGATATTTTCAATCTGGGGAACGTAACCAATTCCAATTTTAGAGAGGTTGTAGGCCTTGGTGCCAAGGATGTTGACCTCTTTGCCATCGCGCAGAATCGTTGCACTGCCAGATGTTACTTTAGCGATTCCAAAGATAGCCTTCATGATCGTTGATTTGCCCGCGCCATTTGGGCCAACAATCGTAACAATTGATTTCGCAGGCACTTCAATGTTCACTCCATTGAGAATCTTTATATCTCCATAACCACCCTCGAGATCAGAAATCTTTATAAGTGGTTGGCTCATGAGGTTGCCTTTCTAGTTCCGAGGTAGGCATCAATAACGGCTTGGTTCTCATAAATAGAGTTTGGTTCACCTTCGGCAATTACTCTGCCCTCGGCCATAACGATTACTCGATCTGAGATATTCATGACCGTCTCTAAATCATGTTCGATGAGTAGAAAAGTGAGGTGATGCTGCGTTCTAAGTGCATGCAAAACTTCCAGTAATTTCTCAACCAAAGTTGGATTCACTCCAGCAAAGGGCTCATCGAGAAGGAGCATGACGGGATTAGCCATCAGCGCTCGGGCAAGGTCGAGAAGCTTTCGCTGTCCACCTGAGAGAATTCCCGCATACTCATGGGCAAAGCGTTCAATACCTATCTGCTGCAGAAGCTCCATAGCCCGGTTACGACACTGCTCTTCATATGCTCTTCTTGCCTTTGGGTTAAAGAAGTTAACCAAACTGTCGCCTGGATTATCTTGGCCACCGAGCATTAAGTTATCCAAAACACTCATGCGCTTAATTACCTTTGCGCCTTGAAATGTCCGAATAATTCCGCGATCGGCAATCTTATGTGGCAAAAGGTTTTGAATCTCCAATCCTTCAAAGAGAATCGTGCCGGAATCTGGCTTAATTGCACCGCTAATTAAGTTGAATAGAGTCGTCTTACCCGCTCCATTTGGACCGATTACCGATGTCACACTTCCGACTTCAACATTGAGAGTTGCGCCATTTACTGCGCGTACACCACCAAAAGCGATTGCGACATCTTTTACTTCCAGAATTAGATTATTCAAGGACCATCTCCTGACGTTTTCCAAAGATTCCTTGAGGACGGCGCATCATAAGAATGATGAGGACAATTCCGATAATCATTATTCGAATATAAGCCCTCTGTGATGCATCGAAAGTCGAAAAAGGCCAGAAAGTAAAGAATCGAGTTCCGCCATAAAGGAAGCCAAAGAATATTGCCGCGATAGGCAACCCCTTAACTTTCGTAGCTCCACTTAATATCAGAATCATCCAGCCGTAGAAAGTTACGAGAGTAAGGAAATCATCAGGTGAAAGCAGTGATGACTCTAATGCCCAATAGATTCCAGCGATTCCACCGATTATTGATCCTAAAATTACGGCCTGTAAGCGAAATCTAAATACATTCTTGCCAAGAGCAGCAGGGACTTCATCATCTTCTCGAGTTGCCCGAAGAACACGCGCCCAAGAAGTTCGCTCAATGCGAGAGACGAGGAATAAAAGAGTTCCAAGGGTTATCCAGACGATTATTGCCATTACAAATTCACGATCAGCAATTTCTCCAAATACTGGATTCAAAATCTCCCGCGCGCGATTCATGAGAGAGTCCCACGTATCGGTATATGACGGGTAGTTATCTCCGATAACAGGAATTGCTAAAGAGCCTTGCACGCCACCAGTTAAGCCATCAGAGTTGTATATGACGTAGCGAACGATTTCCGAGAAAGCGATACTCACGATTGAAAAATAATCGCCTCTTAGTCGAAGCGTAGTTAAGCCCAAAAAGGCGCCACCAAGGGCGGCAACACCTACACCAGTTGCTGCGGCAATCCAGAAGTTAATTCCATGCGAGATAACCAAAATCGCCATTGTGTACGATGACAAAGCCATCATTCCGACGTGGCCAAAATTTAATATGCCACCAACGCCATACTGCACTTGCAGGCCAAGGGCGAAGATTCCATAAATTCCTGACATTGTAAGAATAAAGACCCAGAAGCCCGGCTGCATAAGTGCGTTCATTAGATTTTTCTCGCCTTCACTCCGAAAATTCCCTCTGGCTTAAAGAGCAAGACGATCACAAGAACAGCAAAGGCAACGACGGGCTTATACGTAGATGGTATGCCCCCCAATAGTGCATCCCACGTTGAGAGCTCCATGACAACACCTAGAACGAAACCACCAATGAGAGCTCCGTATGCATCTCCGATTGTTCCAAGGACTACTGCAGCTAAAATCGAGAGTAGTAAGTCAAGACCCATTCCATTTGTGAATTGACCTTGAACCGTTCCTTGAAATACCCCTGCGAGAGCGCCGAAAGCGCCGCTGATAGTCCATGTCGCGATGATTACTCGATCAACATTAATTCCAGAGACTGCCGCGAGAGAGGGATTATCAGAATAGGCACGCATATTCTTTCCAGTTGTGGATTTCTTAATGAATAAGGCGACTGCTGTGATTGCAACAGATGCGCAACACAGGACAACCAACTGAGCTTGGGCAATTTGGGCCCCAAGGAATTCAAATGTTTTTATCTGGTCTATATCAAACTTACGACTGTTACTACCAAATGTAAGTGCGATCGCCTGACGAAGAACGAAGGCAATTCCTGTTGCCACGAGGAATAATGCAAGCATTCCAGCACCGCTTTTACGTAATTTGCGCCAGAGAAAGAATTCAAGAATTAAAGATACAACCACACCGATAACCATAGAAATTATGACGGCGAGAATAAACGGTAGATGAGTGTCGACTGCAAAAAAGAAAGTTGTGAATGCGCCAAGAGTTAAGAAATCGCCTGCTGCGAAATTTACTAAACGCAATACAGAGTAAACGAGAGAAATGCCTAACGCTGCAATTCCAAAAATAGAGCCCTCGACCAAGCCGTTAAAGAGTAATTGAACAAACTCAGCCACGCATCAACCTCACTCTTCTAAAGATTTTAAGCCTAATTAAATTGACCCGGCCAAAGATACCTAAAATCACATGATTTGTCTGTACGTGCCTTACGATATTTGGTGTGGATACTACGGGCGAGAACGACATGGAGCTATTTGATTTACGGATTGTTGTAGATCGAATTGAGGGTAGATCTGTCTGCGGATTAAGGGTCGGAGATTACTTTGAAGTAACTAATAGCGCCGAACTTCGAATTCCAGATGGTAAACATTTCTGCATGTACGCCATACAGGCAGCTATGCCACTGATACCAGCCAAGCAACGCCAAATGCCAGCCAGTGATTGGTTAGAGTCAGATTCTTTTGTTGCATGCCCTGATCCAGATGAGCGAGTAATAATGCGCATTGAGCGAATTAGGAAAGTTAAATTGAGTTCTGGAGACTTAACTTAATTATTATTAGTGTGCATGATTTTGCGATGTTTCTCCGAATACCTCTCTAAATCGTAGACTGGCCCGGTAGGTCCTTTAGATTCAGACAACACTTCATCTATTTCTTCGAGCTCTTGGCTGGTGAAAATAATCTGCGGTATTTTTACATTTGAATCGATATGGGCGATATTTCGGGCACCAACGATTACGCCTTTTACTGCAGGGCGCGCAAGAACCCATGCTGAAGCAATAGTTCCGATATCAGTTTGATGGCTATCGGCAATAGTCTTGCAAACTCGCAAGAGTGCCTGAAAGAGCTCCCACCCACCGAACTCATCGATAATTATTTGATACTTAACATTTGAACGTGTCTCAACCTGAGTCGGTTCAGCCGCGCCCAAGAATTTCTCTGAAAAGAAACCGCCAGCGACGGTTCCATAACAAAGGATTCCAATTCCATTTTCATCGCAGAATTGGCTCATACCTTGCTCTGCTCTGCGATCTAGCATTGAGTATTGAATTTGATGACTTGCTGGTTTTAATCCAGCTGTCACCATCTCTTCAAGACGTTTTAAGTCAAAATTAGTAATTCCGACATTTCTAATTTTGCCAAGCTCCTTGAGCCCAAAGAGAGCTTCCATTGCCGTCAGGTAATGGCGATCCTCATATCTCCACCAGTGAAGTTGAACGAGATCGACCTGATCAACTCCTAGGCGGGCAAGAGAGCGATTAACAATGGTTATGGCATCGGATCTGTCGAAATCTTTTAAGAATGTCTCATTCGGAACATACTTTGTGTGAAGCTGAACTTTCTCTCGGGCGTTCGCCCCCAGCTCTTTACTCAACTGAACAAGGGTTTTTCCTACTAACTCTTCAACCCCGGTATAGATATCACCAAAATCAAAAGTGGTTATTCCAGATTTAATAAAAGAAATCATGTCAGAAATTGCCGCTTGTTCTTGGATATCATAATTTAAAGAGTGAC
>Ga0209297_1000341_pt1 | contig 30884 bp, 28 predicted proteins | sample S_130805_MF_Meta_FD_187322 | JGI IMG/M metagenome (GOLD analysis project Ga0209297, IMG submission 187322) | Freshwater microbial communities from Lake Simoncouche, Canada to study carbon cycling - S_130805_MF_MetaG (SPAdes) (version 2) | ecosystem: Environmental > Aquatic > Freshwater > Lake ...
TTTTTTGAAACTTAAGGTATTCTATGCTGCCTGACTCCTTTCCTCAATTCCTTTATCCATGTTGCACTTCACTGTTGAATCGGCGAGATACAACAAATATAAAATAAATTAACTATTTGTGTCATTGCCGCTTTATAATTGTACTCAGCAAGCAAAATTCATAAGAAAAATAGATTATATGGAAGTTCTGAATATAAATAGCGTTATATATCAAAGATATATATTTAATAAGCCTGATCTGAAAAGTAAATTATTAAGGGCTAAGTATATTATATTATGCCTCCTCTTCTTAGCGGAGAATTTCCTCCAGGATCATTTCTATAAGCAACAGCACCAGATACTACAGTGTTCGAGGGCTGCGCTTGAGATGTAGTTGCAGAGGCTCTGGATATAACCTGTGATGCAGTAGGAACAGAAGTTTGTGTTAATTGCTGTCCTGCTGCTGAATTTGTTAATACTTGAGCTAATTCTAATACAATATTAGCTTCTGGTATTACATTAGCTACTGGTATTATTGAATTCCTATCATTACCCTGTGTATTCCGTCCCCTTGGTGGTACTTGTGGCAAAAGTCTTCGCCTAGGTTGCCCAGCAGTAATTGCATTTAATAAACGCCATGCCGCAATAACATCACCGATGTAATTACGTCTTTCTGCTCTTACTCCAGCATTAACTTGATTTGCTTGTCTTTGTTGAGGGTTATTGCGATTGCCTTGGTCGCCTTGTGGGTTTTGTCCCCCCCGGATTATTACCTATCATTCCATACACTCCATTTATTTTTGCTTTTTTACTCATTTCCGCCAAAGATTGTATCATGAGTCTTACGAATTTTCAATGCACAAAGTTAATATATTAAGAAATATCCTTTCGAACCCTAAAATTCTTACTAATCTTCTTAAATCTTCAGAAAATCAGAAAAACAGATAAATTTTGCATATTATCAATAAAGACCTTGCACAGCAGAAGCGTATCTGCTAAAAGCTCCCTCGGAAGCGTGGCCGAGTGGTTTAAGGCACCGGTCTTGAAAACCGGCGAGGGCGCAAGTTCTCCGTGAGTTCGAATCTCACCGCTTCCGCCATTTGGCTTCCGGCAATGCTGTGAGTAAGTCCAAAAAACCAGCGGTTATAGATGGCTTATTATAAGGGTAATTTTTAATAAATCCTGAGCCATGCAGACATTATTTCAAAAATTCAAATCAGAACTAAATCGCCTTATAAATAGCGAGAAGAGTATTGCTGTGGCCATTTCCGGCGGCTCCGATAGCATGGCTTTAGCGCTTTTGCTGGGTGAGTATGCAAAAGAATCCGGCGCACAAATCACCGCCATAACTGTTGACCATAAGCTTAGGGTAGAAGCCGCATTAGAGGCAAAGCAGGTTGGTTTATGGCTGAAAAAATATGGCATAAAGCACCACATACTTTGCTGGGAAGGCGAAAAAAAATCATCTAACATTCAGGCCGAGGCGCGCAAAGCCCGATATCGCCTTATGTCTGATTTCTGCGCTGTGCATAATATAAAATTACTGGCGGTGGCGCACACATGCGAAGACCAGGCAGAAACGGTGCTTATGCGCCTGATGCGTGGCAGCGGAGTTGATGGGCTATCTGGAATTTCCGATTCGAGCGATGTTTTCGGCATAAAATTAATCAGGCCACTGCTTGGAACTAAACGGGCAGAACTTAGGGAATATTTGCACAATAAGTCTCAAAAATGGATTGATGACCCCTCCAACGAAAATATAAAATATAAACGTGTGGAAGTGCGGAAATTCATCAAAGCAAGCGAAGAGCCTGAGCTTCTAACCAAGCGGCTTGTTGATACTAGCGCCCACATGGCGCGGGCGAAGGATTATATAGAGCAGCAAATACGCAAAAATCTTATCGGCATTTTCGCATTTAATGAGGCTGGTTTTTATACTATTGATAGAAATTGCTTCAGAAACCTCCACCCTGAAGAACGCCTGCGCTCGCTTGCCGCGGCGCTTCAACATGCAGGCGGGCAGGATTATCGCCCTCGCTTTGAAAATTTAAACCAACTGCATGATAATATAATTAGCGGCAATATTGGCTCTGGCTGCACCTTATGGGGCTGCGAGATTTCACAAAGTAAAAAGAAACATGAAGAAAATATTTTATATATTTATCGTGAGACCTCATTAATCGCAGAAAATATTGCTGTTCAACCTAATTCACAAATTGTTTGGGATGATAGGTTTATATGTCAGATTGGTGCTGGGGGCTTTGGAAATTTGTTTATAGGCGCGCTTCGCATTGAGGGTTACAAATCAATTCTTGAGGGCAACAAAGACTTCAAGAATGTTACAAACCCAACAAAAAAAATAATTTATACCATTCCTGCGTTACAAACACTTGAAAAAGTGCTGGCTGTTCCCCACATAGGGTATTATGCTGATGAGAGGTTGAAGCAAGCGTTTTCTTGCAAGGTGAAAGAGCCGCCAAATTTATTTGTAATTTAAAGGTTTATAAAATGCGTAATGGAAAAAATTTCTTCATGTGGATTGCCCTGATTGTTATCTTGGTGGTTTCATATGACTTGCTGCAAGGCTCAAAAATGGGCGGTATAAGCAATGAAGTTGCATTCTCGGAATTCCTTGACGATGTTGTTGCTAAAAGGGTTAAGGAAGTAAAAATCCGCGGGCCTTACATTGATGGAAATTATGAGGATGGCAGCCATTTCTCTACATATAACCCAAATTACCCAGGCCTGATTGATAAGCTTTCAGAAAATAATGTAAAATTTGAGGCTGGCCCTATTGATACAGCAATGAATTCGTTTTTTGGAATCCTGATTTCATGGTTCCCAGTTTTATTGCTAATTGGTGTTTGGATATTTTTCATGCGCCAAATGCAAGGTGCGGGCGGCGGCCGTGGCGGGGCTATGGGCTTTGGCCGCTCCCGGGCAAGGCTGCTGAACGCAGAAAGGGTGAAGAAAATTACCTTCAAAGATGTTGCAGGAATTGAAGAAGCAAAAGAAGAGCTTTATGAGATTGTAGATTTCCTAAAACATCCTGATAAATTTAAAGCTTTAGGTGGAAAAATCCCTAAAGGCTGCTTGCTTATCGGCTCTCCAGGAACTGGAAAAACCCTGCTTGCCAAAGCAATTGCCGGTGAGGCGAATGTGCCGTTCTTCACAATTTCCGGATCTGATTTCGTGGAAATGTTTGTGGGTGTGGGTGCAAGCCGTGTGCGTGATTTGTTCGAGCAAGGCAAGAAAAATGCGCCATGCTTAATATTCATTGATGAAATTGACGCAGTTGGCCGTCACCGTGGTGTTGGTGTTGGTGGTGGTAATGACGAGCGCGAACAAACGCTTAACCAGTTGCTGGTAGAAATGGATGGGTTTGAGGAAAATGAAGGTGTGATTATTCTTGCCGCAACTAACCGCCCAGATGTGCTAGACCCCGCCCTGCTGCGCCCCGGCAGGTTTGACAGGCAAATTGTTGTGCCGCTGCCTGATATTCTTGGCCGCGACCAGATTTTGAAAGTGCATATGCAAAAAGTGCCGCTTGCGCCTGATGTGGAATCAATCGTAATTGCCCGTGGCACGCCCGGTTTTACTGGCGCTGATTTGGCCAATCTGGTGAATGAGGCAGCCTTGCTTGCCGCGCGCCGCGACCGCAAGGTTATCACTATGAAAGAGCTTGAAGAGGCAAAAGATAAAGTGATGATGGGTGCAGAACGCAAGAGCATGGTTGTTGGCGAAGAAGAAAAGAAACTAACTGCGTATCACGAGGCTGGCCACGCTGTGGTATCACTTCACTGCCCTGAATCTGATCCAATTCACAAGGCAACAATCATCCCGCGCGGCCGCGCTTTGGGTATGGTTATGCGCCTGCCGGAGAAGGATAAATTATCGCTCACAAGGGCAAAAGCAAAGGCTGATATGGCGGTGGCTATGGGTGGCCGCGTTGCGGAGCAGATGATTTTTGGTTACGATAAGGTAACATCTGGTGCATCTGCAGATATCAAAATGGCCACCAGCCTGGCGCGCGCTATGGTAACACAGTGGGGCATGAGCGACAAACTTGGGCCACTTGATTATGCGCGTGAAGACCCGATGATGCAGCAAAAAGAAATTTCCGATAACACTTCAAACCTGATTGATGCCGAGGTGAAGATCCTTGTTGAGGAAGGCTATAAACATGCTGAGGATTTGCTGAAAAAATATAATGATGAGCTTGAAATTCTGGCAAAAGCATTACTTGAATTTGAAACTCTTAGCGGAGAAGAGATAAAGGATATTCTGGCTGGCAAAGAAATACGTAAGGCTAGTATTTTAAGCGATAGCAAGCCTGCTAAAACCTCTTCTGTGCCGGCCTCATCAACAAATAGTGATGCCACAAAAACGCAAAGCAATGTTATTGAAATTAAAAAACCAATAATCCGCAAGCGCAAGAATAAGGATGAAGAGTAGAGTATTGTCATTTCCCGAGAAGACTTCTGCATAACAACGTCATTCCAGAAGTTAGAGAGCCTTACCCTAATTCTTATGAGGGTTTAGGCGAACTTACCTATCTGGAATCCAGGCGGCCTTAAAATATTGTGTCATTTTACTTGAGTAAAATGTCTTTATATATTTTGACCTATATTACTAGATACTATCATTCCAAAATTTACGTCATTGCGAGCGTTTTCAAAGAAAAATGCGTGGCAATCCATTTTTGTAATATATTTAAGTTAATAGATTGCCGCGTCGGCAGCAATGCCGCCTCCTCGCAATGACGTGCTATATAATTTTGCTATTATGAATAGGTCTCTTATTGCAATTACCCTGCAAATAATATAATTTTTACCCTAAGGGCAGGTGTTCTGCCCCGGGGCTTAAGAACCTCTTCATCCAATGCGGTGTTTTTTGACAAACGGCAAACATCGTAACCAAAATTGCTGTCTACTCCACAGGTTGGGGTGATGGCAGTATATACAATAGGTCTTGCGACTAAAAACTGTCGTGAACCTTTTCATTGGATAGGTTTTCTTAACACCCCGGCACCATTTTGCAAACGCATTGGTGCCGTTTTTTTTCTTATAAAAAGGGGGTGTAGAGTGAAAAATGAACGTGACATAATCAAGGAATTAGAAACCGCAAAAAGCCTAGCCTTTCAGGCCTTGGAAATAGTTTACGAAATCAAATATATTGAAGGCTACATCCCCACAAACAAGGAATATCAGATGTTTGTTTCCTTAACATCGCCTTTAAAAATCAACTATGAATGTGTAAGCTACATCACTTCATGCATGAAACGCAGAATGCACGGCCAGCATGAATATGATTATATAAAACAGTTGTTTAAAGACTTTGATAGGATGGGTTAAACACCCCTTGCTCCAGCAATACGTACTGAAGGAATAAATGCATCAATATTTTTTTTTGCATTATATCTTGGATCATTTAATTGCTTAGAATCTTTATTTAGATTATTATTAAATTCGGTAAAAACAGAGTCTAACTGAGTTCTATCTACGTTTTCATTTAGAAGATTATTATATAAAATTTCTAATTTATCCTTAAATTGTTCCGTTGGTATTGAACTGAATGGAAGTGGCATAATTTATTTATCCTTTTTTTAAATTACACAATTTTGCAACATAAACACTATTAAAAACAAGGGGTGTCTATAAATATATTAATAGAATGTAATTATAACCTATTAATATAGTATCTATAAATGACGCCCTGCCAAATGGTTAAGCACTAATAACCGCTTATAATTCCAGCAAATATTATAAAACCGAAGTAAAAATTAGAGCGGAACTTGGCAAGGCAATCTGCTGGCTGGTCTAGCTTAACATCATAAATCTGCCATAGAAGATGCAAGCCGCCAAGAATCAACACAGCATGGTAACTGATGCCTAAATCGGCAGAAACACCTGCAATCCATAGGCATAGAATCATTATCCCATAAAAAAGTGACAGGTATTTTTTTGTGTAATGGCTGAATTTTATAGCGGTTGATTTTAGTCCCAACAGCACGTCAAATTCTTTATCCTGATGTGCGTAAATTGTGTCATAACCCATCGTCCAGCAAAAACAGGCTATATATAACATAATTGATGCAAATGTAATTTCCCCTTTAATAGAGGCAGCGCCCATAAGCGCGCCCCAATTGAAGGTGAGTCCCAAAAATGCCTGTGGCCAATATGTAACCCTTTTCATAAAGGGATAAATAAAAATTGGCACTATAATCAAAAAACCAAGCAATTTTGTGGTATCGTTAAACTGTAATAATATCGCAAGGCCAGCGGTTAACAATCCCACCAGAAAAATTACCGCGTGGCGGAGCTTAATTCTTCCGGATGCTAACGGCCTGTTTTTTGTGCGCTCAACTTCTGCATCAATTCTGCGGTCAATTATATCATTTATAACACATCCAGCGCCGCGCATTATTACCGCGCCAAGGGCAAATAAAATATAATTAAAATATGGCAAAGTGCCCTTCGCGGAAATCGCGATGCTCCACAAACAAGGCCATAAAATAAGATAAATCCCGATGCGCTTATCAAGCCGCATCAATTCAAAATATGGCTTTATTTTACTAATTAGTGACATTATAATATTCCTTATACCACTGGGCAAATTTAGGCAGCCCTTCTTCTATAGAAGTTTTTGGCGAGAAACCAAAATCTTTTTTCGCGTCAATAATATCAGCATAGGTTTCCATAACATCACCAGGATGCATCGGTGCAAATTCAATTATCGCTTCCTTGCCAAGCGCTTGTTCAAGAATCTTAATAAAATGCATTAAGTTTTCCGAGCGGTTATTACCAAGGTTGTAGATTTTGTAAGGTGGCCTTTTTGTTGGAGGGTTTTCAAGCGTTCCCAAAATCCCATCCACAATATCATCAATATATGTAAAATCGCGCTTCATTTCGCCATTATTGAATACTGTGATCGGCTTGCCGGCCAGTATATTTTTAGCAAAAAGATAAGTGGCCATATCCGGCCTGCCCCACGGCCCATAAACGGTAAAAAAGCGCAGACCAGTAGACGCTATACCAAATAAATGGCTGTAGCTATGGGTTAGCAGCTCATCAGATTTTTTTGTAGCTGCATAAAGTGAGAGCGGAGTATCAACATTATCACTAACCGAAAATGGCAATTTAGTGTTCCCGCCATAAACCGAACTGGAACTTGCATAAACAAAATGCTCCAAATTAGGCAAAGCGCGGCATAATTCCAGCATCACCACCTGCCCCACCAAATTGCTGGCCACATAAGCAAATGGGTTTTCAAGTGAATATCGCACGCCAGCCTGCGCCCCCAGATGCACTATTTTTTTAATTTCAGGATGGCTCTTGCCAATACCCAGAATATCATTTGCATCTGATATATCAGATGGATAGAACAGAAAGTTCTTATATTTGTTTAATATTTCAAGACGGGCTTCCTTTAAAGAAACGTCATAATAATCATTTAAATTATCTATGCCGATAACTCTTTCACCACGCTCCAGCAAAGCTTTTGCTGTGTGAAAGCCAATAAAACCTGCTGCGCCTGTGATTAAAATAGTCATACTATTCCCACTCAATAGTTACTCGGTTAAAAAACATATATAAATCATATAGTTACATTCACAAAAACGGGGGCGTGTAACTTTTGTGTAACTTGGCTGAGTTGGCGCTGTTTTTAACAAAGCAAAATCCTATTCGTTTTCAACGCTTAATTTTAACGCTGTTACACAGGTTGCGGTACTTAACATACGCATACTACTCAAACAGCTTGTCGAATGTTGACTTAGTAGTTACGATTTCAAAAGCACCAAATACACGCTCAAAGCTTAACAATTCTTTAGCTTTTACAGCAATTGCTTTCTTACAAGTGCCACACCTAGCTGTATAAATGTGCTGTTCTTTTGGCAAAAACTTAAGAGTATTTTCAGCAATAGTAAGCTCAAATGATCCACACTTTTCAGCGTAGCATTCTAACTTAGTCTCTTTTTTCTTCTTCAACGCTAAATCAACTTTGTACATAAAAGCTCCTTAAAAAGTTTAGTTACAAAACCTTATACAACATGACTAATGAGAAAGAAAAGTGCTGAGTAAAAATCCACCTATTGGGTTTCCTACGACAGGATTAACAAACATTAAAGTTGCCCCAGTCTCGAACTCAGACTTAATGTCAGAAAACAGCTTAGAAGAAATATCTTTACTCTTAACTAAAGTCAAAAGCTCTTCAGTTGGCAATTCAAAATGATAGACATTTGAACAACTGACTCCCTCAACTTTGGCTATAACAAAGTCAGTCCATATATCATTTATATCCATATCAAAAATTAAGTCACTCTCAATTCGATAAAAAACAAGAACAGATTTGATAGTTTTTTCAGCCATATATCACCTTTACATCAATTGTTAAGCCACTTTTTCACTGTACAAGTGCTGTTGAAAATCAACAAACACACGCTTTATATCTTCAACATTACCCAATTCACGCTCAGCTTCATACATACCGCCATACTTAGAAATAAGAGCTGGCGGTAGTTTTTCAATATCTAATTCGTCTACACCAGCCTTAATGTAGTTGCTTAAGACAAAGTTTACAAACGCTCTTTGCTTCTCATTCAAAAAAGCATAAATTTTAGTCTCAGCACTAGCTACACGTTCAGTACGTGTTATTGGTTTACGTGAATAGCTTATGTACTCAAGTACGTCAAACAAATCACTGTTCTCAGCGTCAATCATTTCTTGTAGCTTAAGCAAGTCACCTTTTCCACAACCATGCTCCATAAGCTTTCTTAATAGTTCACTACGTGTAACAGGATTAGCCCAAAGCTTACGTAGCTCTTCTTCGCTACCAAAAAACTCAGGTAAGTTAAGAACATTGAATAAACGTTTTAAGAATTCTTCAGCACTAATTGGTTTTCCATCTACAAAAAACATTGTGCTACGCATTGTTTGTATTTCACGTACTTTACCGTCAGCTAGCTTAATTTTCAATTTACGCTCACCCTCAACTGACTCACAAATGCACGGCTTAGAATTACAAACTTTACATGGTTTAGGTTCTTGTTTTTCGCATATACAAGGCTTTTGATTACAAACTAAGCAGACTTTTTTAGGCGTCTCTTCACATACACATGGATTATTTGAGCAGACTTCGCAAATAGCATCTCCGTCCCAATCCTTCTCAAAAAATCGTTCACTAGCATTAACAAAGTCAACAATAGTAAAGTAACTCTTGCCTTCAAAAAGCCTAGTTCCTCGTCCAATAATCTGCTTAAATTCAATCATATTGTCTACTGGACGTAGAAGTACAATGTTTCTTATATTACGTGCATTAACACCTGTTGATAGCTTTTGACTAGTAGTAAGAATAGTTGGAATTAAGTTTTCGGTATCTTGGAAGCGTCTTAAAAAAGCTTCCCCAGCTTCGCCATCATTTGCTGTAACACGTACACAGTAGTCAGCTTTGCTTGGCTTTACTTCTTGATTAATTAAGTCTCTAATCATTGCGGCATGTGGTTGATTAGCGCAGAACACGATAGTCTTTTCATTTCTATCTATTGCATCTAACATGGCTTTAACACGTACACGCTCACGCTCAGCAATTACAATTTTTTTGTTAAAGTCTTTCTCAGTGTAAACCTTACCTTCTTCTACTTGTCCATCCTGTACTTCATCATCAGTTGTATACACATACTCATCAATTGTGCTTTGAATACGTTTAACTTTGAATGGAGTTAAAAATCCATCTTGTATTCCTTCTCTTAAGCTGTACGTGTACACGGGTTCTCCAAAGTACTTATACGTGTCCGTATTTTCTTTACGCTTTGGTGTAGCTGTTAGTCCAAGTTGTACAGCTGGTTTGAAGTAGTTAAGAATATCGCGCCAGTTACTTTCGTCATTAGCACCGCCTCTGTGGCACTCATCAATAATCACTAAATCAAAAAAATCAGGCTCATATTCACCAAAGTATGGTTTCTTATCCGGACCACTCATGAACGTTTGGAAGATAGTAAAAAACACACTTCCATTTTTTGGTACTTCCCCTCGTTTGGCTATTTGAGCTGGATTAATGCGTACTAGTGCGTCATCATTAAAACAGCCAAAATCCAACTTGGCTTGACTAGCAAGAATATTTCTATCAGCTAAAAAAAGTATACGTGGCGTTCTCTTAGCGTCTTTTTGTAGCGTCCACTTTGACTTAAACAACTTCCAAGCAATTTGGAAAGCAATGAAAGTTTTACCAGTACCAGTAGCAAGCGTAAGCAACACTCTATCTTTATTGCCAGCAATAGTTTCCATAACTCTATTAACAGCTATCTCTTGGTAGTACCGTTGCTGTGAGTCAGCATAAACGTTCTCAAACGGCACAGCGTTAAACCTAGCTTGCCACTCATTCACTTCACCAAATGTGCGCTCCCAAAGCTCATCTGGCGTTGGAAAACAGCTTACTATGTCTTCGTTTTCAAAGCCAGCTTTCAGTACTATTTCATAAATCTCTCTACCGTTAGCCGCATACGTGTAGTCTAGCTTTAGCTTGGTAGCGTAGCTTTTAGCCTGTGCCACACCCTCGCTAACATCCAATTCATTACTCTTAGCTTCAATTACAGCTAGCTTTCTGTTCTTGTAAACAAGCACATAGTCAGCCTTAAGTTGCTTGTCTCTTATGCCACCCGCTTTAATCTCACCCGCATTAATGTAGTACTCGCGCAGAATACGTGCTTCTCCAACACCCCAACCACTTGCTTTAAGTTGCGGAAAAATTAGTTCTTCACGTGTATCAGCTTCGTTCATACCTAGTCCTTAACTAGTTCACCACTAAATGCTTTTTGTAGAATTGATTGCTTAAGTGCTTCTAATTCTTCAATTTTTCTTAATTCTGAATTTATTTTTATACAAATACTGCTGTTAATTTGCTCTAATTTTTCACTAATTTTGTATTGTTCTTCATAACTTGGAACTAATAATTTTTGTAATTTAACATCGCTATCTGTAACAGCCGGATAACTAGCACCTCTCTGTAAACTTTCCATTGCTTTATTAAAAGTACTCGTAAACAAGAAATAAAATAAAAACTTATGATAGTTTTTCTTATTAGTTCGGAGCACAACATATCCTGTACTAGCAACTTGATTTTCTAAAAATTCAGGAACAATCGCAATTCTTTTTAGTGTTGGTCTTACAGTAGCAAACAATATATCATTAGTAATGATGTTCTTTTTTGCTCTTGATGGCGCATCCTTTCCAAGTAGTTTTTGTGTAGAAATAATTGAGTAGCTTGTGTTTGAAATACTAGATACATCAACATAAGTAAATTCTATGTTTGGACTTTTATCTGGGCTTACATTCTTTGTTTTATCTGTAATTTCTTCAATTGTTTTTCTTTCCCAACCCTCTCCACCACGCTCAAATACTTCAGTCAAGTAGCTTTGAAATAGTGCTTCAGCGTTGTTAGCGTTAGCTTCAGCCGCCGCCGTAGCTGTGTCTATTTCAGCAAATATAGTGTCCAGCTTGGCTACTATTTTTTGTTGTGTTGATATTGGTGGGAGCTTAATTAATAAAGTTTGAACCTTGGAAATTGTTAAAGTGTCTACAGTTGCCCCAAGTCCTACACTTAACTGCTCATAAAACAACGAGGACTTAAACCAATAATTAACAAATCTTTCATTTATTTCCTTCTCTTTGCTGAGCCATAACACGCTAGCGTCTTTGAAATAAAATTTATCTGTATCCTTAACGATATATGTATTTCCAATAGTACCAATAGCAGTAATCATAATGTCGCTAGCACTTGGAACACCGTAAATCTTCGCGTATTTCTCATACATCTCTTTTGTTATGTATAGCTCATTTTCAACATAACCTTGCTTAGATAATGCGGTTATTTCTCTACCTCTGTAAAAAGGCACTCCTTCAGTCTGCCATTCAGATTTAAGCACACGCTTACTAGAAGCAACCTTATAGTATTCACCAAGTGTTACTGTTTTCCAACTCACAGCAACTCCTTAATAGCCGCAATAGCTGTTGCCGCGTCTAAGTCTAGTTGCTCAATTTCTTCCAGTATTTGCTCTGGCGTACGCTTATCACTAGTGTCAGGACGATTGGGATTAGTAACAGTTAAGTCCCAAGTTGTCTTGTCTATGTCCTTAACGTCAACTAACCACGAGTTTTCTGTGTCCGCTTGTGTAGCTGATGTTGTGACAAAATCTGCTAAGTCTTGCTCATTTAAGCTGTTAGTCTTGCCTAAGTTACGTGCTAGATTTAGTTGGTAGTACCAGACTTTAGTTGTTGGCTTTCCCTTAGTAAAAAACAACACTACTGTCTGTACGCCAGTGCCAGTAAACGCACCTTTTGGCAAGTCCAGTATTGCTGTAACTTCGCACTCTTCAAGTAGCTGTTTACGTAGTGCTATGCTGGCATTGTCGTTATTACTTAAAAACGTATTCTTAATAACAACTCCAGCTCTTCCACCTCGTTTAAGCATTTTTATGAAATGCTGTAAGAACATGTAAGCTGTCTCACCCGACTTAATTGGAAAGTTTTGCTGTACTTCAAAATGCTCAGTGCTACTACCAAAAGGCGGATTAGCAAGAATAATGTCAACTCTATCTTTGTCTTGTATGTCGCTTATGTTCTCAGCTAGTGTGTTAATGTGCTGAATATTGGGCGCTTCAATGCCATGTAATATCATGTTCATTACGCCAATAATGTAAGCTAGCGACTTCTTTTCTTTTCCGTAAAAAGTCTTCTTTTGTAGCTGTTCATATTCCGTAGCTGTTAGCTGTTTGCTATTCCGCATGTAGTCATACGCTTCACACAAAAAGCCTGCGCTACCTACCGCACCGTCATATACTTTGTTGCCAATTTCAGGATTTACTACTTTAACAATCGTTTTAATAAGTGGACGTGGCGTGTAATATTCGCCACCATTACGCCCAGCATTACCCATATTTTTAATCTTGTCTTCGTACAAGCTACTCATTTCATGCTTTTCTTCGTTACTTCTAAAGCGTAGTTCATCCACCTTATTAATAACTTCCCGCAAGCTATATCCACTAACTAGCTTGTTCTTAAGTTCGCTAAAAATCTCGCCAATTTTGTACTCAATACTGTCCGCACGTTCAGCTTCCACCTTAAACTTACGCAAGTATGGAAATAACTTGCTGTCCACAAATTCTTTTAAGTCGTCGCCTGTAAGTCCGCTGTTGTAGTCCAACTTGCCGTCCGCACGTTTTGGTGCCGCCCATACGTGCCAGGCGTACTCGTCTGCCAAAATACGCTTGTAGCGTTGTCCACTTAGCTTAGCTGTGGCTTCCCTGTCTGCCTCAAAGTCGTCCAAGTACTTCAAAAACAACACCCAACTAGTCTGCTCTATGTAGTCCATCTCAGTCGCACAGCCAGCGTCCTTACGTAGTGTGTCGTCCAAGTTCTTAAAAGTTGTTTCAAACATTCTTTGTCCTAGTGTTCTGTCAGTGCTGTATACAAGTGAATGCTTTTTGGTACACTTGCTATGCTTGTCATTCTACAAGCTATTGACAGTTTAATGTGCCGTATGTACAGTCAAATGTCAATTGATACAACACAATAAGGAACCTAACTATGTCAGAAGTAGACAAAATCAATGAGCAAATCGCACAGCTAACAGCACAGCGTGAAAGCGTAATGCTTAAAGAACGTGCCAACGTACTAGCCAAAATGAAAGCTGATATTAAACTTTACGGATTTAAGACAAGCGACTTTAAGGGTGTGCTTGCTACACGTAAGAAGCGTGGCACAGGCATAACGACTAAGAAGACTGCGGCTAAGAAAACTTCAAAATAATTATGTCAACTTTTGCAAGTCCAGATTTAGATGAATTGTGCAATTTCATTTTTGAAAAATGCGGCTTAGATAAATCAATAACGCTAATTAAAAATGAAATTGAAGATGATTTAAAAGCGTTTAATCTGGACGAAGATAGCGAAGAACACTATGAGGTTTATCCTAAGTATGGGAAAACTATGTATGAAAATTACGAAGCAATAGTAGATAAATCATTTAGCTTTGCATTAGATAAAATGTTAACTATTGAGCAGAAAAACCTATTGTTATCATTCACATTAGAAAATTTTTTAGAATTTAGGATAGTAAGACATGACAATAAGGGACACGAGTGGAGCTTTGATTTATTCATTCCTTACGTTTTAAATAACCTTGGTAAAGGTGGTTTTACAGTTCATATATTTGTTGATATACCAGCTTATAACTTAAATTATAAATTATCATCATTTACCAGAGAGGACATTAGCGAATCTCAATTAAATAATACTTTAATGATGTATAAAGTTCAATTATAATAATTCAATTGCTTTCCGCTTCATTGCGTCATTAACATCTATGTAGCATTGTGTGGTGCTTATGTTAGCGTGTCTAGCAATGCTTTGTAGCACTCTAACGCTAACACCTTTGTCAGCTAAATTAGTAATAGCTGTACGCCGTGGACTGTGACTACTTGCGCCGTCTATTCCACAATTTTTGAATAAATGGTGAAAGTATTGACATAGCGTATTGCTGTTCCATCCAAGTTGTGGACGCTTTTGTGAATAAAAAAGCTTGTCCGTAATTGACTTGTATGGCACAGCTTTTACGTAAGCCTGTAGCTCTTTGCGTAGCTTATCGCTTACAAACACAGTACCTGACTTGCTACCTTTAGTCTGTTCTGCGCTTAAGTAAATCTCAGCTTTAATCTTGCCCTCCCCGTCCAATACGTCTGCGTAACGCAAGCTAGCGCATTCCTTAACACGTAGCGCGGCGTACAACATAGTAGCAAACATAGCTCTATTACGTTCTGCGTGTGCTCGCGTTGCTACGTAATCAAACACTCTACGTATTTCTTGCTGTGTTAATGTTTTTGCTTGTTTAGACATTAGTGCTCTCCTTAAAGTAAGCTTTTCAATGTCTAAAGTGTATTTTCTTTGTTTCTTAAAGTCAGCCTCTTTTTTTTCTAATTCTGTCAAAGTTAAATCCTCAATGTTTACGCGAGGTTAACGCGATTTAAGCTAATAAACAAAGGTTTTATGAATTAGCTTTGGTTTTGTATTTATCGTAACTTTGTAGTTTTTTTACGGTTTTTGGAAAGACTTGCGTACAAGCCCTACAAGCTGTTTATGCCCAATTCAGCTACCCAAGCCTAGCTCAACTTGTTTTAAGCGTTTGAAGCTTGTTTAATTAAGCTTGTTTGTGTGCTGTTTTTTACAGCTTTACTTGCGCTATTCCAGCCCTATTGCTTCGATGTAGACAAGCTAATTGTTTGAAGTTAAGCTGTAATGTTTGGACGAAATTAGCCATTTGTATGCTTAGCTATTTGAAACACATTAAAAGCGAAACACAGTTTCGCTTGCGTATCGCTTTCGCTCTTCGCATTTTTCTTCTTTTAACTTTTGATTTGAATTTTTATTGACTTAGTTTTGTTAATCACTTTACTAGGAAGCACAAGCCACGCCCTGTTAAAGGACGTTGCTATAGCTAATCTGGTTACTTTACTGAGGATTAACAACTGATATACACACAACTTGAATTAACAAGAAAAGGTAGGTTTTGCTATCACCTTTTACGTGCTTGCCTTACGCAACACACTCACAGCCTATATCAGTAGCTTTGTGGTGTGATTATGGGTTAGATTGTGGCGTTCCCATTCACTTTCAGCCTATACATTTGTACGTGCCTACATTCATACATTACTGTATTACCAACCTGTACAACTTCGCAAACGCTTCTACACAATTGGTGTGGCATTTAAGGCATCCAACGCTTAACGTTGGGTAGTGCGACGAGGCTAACTATGAGAGAGTTAAATTGCTTACCGTCACACATCAGAACGGATTTTGCGGCACTATTACAGTCGGCGTGCTAACCTTTATATCTCATTTGTACATTTATTTATCCATAATCAAAGGAAAGAAGATATTTTCTTCATGGTTGCTCTTACCAAACTCTGAAGTTAAAGTAAAAGTTCACTTAACAAAAGGAGTTTTACTATGTCAGTAATTGCTAAATTGAAGCTTGTAGCTAGCAAGCGTGAACGTTTCTCAAGCCCAACTGTTGCTCGTCGTCAAAAGCTAGCAGACAAATTGGAAGAACAACTTGCGCTTTGTACAGCACAAAAGAACGGAACAGTTTACGCACCCAAGCGTATTAAAACTGTCACTAACGCTGACGGTGAACGTGTGCGTGTAGAAGCTACTAAGCGTGTCAAAGAGTGGTTTTGGACTACTAGTAGCGGTAAGATTAATTTGGCTGTGCGTTATGGTAGCAAGACTTTGGAACTTAGCAAAGGCAAAAACGCTATTGAACTTAACACTGGTGACGAACTTATCAGTACTTTGTCTTTGCTTAAAGACGCTGTAATTGCTGGCGAATTGGACGATGCTATTGCCAATGCTAGCGATAAGTTACGTGCTGGCTTTGGAAAGTAAGTAGCTTATGGACTGGCTTTAATTGCCAGTCCAATCTTCTATGCTTGGCTAAATATATAAGAATAGGAGATTGGTATGCGAATTAACGAGATAACAGACGCACAAGGACAGTTGGAGTTGTTACGTACAGTAATAGACAACACTTGGACAGCTATAGCACAACAAGCAGAACAAGAGAAACGTGCTGAAGCAGAACGTAAGGCACAAGCCAAGCTTAAGCCACGTAGCCGTAAATCTGTCAAAGCCCCCTACGCTAGCCCCCCACCCCCACTTAAAAAACCCAAGCCCCTAACAGTTAATAAGCCTACCCCCAACCCAACCCTAGCCAACCCTAACGCTGACAACACAATAAAGCCCATACGTAGCACAGCAAAGCCTATGCCTAGCCTACACCCTAGCCATACCCAAGCAACACAACAAAATGCGCTTAATGCGCCAAAAACGGGCTATTTAGACAAGAATATAGACGCTTTACAAAACGACGAGCGTGGGACTGACAGGCATAGTAAAAATGGTATTGCTACCCACAAAAAATCGTTACGCAATTTCTAAGCACCAAGTACTTAAACTTTGGTGGGCTTGAAAATCTACCTATACCCCCACCCTAAGCTGTAACTATTGGAACCAGTAAGCCGTCCTTATACTCGTAGTCAGCTAACGCATTGCTAATCATTTTCGCTTCCGTCGTGTGGTAGTACGTCTTTTCAATTTGTGTAATGCTAGTGCCACACATTTCAGCAACACTTGCTATTGGTAAACCACTATTAACACGCTTAGTTATGAATGTGTGCCTAAAACTGTATGGAACAATGTTACGCACTTTAACGTTCTTAATTTCTGCTTTTAACAAGACTTTTTCAAAGTGATGTAGTATTGCTCTTGGCGTAATAGCTGTTGTAGTACTTCCCTTAAATAATAGTTCATTTAGCACAAACTCTCTTGCTTCAGCCTCTTTAGCGTTTGCGTTTACCCTCCTAGCCTGTAGCATTAATAATCCTAAAAAATAGCCGTAATCTTTTACTACAAATTTTCTTGTATTACCTACTTTACTAGTCTCGCCACGCACAGTTATCTTAATTAACTCAACAGTTCTTTCTCTGCTTTCCTTAACTTCCATTTCATAAACGTCATTCCAAGTTAGCTGTAGCTGTTCGCCACGTCTCAACCCTGTAATCATTGCTATGCCTAAAAAGTAGCCACACAATGCTTTGATTAAGTTTATAGGCTGGTTAATATTTTCTTCAGCTTCCTTAATGTATTCCCAAAGTGCTTTATCAATTGCTAATATTTCAGCATCTTCAAACAAGCTACGCCTATTACTTTCCTTACCCCTATCCAATGTCTTTAGTTTTGGAAAGTCAAATGTTCTTATGTTTGTTAATTCTCTACTATGTAGCCACTTCACCATAGCATTAATAGTGCTTTGTTCGTTCTCTACAGTGGTCTGATTAACACCCTTTTCTTTACTCTTAGTGCGTTCGTAATGGTAGTCGTCACAATCCGTAATAGCTAATTCTTTTAGCTTTGTATCTTTACCAATAAACTTAAGCCAATGCTCTAAGTGCGTATTAATTGTGCCAAATCTACCCTCTTTAATCTTGTTACCAATTTGCTTTTTCTTCCACTCTAAATACAACTCTACACCCGCTTTAGTTGTAATTGAGTAGTAGCTTTTGCCAGCTAATTGGTTAGCCATTAGCTCGTGATAGTGTTGTTTAGCTAAGTCTAATGCTGTGCTTTTACTAGTTGTTTTAAGACTAAAACGAGCGTACTTGTGTTCCTTAGTAAGCCACATTCTGAATTGCCAATATGCGCCGCGTGTGTAGATAACAGCGCCGTCAAATATTGCTTCTTCGTTCTCTTCAAACTTATTTTTTTTGAGTGCCATTTGTGCTTAACGTGACTATAGTTTTGAGTAGCTACACGTTTGTGTAAGTTTCTGTGTAACTATAAATTCAAACGCTAATAAAAACAAGCACTTATTTGATTGTGTGAAACTTTTGTGTAAGTAAAATATCGTTATAAATCAACGACTTACAAATAAATCCTACTCCCACTCAATTGTTCCAGGTGGCTTTGAGGTGATATCGTATACTATCCTATTGATTCCCTTCACATTATTGATGATGCGGGTGCTAACGCCGCGCAGGAATTCATGCGAGAAATCATAGAAATCAGCGGTCATGCCATCAGTTGAAGTTACCGCGCGCAGGGCGCAAACATATTCATAAGTGCGTGCATCGCCCATAACACCTACGGTTTTCACCGGCAGCAACACCGCAAAAGCCTGCCATATTTCATTATATAAACCGGCCTTTTTTATCTCGTCGATATAAATTGCGTCAGCTTCCTGCAAGATTTTGATCTTCTCACGTGTAATTTCACCAGGAATACGAATTGCAAGACCAGGCCCAGGGAATGGGTGGCGGTTAATAAGCTCCGCATCCATACCAAGCTCGAGGCCAAGAGCGCGCACTTCGTCTTTAAATAACTCACGCACCGGCTCAACCAGTTTCAGCTTCATAAGCTCCGGCAAGCCGCCAACATTATGGTGCGATTTAATAGTTACTGCCGCATCTCCATGCACCGAAACTGATTCGATAACATCAGGGTAAAGCGTGCCTTGGGCAAGGAAGCTTGCGCCTTCAACCTTTGCGGCCTCAGCCTCAAACACCTCGATAAATGAAGCGCCAATAATTTTACGCTTCTGCTCTGGATCAGTCACCCCCGCTATTTTTTCGAGGAACATATCTGACGCATCCACAACTTTAATAGGAATGTGGAAGCGCTCTTTGAAGCGGGTTTCAACTTCCTCGCGCTCATTCTTGCGCAGCAGCCCCAAATCAACAAAAATGCAAGTAAGATTATCGCCAATAGCTTTGTGTATCAGCGCCGCAACAACTGTTGAATCGACCCCGCCGCTAACACCGCAGATTACCTTGCCACTACCTACCTGACGGCGAATTTTATCAACCGACATGCTTAAGAAATTATGCATATCCCAGCTTGGCTCACAACCGCATATTACTTTTATGAAATTTGCGATCAGTTTTGCGCCATCTGGTGTGTGTGTAACTTCAGGATGGAATTGCACGCCATAAAGTTTTTTCTCTTCATTGGCAATGGCCGCAAACGGCGCTCCTTCTGATTTTGCGATAACCTTGAAGCCAGCGGGCAGAGAATCCACCCTATCACCATGGCTCATCCACACCCTGTAGGCCTCATTGGAAACCCACAAACCCTTGAATAATTCTGAATTATCAGTCACTTCTATAAAAGCGCGGCCGAACTCTCTATGATTGGAACTTTGCACTTTTGCGCCAAGTAAATCGCACATTAATTGCTGACCGTAGCAAATGCCAAGAACCGGAACGCCAAATTCAAATACTTCTTTGCCAATTCTTGGACTGCCACCTTGGGTTACAGAGGAAGGCCCACCACCAAGAATGATGCCTTTTGGGGCAAATTTCTCGAGAAATTCAGCGTTGATTTTTTTATATGGGTGTATTTCGCAATACACCTTACTTTCACGCACACGCCTCGCTATCAACTGGGTTACTTGCGAGCCGAAATCTACAATTAATATTTTTTCCATTATTTCCTAACTTGTCTCCAATTTTCGGCAACTTATATCCCCATTTCATCATTATGTTAACTGTTTTTTATTATATTTCTCTAATAAGCTATTTAGCTAAAATATTTAACACATACTAAGTGACACAAGTGTTACATGTTAACTCATTATTAATATTTACTATGATATAATAAAACAAGTAAGCTACTCTAACAAGCTATTGATATAGCAGTATAAATACAACCAATATTTACCACGCACTTGATTTATATCAATTAATTTATTTGCCAAGGGTGCTTTACTTTTAAATGTGTTTAAGTTAGTCTAATATTAATAGGAGTAGAGTTAAAATAAACTGATTTTGAATAGCTAAATCCAATATATAATTCAATTATTTAAGTATAAAGGGAGTTCTAATTATGCAGATTTCTGTATCCGGCAAACATGTTGACGTTGGTGCCGCACTAAGAGAACATATTGAAAATGAGTTGAGTGGTTCTGTAAAAAAATATTTTGAGCATGCGGTTTCTGCAGATGTAATATTATCGAAACTAAGACATACTTTCAGCGCGAGCATAGTGGTAAATGATGGAACAGGGGTACACCAGCTTATAAGAGCTACTGGTGAAGGCGGGGATGCTTATGCTGCATTTGATGAGTCTTTAGAGCGTGTAGCTACTCAGTTGCGCCGCTACAAGAGCAAAATCAAAAATCATCATAAAGAAAGATTAGAAAAAGATGTTGATTCAGCAGCTTATCTCGGCACAAAATATGTACTTTCCGCGCTTCAGGAAGACGAGGATAAAAATGCTGAAAACGATGCTCCGCTTATCATCGCCGAAAAACCAGCGCAGATTGAAGTGCTTTCAGTGAGCGATGCTGTAATGCGCATGGATTTAGGTGAACTGCCGGCATTAATGTTTATAAACAAGAAAACGGGGAATATTAATGCGATTTATCGCAGGGATGATGGGAATATTTCCTGGATTGACCCAGGTACCGTGAGTGTTAAAAAACGCAGCGCAGCATAAAAATATGATATTAGGAAATGGAGGGGCATTTTTTGCCCCTCTTATTTTTTAGGATATTATGAAGTTTATCAAGCTTATAGTATTTATAGGATTTATGGGTGGCATTGCGATGCTACTTAGCGGCAATAAATTTGATGGCTTTTCTTTTAATGGTATGTCACAAAGTCTGGGCAATATATCAGACTCAGTTAACCTTGGCCCACTTTCAGGAATATTTGAAAATATGCAGGAAGCCTTTGAATTTCTTAAAGTTCAGGCAGAAAAACTTTTGAATTCAGGGCATAGCAGTTAATAATCTGGCCATCTTTTAAATCATCATCACTTCCATAACTCACCTTTCAAAGCTTGCCACATTACATATAAAATACTTGGTATAAGAACGGTTATTAATGTTGTCCTTATGCTACCACTAATTGCCTCAGAGCCTTTACGCATCCTTCTAATATAAAGGAAATCTGCCTGAACTTCATGCTGTTCATGAGCCGCCATTCCAAGGCCGCTAAGAGTTTCATAAACTGCTTCACGAACAATTTTCCTTATTTCTTCATCTGTCATGGCATCCATCTCTATATTTTAATGATTATTGACTATGTAATGAAAACATAGTATAATTCGAAGTCGAAAAACAACACATTGTATCTAAAATGATAAATAGTCCATTTTTTGGCTTAATACTGGCACATTTACTCGGCCTCGTTAGTGATAAAAACGAGGATAAAAAACACGTGCTCGGTAAACTGCGTTTAATTGCTGAACATAAAAGTAATGAACGCAGCTATAGAAGGCAGTCCAAGAAGATATATCTTAAGGATCTTGAAGATCTTGAGCACAAGGTTTTCATTACCCATCACCTACATCAGAAGCTTGAGGCAGCTAATAGTAATGGCTCAAACTTCACAAAGAAATTTTCCGGGCACAATTCAGCCCCTAACATTGGCCACTAATATCAGCTAACATTTAGCCCATCAGCCTTACCATACCATGTGGTTCCGCCATCTGTTGTTATAAAGGTTAGCATATCAACCGCATTTGCTGTGGTAGTTAGAGTTGGCGCTGTGCCAGCTGGCCATTTTACAGATACTGGCCATGTTGTAGTGCGGCCTCCGGTTGCATCCTGTACCAAAATTAGTGTGAATTTACCGCCCTTCCCGCTTGCCGGAGGGTTTGTAAAACTATATGTGCAATTACCGGTGCGGGTGATTTTAAACATATTGCCGTTTTGCATGTTTACCGAATATGAAGTGCCGGAACTTGCTGTGGTTAGGGTTAAAACATAGTCTTTTAATTCAGGGTTAATTAGCTGGTGGCCGTTGCAAGTGGCATTCCCGGCTAAATCAATAGCCTGTTTGAAATAAACATTGCCGCTGGTATCATCCACCACAAAGGCTTGATACCAACCGCCGCCATCGCCTGAGACTTTAAGCTGGAAACTATCATCACCAATCAATCCAAATTCGGCGCGGCCTGAATAATTATCCTGAAATAAATATGAGGCTGTATCGCCGCTGGAGTGCTTGCTGACCTTTATCTGCACATTACCGCCAATATTATCAAATAACACAGCTGAGCTTTTCACGTTCAGTTTATTTGTAGAATCATAACTGGTATTAACGCCAACTCCGGGCAGGTTGTTCAGCGCGCCGCTTATACTGCTAACCCAGGCGCTACCATCCCATGTATAGGAGATGTTTTCATCATTCACCCATATTGTAAATCCCTCATTTGGGGCGATGAATTTCCATGTAGTATTATAATAAGCAATATTATTTGCCTTGCCAGACCAGCCACCTGTTGGCGAGGAGCCAACAATATAAAGATCACCAGCATTTGGTGAACCAGGAGGGGTATTCGTGCCCAGATGAACTGCCCCGCGGTTCAAGATTGCATCAATAACGCTTATAGCTTCATTAACAGTCACTTCCTTTTGCGACTGGTTTTGTGCAACAAGGGAAATATTAAGGTTGTTGGTGGTGGTCATCATTTACTCCTTATTAGATATTGATTTAATTTTTGGTTTGAACATTAAAATACAGAAGAACTTATAGTTGACATTTGCGTCATTAAAGTAACATTTATGGAGGTTATTATTAGAATCAAATATAACATTATGTTACATTAGAGGTGCGTATTTACATAATAATATTTAGATAATACCGTTATGAATGGACATGATAACGCAGGCTCAACAACGAATTATTCTTCATCGGGGTTAGCACAAACTTCCTATGAAATTCTTAATGGCGCCAGAGATGGTGGTATAATTGGTTTTTGCGATACAATATCACAAAAGTTGTTAGTACCTTTATTACTTCAAAATGGATGTGATCAAGATACCGTTCAATTTGCTAAATCAATTTGTAGTTATCTTATTAAGGCATCTTTAACAGATCGCTATTCTGCTGGATTAGCTGTTGGCGTTGAACAACTTGTTGATATCGCGTTTAAAGAATGCAACATAAATAATGAAACATCAAAAAGCATTGTTACCTCCATTATTGGTATAGCTATTGCATCCTGGAATAATCCAGAAAAATTGCATTCAAATGTAGCCGGCGAAGTTGGTGGAGTATTATTATCATCTTATACCGCTGACTATGCAGCTAATCTAATTCGTAATATGCCCAAACTTAAATCTGAAGATCCCGGCATTAATCCAATACAAGAAACAGCTATACTAGACACGCATATTAGGAAGAGAGTAGGACTTTCTCCACTCGACATTAGTAATATTGGTATTACACCCTCAGATGTGCAATCTCCTCTTACAAGTTCAGGAACTTCAAATTCAACACAACCAGTATCTCCAACAAAAGATACTCGTATTGATATACCATCATTTGATATACCATTATCAAGATCATCCTCTTTTGATTTCACTACAGCGCCCTCTTCCCCTAGTAGTTCAAGAGTGCAGAATTCAAGTCAAAATGTATCGAACCTTGCAGTATCAAATACACCGGAAAACTTCTCGAACCAAAAATCAGTAGATAACAATATGTCAAATAGTACTTCTAGAGAGAGCAGTACCACCAGAACAGAAATAAGCGCATCCAATTCTGGAACAAATCCTAAAAATAATATTTCTAAATTTGGTAATAATTTGACTTTCTAAGAAGGCAAGTTAGAAAACAATCTATAATTTAAAATTATTCTTTGTCATTCTGGCTATTAAAAAATATAAGCCATCGATCAGTTTGTTTTCTAGCTTTTTCTAGCTTTTTCTAGCTTTTTCTAGTTCTTTAAACTAACTATAGAAATGTTTTACCGCCCGTGTAAAACATGTGACAATCGTCATAAAATATTGTAATAAGGCTTATAAATTATAGCCTGGCTTTGTTCACCGGGCAAAATCATATAAGACATAATTATTAATGGTACAAAACGCAATTATCAAACGGCACAAAACTATCCCGGTAAAAGTGGGTAACTTCACAATTGGTGGTAATGCGCCAGTTTTAGTGCAGTCTATGACCAATACCGATACTGCAGATATAGAATCATCAGCAGCACAAGTAATTGAACTCGCCAAAGCCGGTTCGGAAATTGTGCGCCTAACCGTTAATAATGAAGAATCCGCAAAGGCAATCCCATACATACGTGATAAAGTTTTGGCCGCTGGCCTTGATGTGCCTCTGGCAGGATGTTTCCATTATAATGGTCACACTTTGCTTTCAAAATTTCCGGAATGCGCCGACGCGCTCGCAAAATACCGTATAAATCCAGGGAATGTTGGCTTTGGTGCAAAACATGAACAGCATTTTGCCAGCATAATCGAAATTGCCGCAAAGCATGATAAGGCCGTGCGAATTGGCGTAAACTGGGGTAGTTTGGATAAAGCATTATCCGCAAAATTAATGGATGAAAACGCAAAATTAGCCCAGCCAAAAGATGCTGATGAGGTACTGCGCGAGGCACTCGTACAATCCGCAATTTCCAGCGCACAACAGGCGAGGGACATTGGGCTTCCTCAAAATAAAATCATAATTTCCTGCAAAGTAAGCCGTGTGCAGGATTTAATTAGTGTTTACCGCGAACTTGCCCGCCGCTGTGATTATGCGCTGCATCTTGGCCTGACCGAAGCTGGTATGGGTAGCAAGGGGATAGTTGCATCAACTGCGGCATTATCAGTTCTTTTGCAAGAAGGCATTGGCGATACCATCCGAATTTCGCTAACGCCAGAGCCTGGCGCACCTCGCACCAAAGAAGTTATTGTAGCGCAGGAAATTCTGCAAACTATGGGCCTGCGTTCCTTCACTCCGCTGGTAACTGCATGCCCTGGCTGCGGCCGCACCACATCGGATTATTTCCAGCGCCTTGCGGATGATATCCAAAACCACCTGCGTGCCTCAATGCCATTATGGAAGGAAAAATTCGCGGGCGTTGAAACTATGAATGTTGCGGTTATGGGCTGCATTGTGAATGGCCCTGGAGAGAGTAAACATGCGGATATCGGCATCAGCCTGCCCGGCAGCGGCGAAGACCCTGTTGCCCCTGTTTTTATTGATGGCGTGAAAGCTACAACCCTGCGCGGCGATAACATAACTGCTGAATTTAAAGAAATTTTAGAGGGTTATGTTGCTAGGAGATACGGCAAGGCCGCTTAAAAACAACCAATATTTTCATTTAAATTAGCCTAAACCACCCCCAAACCTCGTTTAGGAGTTGATCTGGATTTTTCAACCCAACTAACTTGTTGCCCAGGTGTGAGACCCTTCTCAATTTCCTGAATAAAGCCCTTAAATTTAGTTACATTGGAAGAAAGGCGTTCTTTATGTTGGTCCATAAATTTATGTAAATCCTGTTCACGTTCGGGCAATTTGCCAGCCGTATCAACAACTGTTTTTTCATACGCGCTAGGAGCATGTGTTTCCACGCCTACGATAATATCTTTAAAAACATGAAGTAAGGCAAGGCTATGGTTTGGATTGATTTCTGAAAGCTCTCTGCCTAACCAAATAATAAGTTTATTTTTATCACCTTCGCTAAATTTAAACTTATTTTTACCAAAATTAGGTTTTGCTGGATCTGTTTCTTTCTGATCTACATAATAACCAGTAGTGCGCGAGCCAACATCTGCAAGAGTTTCCGCCAAAGCCTCGGCAACATTTATTTTGCCACTTTCCGTGCCAGTACCAAGGACTAATGATTCTATTTCACCCCTGTTCCAAATTTTATTATAAGTTTTATCGCGCTGCAGTGCGTATTCCAAATCGAAAGCTGCAACTTTATAAACATCATTTGCATTTGTTGGATAAGCCGCAATATTGTTTAATTTAGTATCCCAATTTTCAGTGACTATATTAAATACTACGCTTTTTAATAAGCCATCCAATTTTTTTATCTTATTTATGTGAGGCCTAGGTTTTAAATTTGGATGGGTTCCTTTCAGTAGGTTATCAATGGTATATTTATGAATGGCCTTTTTTGATCCGGCATATGAATCCAAAGGATAGGCCCTAGATACATATATATTACTTTCTGCAATCTTCCCTTTAGGTGCATGGGGGATAATTTTATGAAGTATTCGTGAAAGGTAAGAATCTAAAAGATCGTATGAAAAATTATTGTATCCATCAACTTTTCTAACTCGCGAATCTTTTACAAAAAAATGTTTCGTTAAATTGCTTGAAGGTTTCTTTGTTTGGCTGACGGCATGAAAATTCTCTAAGTAAGATTTGCCATTACCATCTTTTCTATCCGCAAAGCTTGGATCGCGTTGATATTTTTTATCAAATTCTTCGCCCATGCATCCCTTTTAAGAATAAGTATAATCCTAGCTAAAAGAGTACAGAATAAAAGCATAATCTGTCAACAAATATGGCTTTAAACTTTATTAAACTATAGATATACCTGCAGCGCCTCTTCCCACCACCTCTGATAGTTGATACACCTTAACACTAATGCCACTTTGGGGTGAGCCAAAATCCGTGGTTTGGTCGCTAGCACTATATGTTGTATATTGGGTTGAAATCCATGGAATTGTCCGAACTACTGTGCTGCCATTCATTATATCAACCTCATAATGCTCAACAGATTCACCAAGTGGCACATCAACATTATCCTGCCACTGGCCGTTTATTCTTGTGCGGCGCGTCCATGAAACGGTCAGATTAGCGCTACCATCACGGCTTCCATAAATATGAACTGGAGAAAAAGGCTTGAGCGCAATTGCGTTATAGATAAAAGATTGCGCGCTAGTATCAGCAATATTTTCGCCAACACTCACAGCTTTATATAATTTAGAAATGCCGATAAAGCTATTAGGTTCAGCCTCTTTTATTAGATTATTATCAATCAGGATGAATTCCTCGCCCGCAACATGGGCGGAAACTGCCGCCTCTGTACCTAGCCTTCCGCGTAGTAAGCCGCTAAGCAGATATTTCCCTTCAGATATCAATGTTGCACTTTGAAATTGCAATATCTCATTGCCCAGTTTTGCCAAATTTCCGCCATTTAAAACCGCAAGCTGCGATATGCTCTCCAGTGTTCCTGAGCCATATAAACTTACTGTAACCGTGTTTTCATAATCGAAAATATCGGTTACGCCCGCACCAAGCACAGTTATGCCAGTTCCAATAACTGCGGCGCTAGGAATGCTAACTAGCTGGTTATAATTGCTGCCAGCATCATCTGAGCGGAAAATAACCGCGCCATTCCACGCGCTCTCTAAACCACATGCAGCATAGCGCAAATATCCTTGTGTGGCAGTGCTATCGGCGGGCATTACTGGTAAATCTAATATATAAAGCACGGTTGCGCCAGGGTCTTCAACTGATGAAGTTTGAGCAGTGATCACACCCGGCGAATTATAGAAATCATAAACGGATGCATCTTCCGCTACTGCAGTAATTTTTACAACACCGGGCGCAACAAGCTTGGTGGTTTCCACCCGTACGCTGTGAACATAAACATTTATTGTGACGCTGATAATATCTGTTGGCTCCAGCACAACATATTCAAAAGGAAGGGTGAATGTGTAATGGCTGCGCTCCAGCCATGCGGTATAGAGCGAAATATCAGCCACAATTTTTGCAAATTGCTCACTCATCACAATAGGCAGGCTGATATTTTTTTGATATTACTACTCACCGCAAGCCTCTGCGATCCTTGCGTGCCGCTTTGGTAATTTGATTCCTGACTGATATAAATCACATCAATTTTCTGTGGTAATTCAAATTCCTGCAGGCGAGTTATTTCCACTATCTGCTTATCTTTTCCGCCGGATACTAATTCAGTTTCAGAAACAAAAAGTGCATTGCTACCGCCACGGGTGATATATTTCACCATGCCGCCACTCTCCACCGCATCGAAGAAATAGGCGCTGGCAAGACCATTCAAAGCGTCTCTAACACTAAGCTGGCCTTTTAATATATAGCCATTGACGATATCCGTAAGGTTAGAAACATCAATTTGCGCTTCTGCAAGACCGGCACGTTTGGATAGGTCAGCAACAATTGCAGCCAAGCTCGAAACACCCAATTTTCCTTGTACCCAATGGCCATATTGCCATAAGGTGCCATCGGCCCAAACATCTGTTAAATCTGGCCAGAATGGGAATGGCCGCGCATCCCATGTCCACACGAATTTGCGCTCCACCATGTTTGAGCCAGCCCATTTATTTTCAGTGGCAGTAAGGGCATTGCGCTGCCCCCTAAAATCAACACGGCCACGTGAGTGATATGGAAAATGGCTCTCCGAGCTGCCTGGGTCATAAAAAACATTCGGCTGGTTAGCAGAGCCATCAACGCTGGGGAAGCCATATTCAGTGAACCATATTTTCTTGGAAGCAGGGCTCCAGCTAGTTGTTGCAGAATCTGGGTTTACATGGTGGTTATTCCACCACCAATCAAGGTTTTTCCAAGCATATTCTGGGTTTAAGCTGACCTTGGTGGTGCGGCCAACATCGCTGTAATACCAATCATAACCCTCACCTGATGTCCAGCCATCCATAAGTTCCGCTTGCGTAAAACCTGAAGTTAGCTCTTGCTGGTCGGTGAGAGGAAAATAGGCATCAATACCCACCATATCGATATTGCTGGAAGCCCAAAGTGGGTCAAGGTTATACCAGCCGCCGCTTGTGTGATGATATTCGCTCCAATCCGCGCCATAAGTCACCTTAACGCTAGAGCCAACAACACCCTTTACAGTTGCGGCCAGAGACACCAGCTCTGAAACCCCGGGGAAATTATTGCTGCCGTCATTAACCGACGTTAGGCCAATAAGTTCAGAGCCAATCATAAACGCATCAACATAATCTTTCACCAAATTGGCATAATGTGTTATAAATGCATTATAGCCATTCGTTTTAGTGAAGAAATTTTCTACATCACTTGCACTGCCAGTAATGCGCCCACGCCATGGCTTATCGCTCACATCCATAAACATTAATGGGTCGAACATAATATTATAGCCGCGGCTTTTCAGCTCGGTTAAATAGCGAAGCAAACTTGCATCAGATGGTGTTCCGCCATATTGCGGATTGCCGCCTATGAGCGTTATTTGCCTTGCCAAATCGCGTGTGAAACTGCCCACTGCCCAAATATCAGGGCTGGTGATTGCACCAGTTTGATATTCCACACCAGGCTTTATTACGCATGTAGCCGCATCAATACTATCCCCAAACCAACAAACCACCACAGAAACCCAACTAACATTTGGGCAGGTTAAAGCTAATTGGTCCAGCGCAACCAAACCATCCGCCTTGCCCGCCGCATTATTCTGGTTGATGCGCTTGCTACTGCCAATTTGCGCCCAGCTCCCACCAATTAATTCTCCCGGAATTTTGCTTTGCACAGTATCATCATAAACAAACTCGCCAGCGCCTGGAATCAGCACCATTGCGGTTATTAATTCTTCAACTGGGGTCTCATCAGTTGAGGCAGTATTTATAGTTTTCTTAACTTCAAATGTAAAATTCGGGATACGGTTTCCATAAGCGGCAATCGGGAAATTCTCCATAACAATATATGCCATATCCCTATATGCAGGGGTTTTGCCTACTCCCAAATAGCTTTCGATAAGGGAATCTGGCGTTTGCGTTTCGGTACCATAATAATAGCGGAAGGTATAATTTGCCTGATTGAGCAACTCTGAATCCGCCCAGATATTCACAAATTCATCAATTTCCCCTTCGCATATGGCTATTGCGAGTGTTATGAAATAGCTATATTCAGTATCAGATTTTGTGGTTGGCTGATTGCCGCCAGTGCCCTTGCCGCCACCTGAATTGCTTTGCGTTACTGTTTTAACCTGCTGTATAGGCAGCGCCCAGATTATATTCCCCGCGAGCCGCCCAGAGCCATAAACCACAGGTATCATTTTTCCATAACCTGAGCCTTGCACTGCAAGGTCGGATAGATGCTGGCCAACATTGCCTTTTAGAACATCCGGTCCATTAACAGCATTACCAAGTTCATTTCCGGCATAGCCACCCACCACCCGGCCAATTGCACCGCCAACTGGCCCACCAAAATAAGAGCCCACAGCAGCGCCAACACCAGCGCCAACATTGCCATATGTGTTTGTTGACATAGGTTTCTCCTTAGAATTAAATTGATGTTTTTGATGAATATGAAATAGCACCCTCTCCCTTTGGGTTAGGGTGAGGAGTGGGAAAAATAAAAAAATGAACTTGTTATTCTACGCTTAATAGAACGATTTACTTCACCTCGAAGAAAGCGAATCGTTCTATTAGTGAAAGCAATGATATTAAACCTCGTCGCAACCTTCTCACTTGGCGAGAAAAGGGGCTATCTGCACCTAGTAAAACTTTGCCCTGCCATCAGCTCTTTCTTTTGGTTAGCTAAGGAAAATGAATTCACCCTCGTTAATTCAGGTGTATATTCGAGTTTATCAAATTTTACCG
>Ga0209297_1000342_pt1 | contig 30879 bp, 32 predicted proteins | sample S_130805_MF_Meta_FD_187322 | JGI IMG/M metagenome (GOLD analysis project Ga0209297, IMG submission 187322) | Freshwater microbial communities from Lake Simoncouche, Canada to study carbon cycling - S_130805_MF_MetaG (SPAdes) (version 2) | ecosystem: Environmental > Aquatic > Freshwater > Lake ...
TGAGCGTGCGGCTGACGCTCGCAGATGCAAGTGCGGTAGCCAGCTCTTTTTCCCACTTCTGCGCCACGGCATCGGGAACACCTGCAGGCATCAAAAGTGCAAACCAATAAGACACATTCATGCCTTCCACTCCCTGCTCTTGGAATGTCGCGACATCTGGGAATGCGGGGTGGCGTTGGGTGCCAGACACGCCGATGGCGTTCATCAGGCCAGACTTCACATGCTGGCCCGCTGATGCAGGATTGGTGAAAATCAGGTCGATCTGGCCGCCCAGCACATCGGTTGCGGCCTGTGAAGCACCCTTGTAGGGCACCATCTGCAGCTTGAGTTTAGATTTCATTTGGAACAGCGAGGAGATCAGATGACTCGGACTGCCAGCGCCAACGCCAATCGTAAATCCGCCTGGCCTAGTCCCTTGTGTTGCTGCCATGTCCTTGATGCTGCGCAGGTTGGACTGTTTGCCTGAGAACAAGATCGCGGGAGCGACGCCGATCATGCCAATGCTGCGAAAACTGGTCACTGCGTCGTAAGAAAGCTGCGAGTAGAGCGCTGGCGCCGTGGTCTGAGCGTTATCTGCGAGGAGCACGGTGTAGCCATCGGCCGGCGCCTTGGCCACCAGCCCAGTGCCAATGGTGGCACCTGCGCCAGCTTTGTTGTCTACGAGTACGGGTTGCCCCATCTGTTCGGAGAGTTGCTTGCCCAGCAACCGAGCGACCGCATCAGAGCTTCCCCCTGCGGTGTACGGGACAACGATCGTGATCGGCTTTTGTGGGAAATCTTGGGCCAGCGCGCTTGAAGGAATCAGGCAGAGCGAGTTAGCTGCTGCGACAGCGACAAAAGCGATCAAACGTGAAGGTGGCATGAAGTAGACCTCGAGAACAAGAAAACTGGGGGTAAGTTTAAGCCGTACTCAGATTTCATGCAAATGGTCGCCCACCCAACACTCCTTCACCCAAAGTGCTTGGCCTGCTAGAAATCTTTCGCCAAGCTGAAGTTGAGCAGTAAGACTGAAGGCGGCTGACGATTTCTGGTACCCCAGTATGAGCAAGCCGCCTTCAGTCTTGCTGCTCAACGCCCCCGCCCCCGGCAACACCTGAAGACCCATCAAACCCAACATACCTCACAAAATGTGCATTGTCTTCACGCACAGATTTAACCGTGTTGGCAATGAAGCTCTGGTCTGGGTAGCCCATGGCAATGCAGATCATGATGCTTTGATCATCTGGAATACAAGCATGCTTGCGCACCACACTGGACTGCATGATGCCTTGGCCGTTGATGACGCAACCCAGGCCATGCTCCCAAGCCGCCAGCACAATGGCGTGTGAGAGGGCGCCCAAATCGAAGTGGCTGATGGCAGCGGGCTCCAGATATTTGTCGTATGTCAGAACCAAAGAGACCGGCGCATCAAACTGGCGAAAGCCGCGCATCACCCAATCGGTACGCCGCTCTTTGTCGTCACGCGCGATGCCCATGGCCTCAAACAATTGAACCGCAACATCAATTTGACGTTTTCGGTGCAAGCCTTCATAAGACTCCTTCATCGGAAAATCACGTTTTGGCGGAACGCCACTGACCATGTTTTCAGTATTGCCTTTGCGTATACGGTCAAGCGGTTCGCCCGTGACCACATGCACATGCCAGGGCTGCGTGTTCATGGACGATGGTGCCCACTTGGCCACTTCCAAGATCGCATCGATGACCTCGCGTGGCACAGGTTTATTCAGATAGCCCCGAATGCTCTTGCGGGCTTTAACCAGTTCTTGGAATTCCATTGCGCCTAAGCCTTTGGTGATGAAATTAAAACGATGCCTAACTTTACCAGCCAAGTTGGGCACAAGCACCCACAGAGATCAAGCAGCTGTAATTTGAACAGGCACGCCGCTGAGCACCGCGTTGCCAGACAGGGGGTCGCGCCATTGGTCGTTGAGCAAACTGTTGAAGTTCACGCCAGGCCGCAGTTGTGCCACTCGCAGTTGAGTGCCTGGCAAGTCATGGCCCCAACCATGAGGCAAGCTCACCACGCCGGGCATCAACTCTTCGCTCAAGCTCACCTGCGCGAGCAACTGCGCGCCTGAGCTTTGCAGGTGCGCCATGCCCCCCTCGATCAAACCCAAATTGGCAGCGTCTTGGGGGTGGACCATCAGCGTGCACCGCTGCGGGCCTTTGGCAAGCACCGGCAGGTTGTGCATCCAACTGTTGCCCGAGCGCATGTCGCGCCGCCCGATCAGCAAGAAGCCTTCGTGTTTTGCGTTCAAAGCTGCATCGACATTCACCAGGTCCGCAATGAACATCTCGGGCGCCAATTCAATGCGGCCCGAGGTTGTGCGCAACACTTCGGGAATGCGCGGCGCAAGGGCGCCCAAGTCAATGCCTCCAGCGGCAGCTTTCACGTCGGCCAGTGTCAGGCCGTAGGGGCCACTTCGCAGAGCTTGGTCGATCAATGCCTCAGGGCCATTGTTGGACGCACCAGGCGTTGGGTTGGCTTTGCCTTGAATCATTGCAGTCAAGCGCAGCAATGTTTCCCATTCATGGGGGTGATCAGACGGTTTTTCAAAAACAGCAGCGCTAAAACGCGCGTGGTTGCGGTAGGAAAACTGCGGAAAGGGAATGTCGAAATGCAACTCCTCCAGCGGCGAGAGCCCCGGCAAAATCACATCGGCATGACGGCTGGTTTCGTTGAGGTAAATGTCCATACTCAACATGAAAGTCAGTTTGTCCAATGCAGCGGCAATGCGTGGACCGTTGGGCGTAGACAGTACGGGGTTGGCTGCGATGCTGATCAACGCTTTGACTTGGCCTTGCCCCGGGGTTTCGATTTCTTGCGCCAAGCAGGTGATCGGCAATTCGCCAAACACCTCGGGCGCGCCACTGACACGGCTGTGGTGACGGCCGGTCTTGACGCCGCGCCCTTGGCCCGGTGCGCCTTGCGTGTTAGCGGCAAAGGCTGCAGCCTTTGTGAACATGGCGCCGCCCTCTTGATCAAGGTTGCCAGTCAGAATGTTCAGCACATCGATCAGCCAACTGTTCAAACTGCCAAAGCGCTGTGTGCAAGTTCCAATACGACCATAGACGGCTGCGCGCTTGGCCGTGGCCAGATCGCGTGCCAATTGGCGCTGTGTTTGTGCCTCGATGCCGCAGCCGCTGGCCATGCGCTCAGGGGTGTAGGGCTGCATGGCCTGGCGCAGCGTCTCCAAGCCATTGAGGTGCTCTGCCAGTTGGCCCAATTGAACCAGACCTTCGTCAAACAGTGTGTGAACCAAGCCCAGCAATAAAAAAACGTCACCGCCTGGTTGAATTGGCAAGTGCTGATCGGCGTGCTCAGCGGTTTGTGTGCGGCGCGGATCAACCACAATGATCCGCCCCCCGCGCTCGCGCATGGCACGCGCCTTGCCGCGGTAATCGGGCACAGTCCAGATGCTGCCGTTGCTGACCATCGGGTTGGCGCCAATCACCAGCAGCAGGTCTGAGCGCTCAATGTCGGGCACCGGCACTGACATCCAATGGCCAAACATCAAACCGCTACTCAGGTGTTTGGGCATTTGGTCCAGTGTGGAGGCAGAAAATAAATTGCGCGTGCCCAGGGCCTTGGCCAAGGCCGGGAAATAACTCAGCAAGCCTATTTTGTGCGCTGCGGGGTTGCCAATGACGGTGGCTACGGCATCGGGGCCATGCTCGGCAATGATGGGCAGCAAGCGGCGCTCCACTTCAGCAAAGGCTTGTTCCCAAGTGGCTTCAACGAACTGACCATCGCGCTTGATCAGCGGCTTGCGCAGCCTGTCCGGATCTTCATGCAAGTCTTTCAAAGACACGCCTTTGGGGCAGATGAACCCATGGCTGAATACATCGTTGTCTGCCCCACGAATGCTCAGGACTTGATCGCCTTGCGTGCGCACCACTAAGCCGCAGCAGGCTTCGCACAATGGGCAAATTCGGTAATGGCTTTGAACAGATCCGGGAAGCGGGTTGGACATCAAGACTCTCCTGTTGTTAAACCATCAAGCCTGTGACTGCATCTGAGATGAGCTTGAGTGAAATCACCAACAAGCCCGCTTGGATCCATCGGTAAAACCAAACATCGGCAATCTTGTTGGTCAAATAAGCCCCGACAACAGTTCCCAGCAAAGCAAATGGAATCAGCAAAGCGGCCAGTGTCAAGTCTGATTCAGAGTAGGGGCTCAGCTGCTGATACGGCAAAATTTTTGCTGCATTGATGACGGCAAAAAACAGTGTGGACGTTCCGGCAAACTGCAGTTTAGGAAGTTTTTGTGGCAAAACATAAATTTGAAAGGGTGGCCCCCCCGCATGCGAGATGAAGCTTGTAAAGCCCGACAAGCTGCCCCAAAAAAACCCCTTCTTCACATTCAAAGATTGTGTTTGCTCAGGTGCTTTGCGCATCCACGTGTTCAAGCAAAAGCCAATTCCAACCAGACCCACCATGAATTTAATGGCGATATCAGAAGTGAACGAAGCCGTGGCCCACCCGATGGCCACACCCACAATGCCTGCAGGCACTAGGATTTTCAAATTGACAGCACTGAAATTTTTGCGGTAAAGCCAAATGCCCACAAGATCGGAGATGATGTAAATGGGCAGCAGCAGCACCGTGGCTTTGACCGGCGACATCACCAATGACAAGATGGGAACAGCCAACATGCCTATGGTTGGAAGCCCGCCCTTGGACAGGCCTACAAGAACAGCGGCGATGCTGGCGAGAAAAAAATAACTGTCAAATTCCATCAATCAAGGCGATGTGCCCCACAGAGTTGGCTGGTGTGGCCCCCTCGCACGATGTATTTGCCACCGTACTTTTCAATGGTGGCAGGCGCATTTTGTGCGTATTGGGCGTAGCCCTCTGGGTTGGTGACAGAGACTTGTCCAATCAAATAGGCTTTGGTCATGAGTGTTCCTCTACAAAGGTTGCAAGGCGCAGGCTTATCAAGCCCGCTTGAACGATATCACCAACCGATAAACCATGCGCAGCATCAGCAAGGTCAGAAGAATTTCAAGCCCTGTGACCAAGACCGCCCCCAGGGTATGCCACTTGGTTTGTCGAGCCAAAAACTTGGCAATCAGGTGTTCGCGCATCAACTCAATGCTGTCGTAAAAGCTGGGAATGATCAGCAGCGTGAGCAAGGTTGATGTGATGGTTCCGCCAATGATAGAGACCGCCATAGGCCGGTAAAACTCACCGCCCTCACCGATGCCAATGGCAACTGGCAACATGCCGGCAATCAAAGCAAAAGTGGTCATGATGATGGGGCGAAGGCGCTTACGGCCAGCGGCCATCAAGGCCTCTTCTCGGTCCACGCCCAGGGCCTCCTGCGTTCGCGCTGCATCAAGCAGCAAGATGGCATTTTTGGCCACCAAGCCCATCAACATGATCACGCCAATGAGGCTCATCAAATTCAAAGTCCCCCCTGTTGACAACAAAGCCAGAACCACACCGATCAGTGACAAAGGCAAGGAAAACATCACGGCCAAGGGGGCAGTGAACGAGTTGAACTGCATGACCAAAATAAAGTACATCAAGCCAATGCCTGAGAGCAAGGCAATGCCCATTTGTTTGAAGACTTCTTGTTGGTCTTTGGAGGCGCCTGCCAACTCCAAGCCAAAGCCCTCCGGAAAGCTCATGCTTTTGGCAACCTTCAGCGCATCTGCAGTGACTTCTCCAGGCGATCGCCCTTGTGCATTGGCTGTCACGGTGATGGTGCGCTTGCCATCAGAGTGTTCAATGCGAGAGGGGCCGGTGCCCATCGTGACTTTGGCAATTTGCGCCAAAGGCACCACGGTGTTCATGCCAGCCACGGTGATCGGGAGTCGCTCAATATTGGAGGCACTCATGCGGTCCTCAGGGGCCAAACGCACGGCCACATCACGAGCCTCCCCTGTGGGGTCAACCCAGTCACCCACGTCAATGCCAGCAAAGGAAACGCGCAAGGCATTGGCGGCATCGGCCACCGAAATTCCCAGTGAATTGGCCAAGCCTCGGTCAAGTTCAATTTGCAATTCTTTTTGCGGATCTTGTTGGGACAAGCCCACATCCACCGCCCCAGGCACTTGCCTGAGTTGGACCATGAATTGGCTTGCCAATTCGAGCAGTTTGCGCGAATCAGTGCCACTGAAGCGAATTTGTACCGGCTTGGATGCCCCGTTGGACAAGTCGTCCAGCACGGTGTACTCGGCACCCACCAATTGAGCCGTACCACGTCGCAACTCAATGGCAATTTCTTGGGCGGTGCGGTTGCGCTGTGTGCTCTTGCCGATGTCCACATAAATGCGGCCACCCGTGGGGTTGACGTAACTGTTGGTGGCTTTGGTTTCAGGAAGGCTGCGTGCAATGGTATCAGCGGCTTCAAGCTTGATGCGTGAATATTCTAAATTGCTGCTGGCTGGGGTGCGCACATCGATGGCAAAAGTGTTGCCATCGCCTTTTGGGAAAAAACTCGAGCCACCATATTTGAATTGAAGGCCCAATGCCACCACCAAACTCACCAAGGCAAAGGCTGTTGTCCAGCGCCGATGGTGCAAAGCCCAAGCAATCACGTTGCCGTATCGGTCGGCTTGGTGGTCAAACCATATGTTGAATTTAGACAGCCAAAGACTCAGGCCTGTTTTGGGTTTCAGATGTTCGCCTGGGGGGTCACCCCAGTAGGCTGAGAGCATTGGATCCAAGGTGAAAGAGATCAGCAAACTGACCAGCACTGAGGCAACTACCGTCAGGCCAAAGGGGCGAAACCATTCGCCAGAGATGCCCGGCATGAAGCCCACAGGAATGAACACAGCCACGATCGAAAATGTAGTGCCAGCCACGGCCATGCCAATTTCAGAAGTGCCATTCAATGCAGCGGTGCGCCGGTCGGAACCGCGTTCCATGTGCCGCACGATATTTTCTCGCACCACAATGGCATCGTCAATCAAGACTCCAATGGCCAGTGACAAACCCAGCAAACTCATGAAGTTGAGCGTGAAACCACACAACCACACGGCGATGAAAGCCGTGATGACCGAGGTGGGCAATGACAGTGCCGTGATCAAAGTCGAGCGCCAAGAATTGAGAAACACATAAACCACAAAAATGGTCAAGCCCGCGCCAAGAAGCAAAGCCTCCACCACATTGTCCAGACTGTCTTGCGCTTCCTCACCGCCGTTTTGCGTGACCTCAATTTGAGTGCCCTTGGGCATGGCCGCATTCATTGTCTTCACCAATTTCAGGACCTCCTTGGCAACGGTGACAGTGGAGGCATCACGAGAACGCGTGATGGACAAGCCCACATTGGGGTTGCCGCTGCGAATGCTCAAAGTATCTAAGTCAGAAAAGCCATCTGTGATCGTTGCCACTTGACCCAGGCGCACCAGCTCATTGCCACTGCGGCGTACAACAATTTGTTGAAACTGAGCAGGTGTTTCGATTCGGCCCAAGATGCGTATGCTTTGATCTTCCAACTCTCCTCGAATTTTTCCAACGGGTGCGGTTGCATTTTGGGTGCGCAAGGCATTGACCACCTCGGTCACAGACAAGTTGACTTCACGCAATTTATCGGCGTGCAGAAGCACGCTCAACTCACGCCTGAGTGCGCCATTGACATTGACTTGTGCCACCCCCGGTATGGCCCGAAATTTATCAGCCAATTGGTCGTCTGCCAGTCGTGAAATTTCGGCATGTGTTTGCACCGATGAGGACAGCGCCAATTGCACAATGGGCTGCGCTGAAGGGTCGATGCGCAAGATAACCGGTTCCCGAGTTTCAGTGGGCAGTTTGTAACGCACTGTTCCTATGGCATTGCGAACTTCATCGGTCGCCTCAACCATGTTTTTCTTGAACTCAAAAAACAATTGAAGGCTGGCATTGCCCTCGTTGGCTTGACCTCGAATGTCTTTGACCCCGTTGATGGATTGCAGGGCTTTTTCAACGCGGTTGAGAACCTCGCGCTCCACAGTCTCGGGTGAAGCACCTGGGTAGCTGATGTTGACCACCAACAGCGGCATGTCGACATCAGGAATTTGATTGACCTTGAGTTTTTGCAGTGCCAACACGCCCATGGCCATGAGCATGATCAAGATGACGACGGTGACAAGCGGCTTGCGAACGCTGAAATTAGACAGAAACATGGCTTACTTGCCTGCTGTGTCTTTGGGCGCAGCAGGCGCGCGCATGCCAAAAGTCTGGCCGTCTTTGAAGGTGCTTGAAGAGTTGCGCAGAATTTTGTCACCCGATTTCAAGCCCGATTGCACCACCCAGCGGCCTAAGCGCGTGTCACGATCACCCAGTTGAACACTGCGTTTGCTCAGCTTGTTGTTTTCAAGCAGCCACACAGAGGCCTTGTCACCTTCACGCATCAAACTGTCTTCACTGACCATCAAGGCCAATGCGGTTTGTGTCTCGACAACCCCTTCTGCATAAAGGCCCATGATGGGGGCTTGACCTGGCAACTTGAGGTCCACAATGACAGAAACTTGGCGCGTGATGGGGTTGGCAGCGCTGTCAATGCGGCGAATTTTTCCGCTGCTCGTAAGCGTATCGCCAGACGAGCTCACCCCATTGATTCGAAAGCTCACGCGCTGACCAATTTGGAGTTTGCCCATTTGATCGGCAGCCACTTGTCCTTCTAGGCGCATGCTAGAAGGGTCAATCACCTGAATCAGCTCTTTGCCAATTTGCGCGGTGTCGCCAGCAGATGCTTTGCGCGCGCTGACCACACCGGCGAAAGGTGCTCGGACTTCGGTGCGCTCTAACTGCTGTTTGGCAGCGGCCACACGGGCTTTGCTGGCCACATGCTCGCTTTGAGCAGCGTTGCGGCGTACTTCAGATTCTTCCAAGCCTTGCAAAGACACCATCCCCTGGCCTTGCAAAATTTTCAGGCGTTGGTATTGCCGCTCGGCACTGTCCAGAGATTGTGCGGCTGCCCGAACGGCTTCTTCAGCCGAGCTCAGGTTGTCGCGAAGCACCGCGCTGTCCAAGCTGACCAACAAGTCGCCTTGGCGAACGGGTTCGCCATTTTCTTTGTGCATTTTGATAACAATGGAGGCCACTTCAGCACGCAAATCTGCGCGGCGCTCAGGCTGCAAAGAGCCTGTGATCACAGGGCCCGTACCATGCTCTGAGCTGCCTATCTCCAAAATATCTTCAGCCCCTATGCTCAAGCTTGAAATTGGAGAGTCTGATTTTTCTGCTGCTGCATCGGGCTTCTTGCAAGCCAACAAAGTCAGTGCCAATGATCCGGCCAAAAGCAGACCCATGAGAGGGTTTCGATGCATGAAGACTCCGAGAGTGAGAGGGTTGTAAATTCAAAGCACGAGAGGTGCAGTGGGGCGCACCCCAGATGGCGCTAAATTTTATCTGATGATTGACTTTTCATTTCAAAAGAGGTTGGCGCCCGCACCCAGCAAGGTTGCAACGCCCAGCAGGGCAAACACGCCCGCCGCAATCGAGTGCACCAGTTTCATTGAAATTTTGTTGGCAAGCTTGTCTCCGACGAACACAGCAGGCACATCTGCAATCAACATGCCCAGCGTGGTGCCTATGACTACCAGAAATGGCGATGCGTAATGGGCAGCCAAGGCAACCGTTGCGATCTGTGTCTTATCACCCATCTCTGCCAAAAAGAAGGTGATCAAGGTGGCGCCGAAAACGCCCAGATGCTTGGCCACTTGCGTTTCTTCTTCTTCAATCTTGTCTGGAATCAGGGTCCAGATGGCCATGCCAATGAACGAGCCGCCCAGGACCCATCGCATGATTTCCGGGCTCACCACCGAAGTTATCCATGCTCCAAGAGCGCCGGCCAACCCATGGTTGAGCAGGGTGGCAACCAAAATGCCTGCAATGATGGGGATGGGCTTCTTAAAGCGAGCCGCCAAAATGAAAGCAAGAAGTTGGGTTTTGTCGCCAATTTCAGCCAGAGCGACAACACCCGTAGAGATGAACAGAGATTCCATGAGAAATACCAATTTTAGCCAAACTAGGGCATCCATTTGGCTTGCTCTGACATGCGTGTCACAGCTGGGCGCAATCAAGACAAACCTGCTCACATCGATCCCCGGCCAGCCCGGCCCATGCCAGGATGGGCCTGCCGTAAAAATGCAAACCCGTCTATTCAAGTCTAATCCGGTTGACATTCCGGTCTAGGCAGGCTTACAGTCGGTGCAATGAAGACCGACACCATCCAAATCACGCTCGAATTACTCAATTTATTGAGCGAGGTTGACGAATTCAAAGGGGCCTGGCGCGCGCTGGGAACACTTGCGCCAGAGCGGCTCAAGGCGTTGCGGCATGTGGCCACCATTGAAAGCATTGGCTCATCGACTCGAATTGAAGGTAGCAAGCTGACTGATCGGGAGGTCGAGAAATTACTCTCCAAGCTTGAAATCAAGAAATTCGACAGTCGCGATGAGCAGGAGGTCGTTGGTTACGCCGAAACGATGGAAATGATTTTCCATGCCTTTGACGATATACACGTCACTGAAAACCATCTCAAGCAACTCCATCGTGACCTTTTGCGTTACAGCCAAAAAGATGAACGCCATAGAGGTGAGTACAAAAAGTTATCGAACAATGTCATTGCATTTGATGCCGACGGCAAGATGGTGGGGATCGTCTCCGAGACAGCCCCTCCATTTAACACCCCGCGTCGTATGACTGAACTGGTTGAGTGGCTGAAGGAAACACGAGAACTTAGACGACTGCACCCACTTTTGATCGTTGCTGTGTTCACTGTCACTTTTTTAGAAATCCATCCATTCCAAGATGGCAACGGCCGACTCAGCAGGATTTTGACCACGCTACTACTTCTCCAGGCAGGCTATGCCTATGTGCCCTACAGCTCACTGGAAAGCGTCATTGAGCAAAGCAAAGAAGCTTATTACTTGGCGCTGCGCCAGACGCAGCAATCTTTGCATAGTGAAGCACCCAACTGGCAACCTTGGCTACTGTTCTTTATGCGGGCTTTGCAACAACAAAAACGCAGACTGGCCGCCAAGGTTGAGCGAGAAAAAGGGGCGCTTGCAACGTTGCCGGAATTGGCCGTCAGAATCTTGGATCACGTTCGAGATCATGGCCGGGTCACCACACGCGACATGGTCCGCGAGTTCGGCGCCAGTCCAAACACCCTTAAAACAACGTTCGGTAATCTCGTTAAAAAGGGGCTTCTGGTGCGACATGGCGGTGGTCGCTCCATTTGGTACGGGCTGCCGTGACCACCATTGAATCCGCGTGAACACGCGGTAGTAGGCAAAAAAAAGCCAACCTGTTAGGGTTGGCTTTTAAGGTATTGGTGGTGGGGCGATTACGCTGCAAATCTGGCGTAGCCAAGGGATTGGCATATCGTTTATCGCTTCGGCAATGCGCGGTTCGATACGGCGCGGATAAAGTGCAAGTGTCACCCTGTGTCCATGATACCGTAAATTTCGGAATAAGATGACGTGAAATTCGGAACGAAGTGGCGTGAATTGCGGAATAAAAGATGCCGCACCACTATCCAACGACCGAGCATGGAGGCTCAGAAACTCCGATCACTCCCCCGTCCCCGCAGGTCCGTCCGCTGACCGGCTCGGGCTGACGACCACCAGTTTGCACGACCTGCGGTGTAAAGACGATGGTTTGCCCTGAGCTTCCCACGCCTTCAATATCTCTAACTCTTCGTCGTCGTACTCGGTCTTGATCATCATGGTTTACTCACCGTTGTCATAGGAGCCGCGTTTCTCTCCCTTGTGCACTGAGCAGCGCCACGGCCTTCTTGTCGAATGAAACAAAAGTTTCCCCGCCAAGCCAATTGCCCTCAAAGGCGATCACACCATCCGCAAAATCCCCGCCTGCACTGAGCACCTCCAACCCCGCCTCGACTGCTGGCCGGTTCATTTCTACGTTTTCGCTGGCCATCAGTGCGCGGATCGCGCTAATGACGTCGTCACTTTCAATGATGTAGACGCTGCGCAGCACCCAAACAAACTCACACAAGCACGGCAGCGCAATGGCAATCAACGCGGCATCGGTCAAAACCTTGGCGGCGATGCTGGCTTGCGCCGGGTCATCGCGCACACAAGAGCGAACCAGCACGTTGGTGTCAACGGTGATTTTCATGCTTTGCCAGCCCACGCTCGCGCTGTTGCCTCGTTGATCTCTTCAATGGTCGCAATCTTCTTTGTCCGCTGCGCCAGCAGTCCGATGAAGCTGTTTATCGTACCGGTCGTCTGGGCTGCCTTGAGCATGCCTCGACCATCTGGCAGTAAATCGAGTTCGATCTTTTGCCCTGGTTGAATACCAAGGTGCCGCAGTACGTCTTTTCTGAAAGTCACTTGTCCCCGGGCGGTCACTGTCAATGTTGTCATCGCTTGATTCCCTTGAAGTTTTGCAATAGCGACAGTGTAAGGCGAAATTGCATTATTTGCCCAGGCGTCTTGGTCTGGTGTTTTGCCCTCGGGCGCGACAACCAACGCCGCTTTCATTTGCTGCTGGCTAAATATTGGCTTTGAAGTAGCGTTTCGTTTCATGTTTGTCACCATTTCGGCAAAGCGAATTGGCGCGGCTAATTAAATCAATCGCCATCCACTCAAGCCGATTCCAGCCGGCGGGTGCGACGGGAGTTTCTTTGTGGTGCGGTCAGTTCTTCACGTATCACCTGCCTCACGGCATCAATCATCGAACGCTGCTGGATAAACGCCACCAGCGCGTCATTGATCAAGGTCTGGTAACTGCCGGTTCCAGCTCGCTCAACTTGCGCACGGAAGTCATCAATTACCTTGTTGTCCAGTCGAATCGAAATTTTGGTCTTGCCCGCCTCAAGTGGGATCACCGCGCCTTGCTTGGCATCAGTGAAATCAATGTCCCGGTAGGGCTCAGCGACGATTTTTTTCATACATATTCCTTTGCGGTTTGTTGGCCTTCCAAGACGATATCAATCGGTAAATGTCTGGCTCACGGTGCGCATAGACAAGCACCAACAGTGCTCCAGTGGCGCTCATCAAACATCAAGCGGTCAGCACAGGCAGGCCGGTCAGACACCCCACGTGGCATGCGGAAAGCCCAGAAACGACAAAGCCAACTGAGAACAGTTGGCTTTGAATATTGGTGGAGCTGGCGGGATTTGAACCCGCGTCCACAAGCCTTTTTCGTACAGTTCTACATGTGTAGTCGTCTGATTTGAGTCTCGTCAAATACATCGCGCAGCGACACGCTATGTACCCAACCAGCATCCTTAGATCTCACACAACATCAAGGTGCCCGATGTCATGCCAGCCCATATGTTTTACCTTGCAGCTAGGACTTTGGAGGTTTTAACGCCCACATCACCCTAACCCAGCCTATCGGCCAACTGTTGCAAGGCTCACCGGATTAAGCGGCGAGTGCGAAACGTTCGTCGTTTGCAGTTAGTTTTTTTTTCTGCTGTTTTACGAGGATCAGAACCTCGACATGCCCTGCCACGCGTCCGAACCCATGTCGAAACCAGTGCAGCCCCAAGTCTTCTATTTTAGGACATTTCTCAGGAATACAAGGCTTTTATTTGCGAAGGGCTTGCCAGACTTCGCGCTCTGCCGTGGTGGTGGTCTCGGTATCTTGCAGCATGGGGGTCAGCGCATCGGCCTGCGGGCTCTGTGCAAAGCTGCGCAATTGGCTGATTTGCTGCCGGTAATGCTCGAGCAGCTCAACGCCCTTCAAATTCTCCAGGCCTTGCTGGCCCTTGAGTTTCATTTCATGTTTGACCTTGTCCATGATGCGCGTCACGTCTTGCGCGGTCAGGTGCAAGCGTTCGGCTTCTGCGTTCAGGGCGTGGTGGTCGGTTTGTGAAATTTGGCCTTTGGCCAGTCTTTCCCTGAATTCATTTTCAAAAGTTTCGCGGTCAATGCGCAATTGATCTGTGAAGGCCGAAGCCATCAAGCCCGCAGGTATAGCAAAAATGCCGATGCCGATCAAACTGATCACCACCGTCATGGCGCGGCCCAAGGGGGTGATGGGAGAGATGTCGCCGTAGCCTACGCTGGCCAAGGTGATAACGGCCCAGTACATGGCTGAGGGAATGGTGTCGAACTTGTCGGGCTGGGCGTCGTGCTCTAACTCGTAGCCCAAACTGGCAGTCAAAATCACCATGAGCAGCATCATGAAAGCAGAGGCCATCAGCACGCGTTTTTCGCGGTTGATGGCTTTGATCAAGGTGTTCAAGGTGCCGGTGTAGCGGGTGACTTTGAGCAGGCGTGAGAGCCTGAAAATGCGCAAGAAACGGGTGTCAACCACTTGGTGCAAAAGGATGCCCAAGAAGTACGGCAAGATGGCCACCAGGTCAATCAGAGCGGGTATGCTGCCCATGTACTTCAGCCGCCCTTTGACAGGGCCCGCATATGGAGGAGACTCGCAAGAGGAATAAACACGCCCTATGTATTCCACAGAGAAAAGTGCCACAGTGAAAATTTCAAGGAGCGCAAATTCAGCTTCAAAGATGGCGTGAATGAAGGGCACTGTCTCTAGCACAATGCTCACCACAGAGACCAAAACAGCTGCAATGATCACCATGTCAATGTAGCGGTGTAAAGGGCCCGAAGTGGGCGTGGGGTGAAGCAAAGAAAAAACTTTTTGCCGAAAGGTTCGGCCTTTGTTTTTTCGAATGAAAAATCGAATGGAGGAAATCAAAGCACCAACCATATTTAATTTTTTGGCGATTCTCTTGAGCATGTTCATGCCTTTAATTCAAAGCTTCAATCCGGCCAAAGCGCAGCATGGTGTTGCCCACTGAAAAACGTTTGCTGCGCGTGGGCATGACCAACACAGCATTGTCGTAGGGGGTGCGCAAGATGTGATCTTGGTCATGAGCCAAGGCTGTGCCGGCTTTTTCAATCACTTCCAATCCGTTGTATTCGGCCAGCCAGTGAAATTCTAGCGAACGCGCTGTATAGCCCTGCGTGACTTGCACCACTTTTTGCACGGGGGTGGGCAAGTTGCAACGTGCATCAGCCCACTGAGCATCCACCGCACCGGTCACTTTGAGAAATCGCAAACTGGTCTCGCGCGCAATTTGGTCACTGGCGCGTTCCCAGTGCTGACCGGCTTCGAGCAAGATGGCGGCATTGTGTTTGGCAGGATCACCAAAGGCGCCTCGCTCAATCATGCGCAGACCCGAAGGGTGTCCGGTGTCCATCATCAACCACTCTGGCAGCCCAATTTGCGCCGATAAGTTGACGGACTTCTGGCCCCCTTGAGGGCGCACGCCGCAGACCATCAAAGGCGAGCTCGGTGCGCTCATGGAGTGCAGGTCGAGTAAAAAATCAGCCGTATCAATGTAGGCCACCAACTCACGTGCACGGCGCAACTCAACTGAATCGCGCGGGCCTTTCAAAACATCGTCAGCCCACACCCGGTTCAAGTCTTCTTCCACATAGCGATTGCCGTCGGGGTTCGCAGGGTCCCACAAGCCATACGCTGCAACGTTGGCAAAGATAAAAGACAAAACACCGCGCATTGGGCGAATGTTTTGTTGAAACAAATAATCCAGCGTCAAGGCACCGCAAAGCTCATTGCCATGCGTTAAGGCTTGCACCACCACATGGGGGCCAGGCTTGCCCGAGTCCATTCGGGTGACGTAGTCAATGCCAACATTGCTTTGTCGGTAAGCGCTGATGTCAGGAGCTGTTAATTCAAGGGGCATGCTGCGCATCATTTGACTTCGAGGCCGCAATGCCGGCGCCGCCTTCACCCATTTTTCCACTCACTGCATTCATGGAGTGGCAGTTGATGTGATAGCAAACACCAAATTGAGCATGTTTATTTTCAATCAAAGTTTTCAATTGATATTGATACGGCAGGGCATAGCGAACAATGCGCTGATGCACTTCATCGACAGAGAGTTTTCGATCGTAAATGTGCCGGTTCGGATCAATGGAGGTGCGCGCAAACTCAGCGATCAGCACGTCTTCACCGTCACGTAAATCTTCCAACGGCAAAGCGGCTTTGAAATCTAATGGGAAATGAGGGCTGGAATGGGGTGAATCCATCACCAAAGGAAGTGCATCCTGAGCATGATGGAGCGTGAAGGCATCGGTGCGCCAAGGCCGCGGTAGGTGTGACATGCAAAAAGCCCTCTCAAGTTGCTCTGATTCTAGGGCTGGTTTGCAGGTGTCGGCTATCAGGGGTCAGTGTCCGCCTGCAGGCTTGGCAGCTTTCTTGTCGTCTTTTTTCTCATCTTTAGCCCCAGCCAGGGGTTCTTTCACACGCACTGTACGGCATTTTTTCTCAGCCGGTTGCTTGGCGGTGGCGGGCAAGCTTTCGCAGATCTGCTCAGTTTTATAGGCCAAGGCTTGGGTGCCGGAACAAAAAGCGAAAATCAATCCGAAAAGGCAGGCCCAAAAGCTTTTCTTGGAGATGGTTGAAAATAGGATGTTTTGCATAAGTCGTTTGCCGTTGAGTGATAACTTGATGGCCCAATTATGGGAAAGATGAAGCAATTGTCAAATCTGATGCGTTGGCCGATTTCGGCCCTTGTGGTCTGGGGCTTGGCTTGGGTTTTCTACACCATGATGCTGAGCCAAGGCGCCTCGCCCATGGCGGCCATGTTACTGGCTTCTTTGGCTGCCCTGACCGCCAGTGCTGTGGCCTGGATCCGCGGGGTCTCCAAGGCGCGGCTTGTGGCCTTGGCTTTGGGCTTTCCTGTTTCTTTGTGGTTGTCTGGTACGGCCAGTTTGCCAGCCTGGGTTTGGTTGCTGCCGCTGGCGCTGGCGCTGTTGATATACCCCGTGCACGCATGGCGCGATGCGCCGGTTTTTCCAACGCCACTGCACGCGCTCAAAGATCTGCCGCCCTGCGCGCCGCTGCCACCGCAAGCCTTGATTTTGGATGCAGGATGTGGAGCAGGCGATGGCCTTAAGGCCTTGCGTTTGGCCTACCCGCAAGCGCGTTGGGTGGGCATAGAGTTCAGCTGGCCCTTGCGTTTTGTAGCGCAACTGCGCTGCCCTTGGGCGCGAGTTAGGCACGGTGACATTTGGTTAGATCACTGGGGCGCTTACGACATGGTCTATTTATTTCAGCGCCCAGAGACCATGCCGCGGGCCGTCGCCAAGGCCAAGGCTGAAATGAAGCCAGGCGCTTGGCTCGTGAGCTTGGAGTTTGCGGCCCATGAGCTCAAGCCCACTGCGGTGGTCTACGCCAGCGCAGACCGGCCGGTGTGGCTTTATCAGGTGCCGTTAATAGCGGTAGCCTAAGCCCACACCGATCAAGGTGGGGTCCACCTTCAATGTGCCTTTGTTGGCATTGTTTGAGTAACATCAAACATGCCGCACCATGTGGTCAGGCCAGTTCAGGACAAAACTGCGCTGCTCGGGCGTCTCTGGTGTGTGGGGTTCTGCTGCGAGTTTGTCAACGCACTGCCATTTTTGCAGCAACAAAGCCAATGCGGCTTCAGGCGCTAGGCCTTGCTGTACCAGCCAGGTGGCGGCCACAGTGCCAGTTCTGCCTATGCCGGCGCGGCAGTGCAAATACACGCGGCCATGGACTTTCAGAGCATCTTGGATGTCTTGCAAAATGCCTTGCATGGTGGCCACTGTAGGCACCCCAAAATCCGTGATGGGGTGGTGCAAATGCTGCGCATCCATGGCGCCATGAGCCAGCAGCGCTGTGTAGCTTGGCACAGGGTCTGAAGCGCTGGTTAAATCAATGAAATGGGTGATGCCGTGCGCTACCAAGGCCTCCAATCTGCCGGGCATTTGCGTTGGACCTGGAAGTCCTGGATGTTCCCCCGCCAACACACGCCCAGCCCATACCCAGTAAGTATTCCCAAAGGGCCGGGGCAGCGCATCGCCATGCGGGTTCAAAGGGCTGTCAGAGGCTTTCATCCATCACATTGCGTGAAGTGGATCAATGCGCCAAAATTTTCGACAAAAAGTCTTGCGTGCGCTCGTTTTTGGGGTTGGCAAAAAATTCGGAAGCTGTGTTTTGCTCCACGATCTGGCCTTCGTCCATGAAGATCACGCGGTCGGCCACAGACCTTGCAAAGCCCATCTCGTGCGTCACACAAATCATGGTGATGCCTTGGTTGGCCAACTCCACCATCACGTCCAACACTTCGTTGATCATCTCGGGGTCCAGCGCCGAGGTGGGCTCGTCAAACAGCATGATCTTGGGCGTCAGGCACAAAGAGCGTGCAATCGCCACACGCTGCTGCTGTCCGCCAGACAGTTGCAAAGGGTACTTCAGTGCTTGCTCGGCAATGCGCACGCGCTTGAGTTGTTGCATGGCGCGCTCTTCGGCTTGAGCCTTGGGCATTTTGCCTACCCACATGGGCGCCAAGGTCAGGTTCTCCAGCACAGTCAAATGTGGAAATAAATTGAACTGCTGAAACACCATGCCAACTTGCCGCCGTATGGCTTCAATGGCTTTGACGTCGTCAGACAACTCAATGCCATCGACTTTCAATGTGCCAGTTTGATGTTCTTCCAGGCGGTTGATGCAGCGAATCAAAGTGCTTTTGCCAGAGCCCGATGGGCCGCACACCACAATGCGCTCGCCTTTGGCCACAGACAAATCAATGTCACGCAGCACGTGAAATTCACCGAACCATTTATTGACTTTAGAAAATTCGATGATGGGGCTTGCGTTGTTCACTTCACTGTCTCCGTGTTCCGGTATTCAAATGAGACTCCAGCCACTGGCTGTAGCGCGACATGGCAAAGCAGGCGACAAAATAAATGGCAGCAGCAAACAGTTGACCTTCAATGAAAAACTTACGCCAATCTGCATCGCCCAAGGCCAGTTGCACAGCGCCGGTCAAGTCATACAAGCTGACGATAGTGACCAAGGACGTGTCTTTGAAGGCGCCAATGAATGTGTTCACAATGGCCGGCACCACCAAACGCAAGGCTTGCGGCAGCACGATCATGCGCTGAATTTGCCAGTACCCCAGCCCCAACGAATGAGCCGCTTCAACTTGGCCCTTGGGCAGGGCCTGCAAACCACCGCGAATGACCTCGGCCAAGTAAGCCGCAGTGAACAAAGTCATGCCAATGAGCACGCGTAAAAGCACATCGATCTTGGCGCCTTGCGGCATAAAAAGCGGCAAGATGAAAGAGGCCATGAACAGCACAGAGATCAAAGGCACGCCGCGCACAAATTCAACAAACAAGACGCACAAAGTGCGAATGGCGGGCAAGTGCGATTGGCGCCCTAAGGCCAACAAAATAGCCAAGGGGAAAGACACCACCAAGCTCACACTGGCCAGCAGCAAGGTCAGCGGCACGCCGCCCCAGCGCTCAGTTTCGATATAGGCCAGGCCCGCAAATCCACCGCGCATCAAGCCAAAGAAAATGGCATAAACCAGCACCCATGCCAAGAGCAAAGAGGGGCGCCAAAAGTTTTTCAGGCAACTCAGTGCCAGCAAAACCACCAAGATTGTGCATGCCACCAAGGGCCGCCATTGCTCATCAAAGGGGTAGCGGCCAAACAAGATCAGGCGGCCCTTTTCAGCCACCACACCCCAGCAAGCCCCAACCCCTACGGCAGCGCGGCATGCGGCGTTGTCTGCTTGTGTGACGGCGTTCCAAATGGTCCAATTAAAGACCGGCGGCAGCGCCCAAATCAGCAGGCTCAAAACAAACACGGTGAGAAGACTGTTGAACCAACCGTCAAAAAAACCTCGGCGCAGCCAAGCCAAGATGCCCACCTCGCTGAGCGGCGCTGCGCGGGGTGCAATGGGGTGAAACACGGCGCTGTTCATCAACGGTCCTTGATGCGCACGCGGCGGTTGTACAAATTCATGGCCGACGATGTGATCAAACTCAAGCTCAAATAGCAAAGCATGACCAAGCCAATGCATTCAATGGCCCGGCCAGTTTGGTTCAGCGCAGTGGAACTGATGGAGACCAAATCGGGGTAACCCACTGCCACGGCCAGCGAAGAGTTTTTGATCAGATTCAAGTATTGGCTGGTCAAGGGCGGAATGATCACGCGCAAGGCTTGCGGCAATTGCACCAAGCGCAACTCATGGCTGCGCGACAGGCCCAAAGCTGCAGCCGCTTCATGCTGACCAAAAGAGACCGATTGGATGCCCGCCCGGACCACTTCGGCAATGTAGCCCGAGGTGTAGACCGTCAAGCCCACCAGCAGCGTTAAATATTCGGGCGTCAGTGCGCCACCACCGACCACGTTGATCTCTGTGATTTCTGGAATGTCCAACTCGCCCGGTGCACCCCCCAAAAGCCAGCCTAATGTGGTCAAAGCCAAGATCAAAACCATACTTGGCAAAAGCACGGGTTTGGTTATGCCAGTGGCTTCAAAATGTTGGCGTGCATGGCGCGCCCAAAGCCGCCAAGTTGCAATGCCGGCACACAGTCCGAGCAAGCTGCCCCAATGGCCAGGGGCCCAAACAGGCAATGGAAATTGAAGTCCATTTTTGCTGAAAAATACACCCGCCAAAGGCTTCAAAGGCTCTTCAATCGGGGGCAATAACTCGGTCAACGCAAAGTACCACATGAACAACTGCAAGAGCAGTGGAATGTTGCGGGTGACTTCCACGTAGCTGGCGCACAAACCGCGCACCAGGGTGTTTTTAGATAAGCGGCCAATGCCGATCGTGGTGCCCAGCAAAGTGGCCAGCACCAAGCCCATCAAGGCCACGCGCAAAGTGTTGGAAAGCCCAATGAAATAGGCATACAAATAACTTTGCGACGAATCAAATTCAAACAAACTCTCGCCAATGCCAAACCCGGCGGGGCCTAAGATGAAGTCAAATCCACTTTGAATGCCGCGTGCCCGCATATTGGCAAAAGTGTTGGACATCAAATAGATCACCGCCAACGCCAAAAGCAGCAGGGCAACGACTTGATAGACAAGCCCACGAAAGGCTTGACTGCGCCAAGACCATTGGCGTTTGGGAGGGGGCGGAGCGCTCATGATTGTGAACCGGCCCGCAAGAAGCGGGCCGGAGTCAGAAGCATCCAATCAACGTACGGGCGGTGCGTACATCAAGCCACCTTTGTTCCACTGGTTGTTCAAACCGCGGGGCAGCTTCAGGGTTGACTTGGGGCCGACATTGCGCTCAAAAATTTCGCCGTAGTTGCCAACGGCTTTGATGGCGCGATAGGCCCACTCTTTGTCCAAACCCAGCAATTTGCCGGTGTCTTCTGAAGTGCCCAAAATGCGTTGAACCACAGGGTCTGTGCTGCTCTTCATTTGGTCAACGTTGGCTTGTGTGATGCCATATTCTTCGGCTTCAATCAGAGCGTAAAGCACCCATTTGGAGATGGCAAAAAACTCGTCGTCACCCCGGCGAACGCTGGGGCCAAGGGGTTCTTTGGAGATCAAATCGGGCAAGATCACGTGGTCATCGGGGTTGGTAGCCTCCTTGTTGCGCACAGAGGCCAGACCGGAAGCGTCGGTGGTGTAGGCTTGGCAGCGGCCGGCAAAGTAAGCTTTGTTGGTGGCTTCCTGAGTGTCAAACACCACAGGCTTCATGTTCAGCTTCATGACTCTGGAGTAGTCGTTCAAGTTTTTCTCAGTGGTGGTGCCGGACTGAACGCAAACTGTGGCGCCTTTGAGTTTGGTGGCGCTGGTGATTTTGCTTTTCTTGGGCACCATGAAGCCTTGGCCGTCATAGTAAGTGGTGCCAATGAAGTGCAAGCCCAAAGATGCATCGCGGGTCAAGGTCCAAGTGGTGTTGCGTGACAAGATGTCAATCTCGCCAGCTTGTAGCACTGCAAAACGCTGTGATGCATTCAAGGGTGTCCATTTGACTTTGGTTGCATCGTTCAAAACGGTTGCTGCAATGGCTTTGCAAACGTCCACGTCTAAACCGGCCCAATTGCCTTGGCTGTCAGCTGCAGCAAAACCAGGCAAACTTGGATTCACGCCGCAATTGAGGACGCCGCGCGCCTTGATGGCGTCAATGGTTTTGCCGGCAAATGCAGGCGTTGCCAAACTGCTTAAAAGAGCAATTGCGGCAGTGGCCAACAGGGGGCGTTGGATCAATTTTCGAATGGATTTCATGAACAGACTCCGATTGTGAGAAAAATGCATTTTGCATGAAAAAAATGACGCTCAACCACGGGTTGTCACTAATTTCTATCAGATTCACTGAAGCCGCCTCATTAAAGGTCAAAAAGTTGCATCAAGCTGAAAGTTAAGTGCTTTTCTTGTCCAATGTCAGCACATTCGCACCACAATGGCCCGTTATTTGGCACCTTGGAAGGCCGAAGAATCCATGAGTTCAGTCATCTGAATCACTTGTATTGTGTATCTAAAGCGTCAAAAAGTGGTTTTTGGACCAATGCTTGGCGCTGAGCAAAGCTGGCCACCAAGTTGGGATCCTCGAGCAATTGACCATGCTGCATCAGGTGCTCTAAAGCTTGTGTCATTCCTTTGATAGCAGCTTGCAGTGCTGCATTGGCGTACAAGACCAAACCAAACCCCATGTCTGCCAAAACTTGTTGTGGCAATACAGGGGTTTTGCCGCCAATCACCACGTTCACAATTTGCGGACAATGCAACTCATGAGCAATTCGTTGCATCTCCTCAATGCTTTCAGGTGCTTCCACAAAAGTCATGTCGGCACCATTTTCGGCATAGGCACCTGCGCGGTCTAAGGCCTCGTTCAAGCCTAAGATGGAACGCGCATCGGTGCGAGCAATGATCAAAAAGTCAGCATGCAGGCGCGCATCAACAGCAGCTTTGATTTTGTTGATCATCTCGCTGGCAGAGATCACCGCCTTGCCTTCAAAGTGTCCACATTTTTTGGGCATCAATTGATCTTCGATTTGAATGGCATTGGCTCCCGAGCGCTCCAAGGTGCGCACGGTATGTCGTACATTCAATGCATTGCCAAAGCCAGTATCAGCATCCACGATGATGGGCAGATTGACCGCATCACGCGTGGCGGCAGTGTGGTTAGCCAAGTCACTCAGGCCAATGAAGCCCAAGTCTGGCACGCCATAAAAAGTGTTGGTGATGCCAGCACCGCTCAAATAGACGGCTTGAAAACCTGCATTTTGAATGACGCGAGCGGCAAGCGCATTGGCTGCACCAGCCACTAGCAAACCGTTTTTCGACTGGACTTTTTGGCGCAGCAAGCTGCCTGGGTGGGTGCTCAGCGTCATGGGTCAATCCTCCTTCATGTTTGAAGCTTTGACGATAGCGCCCAAACGGGCCCGCTCTGCATTGACAAACTCATTGAAGCTGGCGCGCGTGCCGCCAATGGGCTCAATGCCCATGCTCTTGAGGCGATCGGAAATGGCCGGCATTTTCATGGCGGCATCCACGGCCGCTGCCATTTTGTCCAAGACCTCAAGGGGCACACCCACGGGTGCATGCACACCGGCCCAATGGGCAATTTGAAGCTCTGGGAAACCTTGTTCCGCTGCCGTGGGCAAATCGGGCGCCGCCGACATGCGCTTGATCCAAGTGGTGGCCAATGGTTTGAATTTTCCACCAGGCTGAATATGCGGTAACGACACAATGCTGGCCTCAGAGGTGGCCTCGACTTGGCCTCCCATCACGGCGGTGGAACTCTCCGATCCGCTTTTATAAGGAACGGGAATCAACTTGCTGCCGTAGCGCATGTTCAACATCTCAGCCACAAAGTGGGGTGTGCTGCCAGTGCCGGCTGTGGCGAAGTGAAAACCATCACCCACCTTGGAAGCCTCAACAAACTCTTTGAGATTTTTGTATTTTGATTGGGCTGAAGTCACGATGATGGACGGCGCCAAACCAATCATGACCACAGGCACCAAGTCACTGTCTTTGTAGGGAACCGATTTTTTGATCATGGTGTTAGAAATCACACCAGCAGCGCTGATCAAAAAGGTGTAACCGTCGGGTGCACTTTTGGTCACTAGAACAGTACCCAAAGAGCCCCCAGCGCCAGGTTTATTTTCAATCACCACAACTTGGCCAAGATGTTTCGATGCACCTTCTGCTGCTGCGCGTGCCAGCAAGTCATTGGCACCACCTGCCGCAAAGGGAACAATGAATTTGATGGGTTTGTTAGGCCATGCTTGGGCCATGACATTGGAGCCGCTGAAAACCATCGACAGTAAAAGTAAATAGATCGTTTTCATGCGGCTCTTTTTTGCGGCAATTATTTTTTGCGGGCAGCCACGGCCGCTTCAGCCGCATTGACCAGATCAGCACCCACGGTGGCTTTCCATTTGGTGTAAACCGGACGCGTGATTTTGACGAAAGCTTCACGCTCTGCGGCAGTCAATTGCGTCACGGTCACGCCCATGGCGGCGATGTCTTTGAGCACGGGCTTGTCGGCCTCGATCAAGCCTTTGCGAGCCTGTGCAATTTCCAGTTTGCCTGCATCCACCGCAGCTTGACGCACGATGGCTTGGTCAGCCGGTGTCCATGAAGTCCAAATGTCTTTGTTGACCACAAACACCAGCGGGTCAGCCATGTAACCCCATGTGGTCACAAACTTTTGACCCACAGTGTGCATTTTTAAAATAGTGAACAAGAACAAAGGATTTTCCTGGCCGTCCACCGCACCGCTGGAAAGCGCGGGCTGCGCATCGGCCCAGCTCATCTGGGTGGGGTTGGCGCCCATGGCACTGAACATGTCCGAGAAAATGGGTGAGCCCACCACGCGAATTTTCATGCCTTTCAAATCTTCAGGTGACTTGATCACACGCTTGGAGTTGGTCAGTTCGCGGTAGCCGTTTTCACCCCATGCCAGAGGAACCACACCGGATTTGTCCAGAGTTTGAAAAATTTTCTTACCCACATCGCCTTGGGTCAAAGCGTCCACTGCTGCGTAGTCAGGCATCAAGAAAGGCAAAGAGAACAGGTTCAATTCTTTGACCTGCGGTGACCAGTTGATGGTCGAGCCCACGGCCATGTCGATCACGCCTTGGCGCAAGGCGCTGAACTCGCGCGTTTGATCGCCTTGAATCAAAGAAACGCCAGGGTACAACTTCATGTTGATACGGCCTTGGGTGCGCTCTTTGACCAGGTCAGACCAAACTTTGCCAGCTTGGCCCCAAGGTGTGGGCGGGCCCAGTACCAGCGACATGCGGTATTCGGCTTTGTAGGTTTGTGCAGATGCAGGTGCAAGCACAGTGCCCAGTGCGGCAGCAACGGCAAGCAAACTCAGAAGTGTGCGGCGAAGTTTCATTTTCAGTCTCCTGTTGATAAAAATAAACAAACTCAATAACCCAATTGACGCGGCAACCAAAGCGCCAACTCTGGCCAGGCAATGACAGCGATCATCACCAAGAACATGCAAAAAAGCATCCAACCCACCCAGGGAATTGTCTCTTCCATGCGAACCCCTGCAATGCGCGTAGACACCATCAGATTCACAGCCAAGGGTGGTGTGAATTGTCCCAGTGCCACTTTCAATGTCAAGATGACACCAAACCAGACGGGGTCCCATTTGTAGAACTGAACGATGGGCCAAAGCAAGGGCACAAAAATCAAAAAAATAGAAACGCCATCTAAAAACATACCCACCGTGATCAAGAGCAAGATCAGCAACGACAGCACGCCATATTCCCCCAACCCCGAGTTAACAATGGCGTTGGTCACCGGGTCAATCACACCCAAGGTGGACAAAGAAAATGCAAAGATACCGGCCAACGAGACCACCAGCAAAATGATGGCCGAGAGCTCACCCGACTCTTGCAAAATCACATACAGGTCTTTGACCTTGATGGTGCGGTGAATCGCCATGCCCACAAACAAACCATAAAACACAGCCACAACGGCTGCTTCGGTGGGTGTGAACCAACCCGCGCGCATACCGCCCAAAATCAACACTGGCGCGGCCAAGCCCCAAGTGGCTTCGCGAAAACTCTTCCAAAAAGGCGGCCGAGGCAGGCTGGCTTCAAGCGCACCCATTTTGTGTTTTTTAGACAGCCATACCGCTGGAAAAATCAAGGCCAATCCAGCCAAGATGCCAGGGATCATGCCGGCAGCAAACAAAGCAGGAACCGATGCGCCCGGCACCAAAACAGAGTAAACAATGAAGGCCACAGAGGGTGGGATCAAAATGTCCGTGGCCGCTGCCGCGCCCACCACGCTGGCCGAGAAAGCCGGCGGGTACCCCGCGCGTGACATGGCCGCGATCATGACAGCCCCCACGGCTGCTGCATTGGCGGGCCCTGAGCCCGAGATGCCGCCCAAAAACATGGCCACCAAAATGGCCACCAAAGGCAGCATGCCAGGGCCGCGGCCCACGATGGCAATGGCAAAGTTCACCAGCCGCAGTGCAACACCAGAGCGGTCAAAAATAGAGCCCACCAAGATGAACATGGGAATGGCCAGCAAAGGGTATTTGCCCAAACCGGCATAAAAATTTTGCGGCACTGCCAGCAGGCCAAACCACTGCGCGTCCGAGTTGGCAAGGGCAATGCAAGCCGCACCTGCCAAGCCCAACGAGGCGCCAATGGGCACGCCCATCATCATCATGAAGAGGAAGGCCACAAACAAAAGCGTTGGGATCATGCGCGGCGGCCTCGGCGAATGAACAAGCCCATGGCGCGCCCGGCAATGGCCACCGACATCACGGGCAACCAGATGGTGTACCACCACTGCGGAATGCCAATACCGGGAGAGGTTTCGCCATAACGAAAGTCATCCCAAACCACGCGGATGCTGAGCACGGCCAACAACGTAAAGAGCAGAAAAACCATCATGGCGCCAAAGCGGGCCAAAGCACGTTGCCGCTCGAGGCTGCCACTGTCGGCAAAATATTCGATGCGGATTTGCCGGTTGCGTGCCACCGAAGCAGAGCCTGCGACCAAAGACAAAACGATCATCAAGAAAACCGAGAACTCTTCGGTCCAAGCAAATGATTGGTCAGTGAAATAGCGCACCAGCACATTGCCAAATGTGATCAAGGCCAACAAGCCCATCACGATGACGGTCAACCAGTCTTCAATTTTCAGGGGCACCACGGTAACTTCATCTTGCGCCGCTGGATCTGCAACCTCCGTGGGCAAATGGGACGGCTCGTGAATCAAGGACATAAAAGTTCAACCCGTTAAGGAGGCAGGCCTTGTTAAGAGGCAGAAAAAGCAGAGAATGAAAGGGCTTTGATTAGCCGGTCGATGATTATTGCACAGCTGGTTTCAGCTTGATTCATGCAAAATCAGCAGCCCCGAGGCAACCAAGAGGGCGATCCCAGCCCATGCCAACACATTGGGCACCTCGCCCCAAAACCAATAGCCTATGCACAGCGCAAACAACAAACCGCTGTACCGAAAAGGCGACACCACGCTCATTTCCCCAGCGCGCATGGCCACAATTAAAAAATAATAGGCCACAGCTAAAAAGATGGAAGCGCCCAAGAGCAAGCCCGTCAAGTCCAACGTGACGGGCACCCACGTCTGCGTCAAGGTGATACTGCCCGAGCCCAAGGTAACGGCCACTGCCGTAGACAAAGTGATCAACATGGACGGTATGTGCAGGCCAATGGCACGCGTCATGGTGTCGCGTGTGGCATGCAAAAGCGTTGCACCCACACAAAGCAATGCGTAAGCGTTAAAGCCTTCAACACTGGGTTGAACCACCAACAAAACACCGCCAAATCCGAGCAACACGTACAAGCCGCGGCGCACGCCCACCTTTTCTTTGAAAAAAATCATGGCTAGCAAAACGATGAACAAAGGCGATGCCAAATTGATGGCAGTGGCGTTGCCCAAAGGCAAGTGAAACAGGGCCGTCAGGTAAGTCAATGAGGCGCATGCATCCACAGCGCCGCGCAGCCACAGGCGTTTGTTGAGCATCAAATGCACTTGCCGCAGTTGCCCCAAGCTTTGTGCCACGATCAGCAGCAAAATGGTGGCAAAGAGTCCGCGAATAAAAATCAGTTGAGGGCCAGGCAGCGACAGGCTTGCTTGCTTGACCAAGGCATCGTTCCCGATGAAGCAAGCCATGGCCAAGCTCATGGCCAAAATACCACGGTGGTTTTCTGACAAATGTCTCAGGTGCATGCCGTTCAAAGCTTTTCAGTTTCTCCGGCTTTGGGTTGCCACTTCATGAGGCGTTTTTCGATCACGCCCACCAACGCATCGATCACCAAGGCAAAAGCTGTGAGCACCAAAATGCCGGCCATGACGGTGTTGATGTCAAACGTGCCTTCGGCTTGCAAAATCAAGTAGCCCACACCTTGGCTGGAGCCTAAATACTCACCCACCACCGCACCCACAAAGGCCAAACCAACAGAAGTGTGCAGGGAACTGAAGACCCAACTCGTAGCGCTTGGCAAATACACGTGGCGCAGCAGCTGGTTTTGATTGGCACCCAGCATGCGCGCGTTGGCCAGCACCACGGGGCTGACCTCTTTGACGCCTTGGTAGACGTTGAAAAACACAATGAAGAACACCAAGGTCACGCCCAAGGCCACTTTGGATCCAATGCCCAAGCCAAACCAAACTGCAAAGATAGGGGCCAAAATAATGCGCGGCATGGCGTTCAAGGCCTTGATGTAGGGCTCCAAGATGGCCGATGCCATGGGCGAGAGCGCCAACCAAAGGCCGCCCAACAAGCCCGTGCTGGCGCCAATGGCAAAGGCCAGCAGCGTCTCAATCAAAGTGATGCCCAAGTGTTTGTAGATATTGGCGTCAACTACAAACCAGGCCCAGATTCGCTGGAAAATTTCCAAGGGCTCGCCAAAAAAAAATGCGGCTTGCCGATCGTTGTCAAACATCATGGGCGGTATCAGGCCGGGCGCAGTCATGACGTGCCAAAACACAAACACCAAGACCAGCAGACCCAATTGCCAAAACCGCAAAGTGGCAGCGCGAGGTTTGATCAAATTCCACATGGTTAAAGCCTATGCACTTTTTTCAAGTTGTTGTCGGTAGCCCTTGAGAACCTCTTCGCGAAGCACGTTCCAAATAGCTTGATGCAACTCAATGAAGCGGGGGGTCATCTTGACCTCGGTTACATCTCGAGGCCGTGCAATGTCAATGATGAACTCGCCCATGGGCTTGGCAGCAGGGCCTGCGCTGAGCACCACAACACGGTCGCTCATGGCAATGGCCTCGTCTAAATCATGGGTGATAAACAACACCGATTTCCGCTTCGATTGCCACAGCGCCAAGACTTCGTTTTCCATCAGCTGGCGAGTTTGAATGTCGAGCGCAGAAAAAGGCTCGTCCATCAAAATGATGTCGGGGTCCATCACCAAAGTTTGCGCCAAGCTAGCCCGTTTGCGCATGCCCCCGCTCATTTGATGCGGGTAGCGATCACCAAACCCACCCAAGCCAACACGGCGCAACCAGTCTTGCGCTTGCTCACGTGCTTGCGGCAAAGCCATGCCCCGAAACTCCAAACCAGCCATGACGTTTTCCAAAGCAGTGCGCCACGGCATCAAACTCTCAGTTTGAAACATGTAACCGGCGCGGGTGTTCACACCGGTTAAAGGTTCGCCGTAAATTCGAACACTGCCTTTGCTTGGGCTGAGCAAGCCAGCGGCAACATTGAGCAAAGTGCTCTTGCCGCAACCGGTCGGGCCGACGACGCTGACAAACTCACCCTCAGCAACTGTCAGATTGACATCCTCAACAGCCGTGTAGCGTTGATCTGGAGCGTCTTTGCTGACGAAAGTGCAGGCAATGCCCTGCAACTCGATCGGTGGCGCAGTCACTTCAGCCCTTTGGGTATTTGGCGTTGGCTTTTTTGACGAAGTCGTTGGTGTAAATGACGTTTAAATCCATTTTCGTGGCAGCCAATTTAGCGTCTACGCTGGCCAGCGCCCTGAAGGCGGTATCTGCGCCTTTGGCTGGGAACATGCCGTCAGGCGACATGGCTTGTTTAGAGGCTAAAAACCCGTCTATGTAAATGGCCCGATCGCCCAGTAAATAACTCTCGGGAACCACGTTGATGATCTCTCCAGCACCGGCTTGTTGAATCCATTTATTGGCGCGAACCATGGCGTTGGTCAGTGCTTGCGCAGTGTTAGGATTTTTGTCGAGGAAAGGTTGAGGGCAATACAGGCAACCCGCTGGCATGGGGCCGCCAAATACTCTTTCGGCTTCTGCCATGATGCGCGTGTCCGTGATGATTTTCAAATCACCGGAGCGCTGCAGCAAAGTGATGACGGGGTCCAAGTTGCTAATCGCATCGATTTGCCCGGAACGCATGGCTGCGACTGCACCGTTGGCAGCGCCCACACCCACAAAGCTGACATCCGTGGGCTTGAGCCCGGCTTTGCCCAGCACAAAATTGGCCAACACATTGGTGGAACTGCCCGGCGCGGTGACGCCAATTTTCTTACCCTTCAAATCTGCAACCGATTTGTAGTTGGGCATTGTTTTCGGGTTGACACCCAAAACAATTTGTGGCGCTGCGCCTTGCAAAACAAAAGCTCGCATGGGCTGGCCTTTGAAGTGCATGTTGATGGTGTGTTCATATGCGCCAGACACAACATCCGCGCTGCCGCCCACCACAGCTTGCAAGGCCCGTGAGCCTCCGGAGAAGTCGACGATGGTGACATCCAAACCTTCAGCCTTGAAATAGCCCAATTGTTCGGCAATGGTCAAGGGCAAGTAATAAAAGAGATTTTTGCCGCCCACTGCAATTGTGACTTTGGGTTTTTCCAGGCTCTGCGCTGAAGCCCATTGGGGTAGAGCCGCGGTGATTAAACTGCCGCCAATGAAATGTCGTCTTTGAATATGCATGAGGGTACCCCAACTTGAAAAGTTTCGTATTCAATCAGTCTAACGGATGGACTTGAAGTCGAAAAGCGGTACAAGCCCTAGAAAAGGCCAAAAGAAAAGCCCTCCGCAAGAGCGAAGGGCTTTACATTTGGTGGCTCTTCACGGATTCGAACCGCGGACCTGTGGATTATGATTCCATCGCTCTAACCGACTGAGCTAAAGAGCCTGAGCCAAAAATTATAGCAAACGATTGGGTTCAATTGTTAGAACTTTTGAATAAAGTTTGTGACCTTGTACATTACAAATGGATATGAA
>Ga0209297_1000343_pt1 | contig 30815 bp, 54 predicted proteins | sample S_130805_MF_Meta_FD_187322 | JGI IMG/M metagenome (GOLD analysis project Ga0209297, IMG submission 187322) | Freshwater microbial communities from Lake Simoncouche, Canada to study carbon cycling - S_130805_MF_MetaG (SPAdes) (version 2) | ecosystem: Environmental > Aquatic > Freshwater > Lake ...
TTTTATTTATTGCCGCTAGGGATAAATAATTGAAATAGTAATAGTTAATGTTAAAGAGTTTTGTAGAATTCCTAGGAGAATCCAAGAGCGATGAAGAGCAGGTCTTACGAGTTAGAGCTTTATGTTACTGAAATCATATTATATCAGGTCACTTAGGTCTCTGCTAGTCGGCCGTGCCGGTTCACCCTCCCAAGTCGGCACAATCTTACCTGGGTCTTTTAATTTTACCTTCTTTGGTCTAGGCAGGGTCTCTACTCCAACATCAGCGAGTCTCTCAATCTTGGCCTTCTTTAAGAGCCGGTGAATATCCTCCTCCTGCTCGGCAAGATACTCGGGTTTTTGAATCACCCTATTTACATACACGAGCTGGACTCCGTAGTAACGGCAGATCTGTTCTATCAACTCTCGACCAATACGGGCAAGTCTATCAGGAGTCTCGACCACCACGGCGGAGACCCTCTTCTGGATAATATCCTGTAGCAAGAGGTGCAGACCAGGTCTCTCCTCCAGGGAGTACTCCGTAGATGGAGCCCAGTCCTCGTACTGTCTGTCTACCGAGAGTCCACGTGCAGAGCACCAACTGTGGAGTATCCGCTGCTGCTCGGCCATGACCTTGCGGTCGGACTCCGTAGTCCCGGCTACTCGGCAGTAGGTGGTAATAAGACTCTCCTTAGAGACCCGCTTGCCGATCATCGCCCAGACGTCATCATCGTTATAGATCCACTTGCCATGGTCGTCCTTCCACCGGCGTATCTTGCCACGGCTGCCCCACTTACGTAGACCATTATAGCTGCACCCCAGCAAGTCGATTGCTTCGTTTGCGTACATAAGTTACTTCTTTCTTTTTATTTATCCCGCCGATCGTGCCACACGTTGGAATGAGTAGCACGGGATAGCAATATGCCACATGTGGCAAGTGTTGACAGTCGGTGGCACGTGTTTCACATGGGACTCCGTAGTGAAAGTAGGCGGACGCCCGCGCTTTGCTTGAGAGATTAGGACTCTGCCTGGTCGAAGGCTGGGTACGCTTGAGAGATTAAGGCTCTGCATGGTCTAGCTTGTCTGGCTAGGGTGGTTGTCTACTGTCTGGTCCCTGTCTATCGGGACTCCGTAGTAAATAAATAACCTAGATGAAGTATATTAAACTTTTTGAAGAACTAACAGAACCTGATTTTAATGATTTAGAAGAATTCGCAGACGACCTGTTTAGTGAACTTGGAGTTGATGTGGTCTTTACGAATCATTTTAAAGAAAGAGTAAATGACTGGCGAGAATCTAGAAAGCCGATTGAGTACGAAGAATTAGAACACCTCTTCCTCAAGGCATATAGAAATGCTGGTAATCAGATAGTGAGCCTACCGGATCATACTGCAGTTGTTCTACGCGATCATTGGACTCGGCTTAATAGTCCAATCGTTGTTCAAGATGGCAGCGCGAATCGTAAACTTATTATGCAAACAATATTACGAAAAAAGGACTTCACTAGTCCTGACCCAATTATTACAATATGAAACACATTAAGAAATATTCGTATTCAGGATGTGACTCACACAATTTCAAATAAATAATTAAAATTATATCACATGATAAAAGGATTTGGACAATTTATTAATGAATCGGACGAACCGAGTATTGCAACACAATTAGAAGTACTGAAGTCACTTATCGAGATAGGTCTAATTGATCGTGCTGATTTTAGACGAGACGTTAGTGCATTACGTCGTGATGCTATGATTAAGGGTGAAGATATAGGTCGTGTCCTTTCGCCAGAAGTTAAAGGCGCACTTGAAACACCTGAAGCACAAGCAATACGTGACCTAGGGTTTGAAGTAGTTTCTTCACCTACTCAATTAAGTAGAGGAAATATTGTTTTTGCAAAACCTGGATATCATCGCGGTACAGGATACGGTATCGGCTTTTTTCCTGGATTACACCGAATTCGACGCATGACTCCAAAATCAATAGTAATACGATCGGGTCCATTCCGTCGAGTTGGTTCAATGGATGATAAGATTAGAGATTTTTCAGATCAGTTGTCACTTCCTGAATTCTACAAGGTCGCAATGCAATGGGCGATTGACCATGTTGACTTTACCACCGGATTATTTGGAGTAAAACACAGAACTGCAAAAGATTACTTTGATAAGTTTAAAGCTTAATCACTTACTTCTTCATAAATCCCTGAACAAACCCATCAATCCATACGTCTTCGTCTGAAGCATCTGGAAATGCTCCATGAGAATCTCCTCCATGTATTTTTCGATATTCGGTTCGAGCAATCGATTCAATCTTAGTTGTCTCTGAATAATCCGCTGGTGTGTTTAACTCGGCAACCCAATTGACTTTATCTGTGCTGTTACAATCGGCAAGTACTTTTTTAAAATTTACTTCTTTACCCTCATCAGACGGCAAACAATAAATTTGGTCATCTGGGTGTAACGGCACAGTTTCACCGTAATACATCACATCACGTGCCTCTTCGTGGTCAAAAAACTTAACGCTCCAAACGGAGTCGATTTTATGTAGTGTTCCTTTCATAGTTATATCATGCTCTTAAAGTGTTCCAAGATATCTGGTGGAGCAGGTAAAATATCTACTCTGTCTGCAATTTCTTGTAAACCAAATTCAGGATCGGTTCGTAACTCTTCACGTAATAGGTCAGCATCTTTCTTAGAAGGCTGCTGCCAATATCCAGCAAAATGTAGAATATCAAAGTGCTCTCCTTCCTGTGTTGGGTCGACGACTATTAGTCCGTGTGTTATTTTAGTTGGGTCCATATCCTGATTATTGTTTGTGTAAATTAGGTTTGTAAATAGCTCTTGATGGAGCAGAATATTTCAGTTGACGATTCTTCATAACTTTAGGAGGTATCGCCTCTTCTGATTTCTGAATCACTACATAAATTGGTTCTAGAAAAAATCCGACCTGAATTAAAAAATAATCTGCCATATACTTATTCGATTACTTCAGGATAGATCACAGCTATTGGGATAACTGATGTCACGCCGTTAGCATCACGAACTTCATATTTAGTTGTCGGCGGACCGTCACACGAACACGCATTCTCAAAGATAATATTAGTTATAACTACTCGAGTAGAGTCGGGTTTTAACCAAATTATTGAACCTACTGGATGCGCTTTTGATGCGACCGCTTTCGCTTTATCCATTTGTTCTTTTGATGGACCGCAACTTACTAAGAAGACTGCACATACTGCAATAATTATTTTTTTCATGTTATCTAAAATTTGTTAATCGTTTTCTAATAAGGTCAGCTTTTTCATACTCTTCAGAGGTAATACACTGTTTCAAGTAGACTTGACACTCGATTTCAGAAAGAGTCTCAATTGGCTTACCGTCAATTAATGTTGATGCTGAATACGTTTCTGAAACAGGTTTAAGCTCAGGCGTAAATCCAGGATTAACTCCCATGTCTTTCTTACAGGTTTCATAATATCTGCGCCAAATAGCTGACTTGTTTTCTGAGTAATCTGACCATTGAATACGTTGAACTTCTGAGTCTGTACCCTTAATGAAAATATCAACACTATTCCAACCAACAATTTGCACGTATTTTCTAGTGGATATCAGTTTAATATAATCTCCGATTTTCCAGTCTTTGAATTCACTACGCCGTGATGCGCGATTTAAGTTAACAATAAGTATGATCAGTGCGATCAGACTGCTAATTATGATTAGTGTGATTGTTCCAGCTCCCATTTTAATAAGATTAAGATTATAGAGTAATAATACTACATACTGCTGAACTGTTAATCATAAATCCTATTTTTTGTGTATTCGTAAGATCTTCATCTGTCCAGCAAGAAACCATATTCTGCCCTGTTGTTTAGGTCGATCGAATACAGTAAAGTCCTTGATTTCAACTTCTAACCAGACTCTGCCCTTTTTAGAAAGGTGTGGTGCAATCGGCTGTGCAGTACAATGCCAGAACGGGCGGACTTTGAATCCTTTAGTTGGGTGACACTCAGCTGGCATCCATTCATTGAATTGCATACGTTTCTGTTTATTGATGAACAAAGGAGTAATATCGCCGTTCTTTAATTGTCGGCAAAGTTTAAATGCTTTCATCGGTTTAATAATCGGTGGTCGGGGCAGGACTCGAACCTGCATAATTTCCGATTGCGGCACAGCTGACCTGTTCTACTGCGGGTTTGCACACGTTTCCACCTCCTGACCATAGATAATCATCCAAGCGGGTTGGCTTTCTGATGATTAAATCGTTACCTGCTGATGTTCAAGCAAATAACTTTAATTATAATACTATTTCTACTTGCTCAGTAAAATTTCTCAAGATAAATAATTAAAATGACTTGGTTGCACGTTGTATATTCACTACTAAACTGTTTCCAACTCTTAATTAAATCGTAAATTTATTTTAAAATTAAACATAACTGAGTTAACTACTTAAGCTAGCTCTAGGCAAGTTTTGTCAAAAATTTATTGAAAAAATCTAACACTGATATAGAACTTAATGGAGGATTTCATATATAATAAAAAGACACCACGCACATACTCTTGTGCACAATAAAAAATAATAAAAATTAATAAAGTATGGACATCTCAAAGAAAATTTTATCAGAACTGACAGTACACATGAAGTATGCAAAGTATGTGCCCGAAGTAAGTCGCCGCGAAACGTGGGAAGAACTTGTTACTCGAAACATGAATATGCATATCAAAAAATACCCTTCTCTTGAAGGTGAAATCCGTGAAAAATACAAACTGGTGTTTGATAAGAACGTCCTGCCGTCTATGCGAAGCTTACAATTTGGTGGAAAACCTATTGAGATTTCGCCAAACCGTGTCTATAATTGTGCATACCTGCCAATCGATCACACTGATGCTTTTTCAGAAACAATGTTCTTATTACTTGGTGGAACTGGAGTAGGCTACTCGGTTCAAAAGCATCATGTAGAAAAATTACCGGAAATTAAAAAACCAAGTTCAGGAAGAACTCGCAGATATTTAATTAGCGACTCGATTGAAGGTTGGGCCGACTCTATTAAAATCTTAATGGAATCATATTTCGGATCAAAGTCTTCTGCTCCAATATTTGATTTTTCAGATATTCGATCTAAGGGTGCACGATTAGTTACAACTGGCGGTAAGGCTCCAGGACCTCAGCCACTTAAGGACTGCTTACATAATATCAAAAAAGTATTAGATGCAAAATCCGACGGTTCTAAATTAACTCCAACTGAAACTCACGATATAGTATGCTATATTGCAGATGCAGTATTAGCTGGAGGAATTCGTAGAGCTGCATTAATCGCACTATTCTCAGCAGACGATGAGGAAATGATTTCATGTAAATCTGGTAATTGGTGTGAAGCTAATCCTCAGCGTGGTAGAGCAAACAATTCAGCTGTCCTAATGAGACACCGTATTACCAAAGACTACTTCTTAGACCTATGGAAACGTATTGAATTAAGTGGAGCTGGAGAACCTGGAATATACTTATCAAACGATAAAGATTGGGGTACAAATCCTTGTTGTTTAGTAGGAGACACTCTTATTCAGACTGAAAATGGAGAACTTCCTATTTCTGAGTTAGTTGATATGTCAAATTCAGGAACTGCTCCATTGGTGTGGACATATAATGAGACTACTAATACTAGAGAGCTTGGAGTAGTTGAAGCTGGAATTCTTAGTAAAAAGAATGCTGAAGTAATAACTATCCATTTAGAGAATTCAAAATCTATAACGTTGACTCCAGACCATTTAGTATACACTCAAAACAGAGGATGGATACCTGCCGCTAAGCTTACTGAATCTGATGATTTACTAGAATGGTAATTTTTAAATATCGATAAGATAAATAAATAAAAACACGGATTCATGCTTATCGAAAATTGTGAAGTAATACACAAGTATTATGCTTTAACAAAAAAAGAATTATTAATTGAAATTAAAAATAGAGAATGGTTTAACGAATATGAAACACATAGAAAAATAGAATCACAATATTCTAATCCGCTTAGAAGCTTTCTTTTAACTAGACTAATTACTGAAGAGACAAAAAATCAACTTTCTAACATGTATTTATCTGGATATGGAATAAAAAGTATTGGAAAGCATCTAAATTTAACTTACACAAATACTAGACATTTATTAAGTATTATTTGTGGAATTGAATTAAGAAAAGGAATGAATGTTGTTACCGATAAGTTACGAGAATTTAGAAAAAATAAAGCGCTTAATGAAAGTCTAGATAAAAGTGGGTGGAGTAGACCAGAAGTAAGATCAGAATTAAAAATTAAAAATAAAACAAGCAAAGGTGTTCAAGGTTGGTATTTTAATAACTCATTAAATAAATATGTATGGCTTAGGAGTACATATGAATATATTTATGCAAAGTGGTTAGACCGAACTGGTCATATTTGGGATACTGAAGTTAAAACATTTACATTATCTTCTGGAGAAACATATCGACCTGACTTTTTTATATATGAAAATTCTGAATTAGTTAAAATCGTAGAAATTAAAGGATATTTTGATATTAGAAAAAATAAAGTTGATTCTCTAAAAACCGATTTGCCAAATATTTCGGTAATTTTATTAAATTTTACGAATACCTCAATTGATGCATATTCAGAACATGGATATCACATTGAATTAAAAAAATGGAAAAAAGAAAAACAATACTATGAAAATCAAAAAAATAACAATTGAAAAAAACGCAGATGTCTTTGACATCCAAATGAGAGAAAATCATAATTTTTTCGCAAATTCAGTACTAGTCCATAATTGTGAAATTGCTCTTCGTCCATATCAATTCTGTAACCTATGTGAAGTTAATGGATCAAATATCGAATCTCAAGAAGATTTTGAAATGCGAGTAAAAGCTGCAGCATTTATCGGAACCCTACAAGCAGGTTACACTGACTTTCATTATCTAAGAGATATTTGGAAACGTACAACTGAAAAAGATGCTCTTATTGGAGTCGGAATGACTGGAATCGGATCTGGTGTAGTTTTAGGCTATGATATGAAAAAAGCAGCAAAAGCAGTAAAAGAAGAAAATGCTAGAGTTGCTGCACTAATTGGAATCAATAAAGCTGCTAGAACGACTACTGTAAAACCTAGTGGAACAAGTTCACTAGTTCTTGGAACTTCCTCTGGAATCCATGCATGGCATAATGACTATTATATCAGAAGACTTCGCGTTGGTAAAAACGAAGCAATTTATACGTACTTGGTAATCAACCACCCTGACTTAATCGAAGATGATTACTTCCGTCCACATGATACTGCAATTATCTCAATTCCGCAAATGGCACCAGAAGGTGCAATCGTTCGTACTGAATCAGTATTTGGTTTATTAGAACGAGTTAAGAAAGTTTCAATTGAATGGGTTCGTTCAGGTCATGGAAATGGTGCAAATACCCATAATGTATCTGCAACAATTTCAATTAAAGACGACGAATGGGATTTAGTTGGACAGTGGATGTGGGATAATAAAGATTATTATAATGGATTATCTGTTCTTCAATATGATGGTGGAACTTATACGCAAGCACCATTTGAAGACTGTACTAAAGAAACTTATGATAACTTAATGAAGAGTTTATCTGATGTTAATTTGACACAAGTAATTGAATTTGATGATAATACTAATTTATCTGGAGAACTTGCCTGTGCTGGAGGAGCCTGTGAAATAAAATAAGTAATGGCCATGAAAGTATCAGATGACTGGATTGTTCAGTTACATATTAAAGAAATGTTGCCTAAAAACAAACACTTACCTACTGATTTTTATTGGGAACAAGGTAAGATGATAATGACCGAACGTTATCATGCGCGTCGAGGTAGTTGTTGTGGTAATAAATGTCGACACTGTCCATACGCACCAGCTGCAATTAAGGGGAACACTACTTTAAAAAGCTAAATACTCTTATTAAATACAAAAGGCAATTAACATAAAGTTAATTGCCTTTTTTAGTTTAGCAACTTTAATTGAGAAAGTTATTTTAATTTTTTAATTACTCGGGCAACTAGATATTCACTTCTACTTGCGGTGACATTATTCAGTTTAATATCGATCGTGTAATCTAAGTCTCGACAAATAACATCTGTCAAATATTTAAAATCCGTTGTTTGATTTAATTGTGCTGCAATATTTGCAGCAACTGTTGCAACCTGGTCTACATCATATGTCTCACCCTTAATTTTTAATAGTGTTGTATACTCATCCAAGTCGATTGTTACTTTTGGTTTACTGTATTCCATCTTCTGTTTTATTATTTTTTACAAAGGGTAATGATTGCTGTCCAAAAAAGAAAAGTACCGACAGTAATTCCTAGGAGAATTAACCAGTTCGGTACTTTGCATAGTGAGTCAGATATTCGATCGACTATCTTTTTCATGATTCATAAATAAAGTTATTTAGCTTTTCACAGGACGGCTTCGCAGCAATGTCGTGATCCGGGTACCAGTATTTATTTCCTCTAGTATCAGTAACCTTTGTTTCGCCAGTGACAAATGCAAGGACTTGTGATCTATCAAGTACAACTAGTTCCTCTTTCCATTGATCTAACATATGGAATTTATTATCAGCCATTTTTACTAATTTTAGAACAGATCCTTCATAATTTAGAAGTTCCAATTCACGCGGACCTGTGGATAGCGTATCAATCATCGATTCAAGACTGTTTAAGAATCCATGCGGATCATTTCCATGATGTTCTTCAAATAGAATTGTGTGTGCCATTCGTAAATGGTCGAGTGCATGTTCAGCGGCTGATCGATATCGACCAGCCTCCTTTTCAACACGTTTAATTAGATTATCCATGTTCATGATTATTTTTGGTCGTCGCGTTGTTCTTTTGTAAATCCAAGAGATTTCTCAACAGCAGAAAGATCAACGTCAGAAAGATTAATTGAATCGAGCTTGCCTTTACGATATGACTTCACATTTGAAGAAAATGACATAAATGCAGCAGATGCGCCGCGATCGGTTGCTGAATACGTCATTGAATTTTGTGCAGACATTCCCATTGCTCCACCGGTTTTAATTGCATCCTGATTTGCAGCAAGGAAAATAAACTTCCAGCCATGTTCTTTTTCTTGGGTTTCAACCATTTTAGTGATTGCGACATGCTTGTACGTGCGACTTGCATTTTCATGACCATCTGTAATAATTACAAAGACTACATCACGATCAGTTTTTAATTCTTCAATGGTTTTACCGATTGCATCTAAGAGAGCAGTCGAGCCACGAGGAACAAATGTCTCATGTAAAATTAAATCTTTTGCTTCTTTTACTGGCACGCTTTTGTAATTGACTTCATATCGGTCATCAAATTGCACTAAGGTAATAAAGCCATCGCCTTCTGATCCTTGTTGCTCTTTTAAAAAGGTATTAAATCCGTCTACTGTTGCGCGTTCGATTGAACCCATTGACCCACTACGATCGAGTACGACAACGATCTCTGTCTCGGTTAGAGACTTTTCTGATACTGTTTTGTTCATATTAATTGATTTTTTTATTGAATTATTCTATTTAAACTATTATACTAAATTAGCAGCAAAGTTTTAACTGATAAATAACATAAATACTTTTATTCTAATGACACCTTATTCTAAAGAAAAAATCGAAGCTGCAGTTAAAGCCAAAGGTTATATGTGGTTTGACAGTGCTAGTGATTATGATGTCAATATTGTCGGAGTTAGGAACTCAGCAGTTGGACAGGTTGTCACTAATTCATTCGATGATGCTTTAACCATTTCATATAAAGTCAATGGCATTTGGCAATTTAAACAATGGTCAGCGACAACTGATCCTGGTACAAAGGGAGTAAAAGAATTTCACAATCCGAATGGGGTTGCACGTCTTGCTCCAGGACAATATCGTGGATCGCACGGTATTGGACTACACCAAGGTAAGTATGAAGCACTATGTCAGCATAGTCAACTAACTGTTTTTAGAGATGCAAATCGTGATATGATATTTGAAGAAACTAAAACTGACGCTGGAATTTTCGGAATTAATATCCACCATGCTGGTGCAGACTCTACTCTTGTAGAAAACTGGTCAGAAGGTTGTCAAGTATTTAAAAGAATCGTGGACTTCAATGAATTCATGGTAATCTGTCATAAGGCAAAAGATTTACATGGTAATTCATTTACTTACACTTTACTAGAAAGCAAAAATATAATCTAATGAAACAATACATTAAGCTATTTGAAAACTGGAGTTCTGAAAAGATTATAACTCTAACATCACGACAGGGTCGAGATATCATAATCACAGTAAGACATGGTAAAATCGAAGAAGTCGATAATCAGAGCGGTGTCAGATTTCCTTTTGTAACAGGACAACTGGTCACAGTCTTTTTAAGAAGCTGGGCATGTAATAATGGTTTCAAATGGGATGGAAAAGATGCTTGTGATCCAGGAGAAAAGAAAGTATTTGGAGTCAAGGTTAAAGACGTGCCGAAAGGACATGAATGGCGCAGTATTTGGCCACATAAGTTTAGAGATTAGCTCGCAATCTCATCCAGATTTCACACAATTTATTTTCACCAATCAACTCATCAGTCGTTAGGATAGCTCCCCAAAAGAGATTATTACCATGTGGTCGAGCACGTACATCTTCAAATAAGATAGCATCTCCGGTTTCATTTAGTAATTTCTTTAGTTCTGGGTGCTGGTCTAATTTGAGGTTAAGGCACAGTTCCATATTTTTTAAATCCTGTTCAGATTTTGGTTGTACTACTTGTTTATATGCAACTGGCTTGGCAACCATCTTTGCAGCCATTGGACTTTGCTGTGCCTGAATTTTTGCTTTAATTTCAAGGTCATCAAATCGTAATGCTTGAAAAAGAGCTTCGCTTGTCTTCCAAGTCTGCCCGCAGTACTCAATCGGAAATGCTGACATATTACCAAGCCACCCATAAGGAAGTGCAACCTTTGTAAATCCTATGTATTTTTTCATCTTCTCCATTAAGAATATTATACTACTTCTGGAATAAATAATAAAAATAGATAATCTTAAATGAAACATATAATGAAATTTGGTCAATATGTTAATGAAGGTGCATATTTAGATGATGCTGGAAAAGTTATTTTAACTTCACAAAATGACGCAAATAACAAGGGAGAAGTATTAAAAACTACAGGTGCTCAACTTAAGCAGAGAATACACGGTATATCATATTTTAAAAATACTCCAACTCGCGGACTTCAATTGCCGAGCTTAATGTTTCCTAAATTTCATAGCTTAGATATGGATGAGTATACCGGACCAGTCGATCATCCTGGAAGATTTAAGTATACAATGGACCAGTTAAAAAATGGAAATATTGTAGATGCAGATGCATCGCTTCCTCAATTTATTAAAGATTCATTTAATTCATTAAAGATTACTCAGTATTTTCGGCCAGCATATTTAGTCGGAACTGGTTCAACTAAAGGTTTAGTTGGAAAACTGTGTGCTTCTATACAGGTTGCACTAGATCAGAAAATTCCAGTAGTTTCTTTAAATAAAGTAAAGTACTTAAATGCTGGTGATGCTCTTAATTGGGACGAAGTATATTCACAGGTTTCTAGACAGGCAAGCCCAACAAATCCAGAAGGAATAAACACATTAAAGATAGTAAAAACTGGGATTTTACACTATATTGATAAAGAAAATACTGATGCAAATATAATTAGTGCAATTAGAGATTCAAATAGTGTTGAAGAATTAGAGAAACTTATTACTGGAAAAGGTAGATATATTTCACCTGACACTGAAATTAAATGGTTGACTCAAATTGACCAAGAGAAGATGATTCCTTTTATTATTCGATCTAGCGGCAGAAATGGAGGTGGAACGAAAGCCTTTTGGAAAGTAAAATATGATTTTGAAGAGAAACAATTTATTGAAGCAGTAATTGACTGTATTTTAAGTCTTAAGAAGGAAACTAAAAAAAGAATGCTAATCGTCGATGATAACATAAATACTGGCGATGATGTTCGACTAACTAAAGAAAATATTGAATCTATTATAAATAAAATGCTTCCAGCCAGTGAAACCGATCGAACTGCTGCAAAATCTCTATTTGGATTCTATGTTCTATATGATATGGGAAAATCAAATAATTTAGAATATACTATTGATGGTGATGTTGGACGAGACGGCAGACCTATTATACACACAAAATATCCCAAAGATGCTGGGACTCGTGATCAATTTGCACAAAGAAATAATCTACCTATTCCATGATAGATTTTAAAAAATACGAGATGATTGCAGCAAAACTAACAACTGCATCAAATGCTTTATGGAATAATGTGACTCTTATTACGGTTGCTGAAATCCTTGCAAAAGAAGTAGACCTTCATGAACTTGACAAAAAGTGTTGGGATTTAAAGACAATTAATTCAAATTCAGTACGTGCTCTATCAAATGATATAAATGCTATACCAGAAGATGAGTATTTTGAAAAATATGAAGATTTACATAATGCTACTGAAGCCCTTCTATATGTCTCAGATGGTAAACTTGATGCAGTTGATTCAATTATTTCTGAATTACGCAAAATCGAAGATACTGCAGAAGAGAACAACTTCCTTGATAAATTTAAGGATATTCAACAAATTAATCTACATGAATCGATTATTCGACTAGAACGAATTAGTATTCGGTAGGCTCTAAGATAAATAACAAAAAAGATACGTTAAATATGTCAAATTTAAGTAACCAATATTGGGCAAGAACATTTGAAAGCTTTGTCAACTTCGATCCTATTTTTGAAGCATCGACACTAAGTAAAACTGGAATGCCGGCAAAGATGATTTCAGCAATTCACAAAAAAGCTGAACATTGGGAAGATTATACAAGAATGGCGCATACGTATCGCAGTCGTTCAGCTATTCCGATGCCATATAAATACCATGGACCATCTCATGATATTGAAATTACTGAACCTAAAGTTCTTACTGGTGTAAAAACCAGCACTGACCCATATAGCGGTCGTACAATCGGTAGTCGATACACTGACTTTCACTGGTTTATTGAAGCTCTTCCACTTGGACAAAATCGTGTTTTAATCTCGAATCCAGACTTGGAATTCTACATGTATATTTATGATAAGTCTAAAAGTAAAGGTGCAATTGGATTACAATACGCAATCCTATGGTGGGACAAAGATCGTCAGCGTGCAGTTGACTTCGGGTATTCTGAATTAACAACACAGGGAGTAGATCGTGAAAGAATTCGTGCAGTACATGACACTAAAGGTGGAAACCGTAGTGATAAGATTCAAGAATTTGTTAGATCCGCTACAAAAGAAGGAGATAAAAATTATGCTCCATCAATATCTAAACCGCTCTATGCTTACAAATTGGGTGTAGATACAAGCGGTGCAGCTGAACCTAGAGCAGTACGTAAAAGTAGAGTTGGATCAACTATGCCAGTAACTTCAATTACCTTAATTGACGTATTTGCAAATCGTTATAAAAATTTATTATCTGTTGCAAAAGACTCAATTAAAAATAAATTGATTTCAGAAATAGACGATGCACGCGGAACTGCAAACGCGACTGCTCCAGTAAAAGAACTAGCTGACTCTCTTGGAGTTGATGCACCTACCTTAATGTATCTTCTTATTATTAAAACTAAAGATTTTAGAAGTGAATTATACAAAACTGGTGCCGGATCATATACTAAAACTAGTGGATTTGAACTAGAAGCAGAGAACAAAGTACTAGGTACGATAGTTCGAAGCGGCACGTATGATGCAAAATATACGGTTTCTAAAAAGAAATTTAGTCCAGATGAAGAACGCGCTGATCCAGAACAAGGATTCAGAGAAGCTCAGCCTGAGAAATATAAAAGAGATTTACCGATTCCGGGAGGTTATGCTTCACTTCCAAGTATTATTAAAAACCATACACTAGATGGAACAATGTTTAGACTTGTTTATTTCTTAATCAGCGGAAAAATCACTGCACCAAAAATCAATATTCTTGCATTATTAGGTATTGATCCAGATCAAGAAGATTTTACAAACATGCCAGATTTCGAAACTTGGACACTATAAACGATTATGACAAACCATTTTTCAATCGACTATTCACAATTTCTTGCAGCACAAAAAATATTGACTGTGTATCGAACGACTCGTAATGTAAAGACCGGTAATATGCTGTCTTAATAATTAAAACAAACGTCAATAAAAAAGCCGCAATTGCGGCTTTCTTTATTTTAGATCTATTTTAAGTCCCATCTTCTGCATTTTTAGCAGAACTTCAGCATTACCTTTTGCATCATCGACTGGATGATGAGTATGTGTCGTATCTCTAAGGTGTTTCCACTTAGCTCGAGAATCCATTACCATTCCACAATACATGTCTCCAATTCTTCTACCTGAATATCCAAAGGGATTTGATCCAATGTACTTATGGAAATAATAATTGATCCATTGCCAGTCAAATGCTAGATTATCTGAAACAAAAATCGGGCGTCCGCCTTTGTTATTTGTTTCAATCCACTCTTTGAATTCTTGCATCACTATTACAGGTTCTCTAAATGTCAGGTGTTTCTCTCTTGAAATTCCACTGATTGCCAAAGAATCGGCTTTCCAATTCTCTGAAATCGGTACAACCTCTCCATAAAATGTCTTGGTTAGGGATGGCTCGACAATAACTGCGCCGAATGAAACCATTGAATAATCTGGCGGAATAGGTCCGTCTGCCTCGATATCTACTACTATTAAACTCATATTACAGTTTTATTTGAATCCTACTTTACTGCCCTTCTTAACTCGAGGAGCATTTTTTAAATCGGTTAATTGTGATATTGCATCAGCGAATGATTTTCCCATTACGATCACTGAAATTACTAATTCCTTCAGATGTGATAGGGACATTGCTTCGGTTAGTTCAATCCATTGTGGAAGATCTATTTTGGCAAGGTCATCTACTGTAAGTTTAGCGCGAATATATGCTTCACGAATTTCAGCAGAAGGCATCTCTACTTGATATCGTCTATCAAATCTAGATGGTCGATTCGTAATCCTTTCCTGTAGCTTCTCAGGATAGTTTGTCGTTGCTATATAGACAACATTCTCGATCTGTTTGATCCCATCCAGGATATTCAGAAGCTTCGTGGTAGAGTATCTGTCTTCTCCAGCGATTGCATCAAGATCTTCTAAGATTACAATAAGCGGTCGATCCGGTTCAATTGATCGTAGCACTGGAATAAACTCTGAGAAATATCGAACTTCATCTTCATCTTTAATATTGATGACGATTCCATTTTTCTTCTCAATAATATGTTTCACGCATAATTGTACAATACCTGATTTTCCACAACCTGGTTCTCCATAAAGAAGTATACCACGTTTGTGCACAAAATTGTAGGTTTTATAGGTATCGCGTTTGTTCCAGAAGCATTCAATATCTTCAAGAATACTCTGTATCTCAACAGATGGCAATTCATATAGTTCATCTACATGGATTGGTTGTTTGATTAGAGTGTTTGATTGTACACTTGAGTTCCATCGAATTTCGTATAATCCGCATGGAATAAGAGGCACTGTTGGAAATGCTGGTGCAAATTCATCGCCTTTGAGTTGTGTCCAGCTACTATAGTTCGCTGATGCGGCTCTTTCTGCGTCTGCCTCTAATTCATCTTCAATATCATCGACGATATCGTGAGCTGTATATCTTGGTAATTTTCTCATATTTTATAATATACACAAAAAAGAAGAATAGTTTAAAATTATTCGAGTATGTAATTATCTTTATTTAAAACGTCCTCAACTGCATGGAGTGCAGTGTGCATTACTTTGTGTTTTAGAGTAATCCAATGGAATGGCGTTTTATTATTGTTTTTAATAATACTGATTCGGCCAGTTGAAGATACATTTAGTGCAGATTTTAGTGCAGACTCAGTTGAGAAACCAATTCTTACTGCTTTTAGTCGATCACCGTCTTTTTTAATACGATAGAAATCGTCAGATAAGAATAACATAGTTGCGCCCGGATTAAGCGCAGCACTGCCAATAATATGAGTAGCGTATAACTTTTTTCCGGAGTCTTCTGATTTTCCATTAATTAAGATGACCGAACCTACTCCAAATGACTCATTTATGACTTGAGAATACTCCATAATATGTTTTTTCATTGATTACTATTCTTTTTCTTATTTATTTGACTAAAATAAAGAACGAGAGTAAAATACTCTCGTTCTTTTAACAATTTACTTTTTATAGAAGTCTCCCTTTTCTGCTTTATATGCGGCAAGTAAAGTGTCTGCTTCTAATTGTACTTTCTTCCAAGCTTTTCGTGACTCTTTGATTTTTAACTCCTTTTCAGAGTATTCAATTCGAGGAGCACTGCTAAACTTATATACTTTTTTGTATAAAAAGTGTAAAAATTTATTGGCTTGTGCCATTGAAGTATGTTTTCCGGTTCTCCATAAGTAATTACGTAGAACTTTATCTTTACTTTTGCTTTCAAAGCTACGTGATCCTTCAGTAAATTCGCCGACGATTTGATAACCTCGTTCTTTTGCGAATCCATTAACTCGGTTGATTGCAATCTCAACGTTTTCTTTTGTAGCAGGTATTTGTTTTTCCATTTTTTGTTATTATTATTTTAATTTTAGTTTTTTAATTGTGTTTGCTAAGTTAAAGAACAATAACTGGACTTCGGATGCGTATCTACATGGGTTCGTGTTATTTTTTAAAAGCTAATGGTAAGTTACTCACCAATTTACGTGTAAGTTCACATGGCTCTAATGCAATGGCAGTTAAACTGTTTAGTAAATCTGGTTCTCGGAATGCTGTGTGTATAATTAGCCTAGAATCGGCGGTATTAAGAATTTGTTCGAGCTCATGCTCGTTTTTCACAGCTAGGTAGACTAGGTAATTTGAGTCTGTCCACCATTTTTTTGAAATTTCTGGATGTCGGTGTTGAAAATCAATTGCAGCATGACCGGCTTGCACTGCTTGTTGGCCTAGGAGTAAGTCTTCTCTGACTACAACTACTAATTTTGGATTAATCTACTTCATAGTTTGTTACTTTTTATTATTTATACTATATTTTTGTGTACAGTTTCACGTATTATTCGTTGGTGGTCGAGATGGGATTCGAACCCACGTCGCATGGTGTTAGAGACCAGCATGTTAACCGCTATACTACTTGACCGAATTATTACTGGAATGACTTCACGTAGGTATCGATAATTTTGACAATTAAGTTTCCATTTAGATCTGAGTCCAATGGAAAATCTGATTTGCGACCTGCAGGACCTTCCGGAAATTGCAATTTGATTTCATCAGTTCCAGTTTTCCAAATTGCTAGAACCTTATCGATATCTACATTTGGATATTTTTCCTTAAGCCTTTCAATTAATTCTAGATGCATATTTATATTTTTGTTAAGTCTTGATCGGGATCGTATCCATATCGTAAACCACTCGGTTGCCAACGAACGTTTACTTCTGGACCAAGCTGAGTTCCATAATCTACTAGTCCTTCGACTGTGCCTATGCACTCGCCAAATTCTTTGATATGATCAGCACAGTCGTTACTAATCAGCATATCTTTAAAGTGTGTAGTCATTTTGACTTGATCTCCATGTTGTAGCATATAAAAATAATACTAAGATTTTGTTGACTGTTAAAATAAATAATTACACACGGCTTAGGACCGTAGGCGTTACGAAAGTACGTTTTAGGCCAGAGTGATTCGCACCTGCTCTGGCCTTCTTTTTACCAATATGAATATCCAGCTCCTCGGTAATTATCTGAAGTAACAAAATCATCTCCGAATTTAAGAGTTTTGTGCAAAGAACGTTTAGCTGCATTTTTTTCAGTTCTGTTCATTAAGCGGCGATACCAGTGTGGTGCAGAGTAATTATCACCATACCAATAATTATCAAGCTTTCTAAAAAGAGGATTTTTCTTCATAAAGTACTTGATTTCTGCCTCTTCTGCAATAAGAGATTCATCGATTACTCTCAATTTAGTGATGTAACGTTTTGAAACTTTTTGTTCAAAGAAGAAATTTGGAATATTACACCCGTGCACTGGTTTAAAGTAGTCCCAACGTTTGTGAGCTTCTTTAGAAAACCATCTTTTTAGTGCTGGTGCAAGTTTTTCGTAGGAGTCTGGTGAAATAGCCGAAACTGTTGCATTCAGCACTACTTTTTTGCGAGTCTTCCACTCGTAGTACATGAAATCTTTACGTTTGCTGTGTACTTCTTGTTCGAAGAGATTGATGATCTCTTGGAATACGTGAGCATCATCACGGTTTGCGATATCTGATCTTAGAACCAGATTTTTGGTGTAGCCTGCAAAGCGAGGCTTGTCGAGCTCCATGTAACCAAGTGCACACTGTGCCTTGGTGACTTCATCGAGTCGTTTGTCTAAAGCGAACCATTCAGATTTCGCTTCAGAAAATTTGTCTTTTCTCATGTTACGTTTTATTTTTTACCTTCGTATCATGAGAGCCTCCTTTCTAGTTAAATTAATATTTTTCATTTTTCTAATTGTTAAATTGGATTGATATTATACTCAAAATTAATCATCCGTTAAAATATTTATACTTCCAATTAAACTCTAGTTTCCTGGTGCGATAAATAACATAAATACACGAACTGCGTTTGAAAACACAAGTCTATTCATTTAGCCAATGGCTGGCAGAAACAGTCGAATACCACAAAGAACTCTCACCAAAGATCTGGAATAATCATCAGATGAATCCAGAAGTACGTAATAAATTATTAGCTCTTGCCCGAGACTTTTGGGAATCTCTAAAGCTTGAAGTACAGGTCGTTGATATCCAATTAACTGGTTCACTTGCTAATTTTAATTGGACACCGGCGTCTGATCTAGATGTGCACGTAATTATTGATTTTGCGCAAGTAGATAAGAATGTTGATCTAGTGCGAAAAGCATTAGATGGACAGAGATTTGTCTGGAACCAGCGTCACCCAGTCGTGATTCACGGATTTGATGTAGAATGTTATGTACAACATAAAGATGAACAGCATGTTTCATCTGGTCTATTTTCAATCCTTAAAAATAAATGGTTAGTGACTCCTACCTGGAATCCTCCTCAAATTGACGAGAAGGATGTTAACGAAAAGATAAGAGTAATACGATCTGAATTTAAAGAGATTAAAGGAAGGATTAACGGAGCATCTGGTGAAGAAGCTAAAGCGCTATTTGATTACCTAGAGAGATTTAAGAAGAAGATCTTGGCCGATCGCAAAGATGGTCTTGCAAAAGACGGAGAATTTTCAGTAGAAAATCTTGTCTTTAAGCAACTTCGTCGTGATGGAATTATTGAAGACATTATTGATACTGCGAGTCAAGTCTATGCAAATATCTATAAAGATTAAATAAATAATAAAAAAGTAAAAAAATATATGTATCGATTCATCGACTATAAAAAGATTTTTGAACAGGAACAAACTGGAGCGCCAGCTGTTGCAAATCAACCCACACAACCAGCAACAGTAACTGGAAAAACTGCTCAAATTATCGTATCTTTGAATACTGAAGATCTTGAAAAATTATCGACTATTTTACATGGAACTGAAGCAGCAGTGTTTACACTACCTGCGAGACTTGTTAGCAAATCTAATTCAGATGAAGATATTCTTCTTCCTGGAATGACATCTGCTGATCATATTTTTATCGCGTTTGCAATTGCATCAGCAGAAACTAATGGAACTCCAACATATCCATCGGCAAATCTTACTGGCGCGAATGCAGCAAAGACTCTAGTATTTAACGTTCTACCAAAGCAACTTGCAGGAATTGAGAATATTGACTCTGGTGCAGTAAGCTTATCGCTTAATACAAAGGCTGGAGATCCATCGTCAGCTATCGGTATTACACTTATTAAGAATAACACAGAAGCACCAAACTCTACTGAATCCTCACCTGAAACTGCTACTCAAACCGAAACTGAAACTGCCCCCGAAGCACAATCAAATATTACTCCTGACCAAGCAGAACAAATTGCTGCGACTGGCGAAATGACGTCTGGTGCAAATCCAAGAGCAATAAAGAGCTTCGATGAATTTGTTGTTCATGAAGCTAAAAAGAATTGGATTGCAGATGTGGATATGAAAAAAGGCGAACTTAAGAAATCTGTAGGTAAGAAGAAAATTACCAAAGAAGTTATTACAAAAGAAGAAGCAAAGCTTAAAACTAAGGACAAAGATAAAAAGAAACCAGGACTTCAGTTAAATAAGAAAGATGCAAAAAAGCATAAAGAATTAATTCTAGCTAAGACTTTAATGAAAGCATCTGGTGCAATCGCCGAATCAAAAGAAGGTAGAATCAAAGGTGCAAAAGACCAATTGGTAAAACTTCATGAGATTATCGAAAAAATGATAGAAGAAACTTCTAATAAAAATAATAAACCAGAATAATGGAATTAAACAAATGTACATGCGGTTGCGGTGGTTCTAAATCAGAATGCTCAGCTGGAAAATCAGAAGGTCGATATATGTTCTTTAATAATTTAAAAACAATTAAAGCAGCAGTTGATGCTCTATTGCAAATGGATCCAGACAAAGTTACTGAACTTTTAAATAATGGACACGATTGGGCAGGAGATCATATTGCAACATCAAAAGATGATATTACAGAAGTTGCTGAATTCTTAATGAATGAAGTTGGCGGAGAAATAGAAAATATTGAGTCTGACCATTCTGCGTTTGCTGAACACGACGAAACCCGTGAGGTACCGAATGTTGGTGGAGAATTTGTTCACACATTTGAAAGCTTTAACCGAATTGTTGAAGAACTTACTAAAAAATACGGAGCCGTGATAACATTAGAAAACTTTAAAAAATTGAAAAAAGGTCAGAGGGTATTATATAAAGGAAAACCATATACTATCGAAAAACCTGGAGAACATTCAATTACTCTTGTATCAGAAGATGGAAAGACTAAGAATATAAATTATAACATGTTCAACAAAGACAGCGCAATGTAATTTAAACAAGAACATTAAAAAGCCAGTAATTATTTACTGGCTTTTTTTTCGTCGTTTGCTTTTAGGATAGGTCCTTCACCTCGTGACCACTGTTTTAGAGTATCAACATCATACCATCCATAGTTATGAATATCCTGGTTTTGTGGATTCAACCAAAAAATTACTTCCTGTTTAGTATCATCTTTCCAACTTGGAGAAAGAGCATAATACTCTTTCTTTGCAGACTTAAGGATATCTGCAATACCGGTTCGTTCAGCAGCAACGTTGAGATCAAGTGAATCTTGATCAGTTGCTTGCATTTTTTCAATAAAGTATTTCGGTAATCGTGAAGCAATTGCAATTACTAATCCACCATTTTTAAATGAGCCTGAACCGCCGGTCCATATTGCAATATCGTTATTTTTAAAGGCCTCAGCAATAGCATCAGCAATTGATTCGTGTTCGACAAGGAATAGAAATCGAGACTCTGCCCAAAAACCTAATACTTCATCCTTTGTTGGGTCCCAACTTGAAGATTTAGTAAGCCATGAATAATCTTGAGTTACTCGCCAAGAAGATTTTTGTGCAACACCAAATAGTTTTTTTGGTATTCTAGAAATCGCTTTATCTTTTGACCACTGAGTCACGATCAACTCAACTTTTTCGACTTGGTCTGCACCTTTGGTAATTGTTCTAGATGCAATTCCTAATTTTGGTTTGGTGACTAGTCCGCATAATGTCGTCTTAGTTGGTGTAATACCAAATGCCGTATTGATTCCACTGATGCCCCATTCGTGCTCTGCACAAAAGTCTGAACCTAAGTTCACTCCAATGACCGCACCAGATTCATCTTTCCATAGTGTTCCTTCGTAACCCTGTCTCATATTACATTAAATTAAATTTGGTTCCTAATCTTTGTTCTAGTTCTTCAAGCGAAAATTTATCAAACGCAAGCGATAATAATTCAAGTTTCATGTCTCGAACAAGCCCGCCTTCTTTTTTTGTATCATTAAAAAAATCAGAATCGACTGCTTTACGAATACGATTTATTTCTTTAGTCGACGCCTTGTCAATAAAATTTATCACATCATCATATGTGATTTCAACGTTAACCTCTGTATATTTCCAGTGTGCCATATTATTTAGTTGTATTTAAGAATTCAATAATTTGGTCAACGTTCTGACTTAACTTTGATCCAGTTTCACCCCAATCACCATCTAACCAAATATGATTTTCTTTGGTGATGTATGGATGTTCTTTAGTTTGATCACCGAAATATTTTGCAACTGGAATATCATCAAGTGCAATCCATGATTCAATAGTAGCAGTGTGTTCATGTACCCAATTCATAATTTGAATTGCACGATCCCATTCAAAATTTGAACTGAGCTTTGCTTTTTGAATACCAGTCTTATCAATGATAACATTTGGTATTCCGTAAAATTCAAATATCTGACCAAGTTCTTGGAGAGTATAATACTTTTTCCAATCAGAGCTAATAACTACTTTTGCACCAGTTGCATTAATTATTTGAGTAAGTGCGTCGCACTCTTCTTTTACCCAAGGATACGGAAGCTTTAATCCCTCAGATATTTGAACTTTTTCTTCCATCCATGTTCCCCAAGCAAGAGGTCCATCTATATCTACAAATATTACTTTCATTTTTTTTTATTTTATTGAACTGAATAACAGATTCGAACTGTTTTGGTCGGTATTTGAATAACAAGTATTCTTATTTCCTAGACCGTGCCAATCGTCACTGGCCTGTGTAACCCGTACCACCTATTCAATTTCGTTTTACTATTTCTTTGGAGATACTTGTTGTAACAGATTAGCACCTAAGATTGCTTCAAGCATACTTGTATTGCCATTTCCGGTTCCTCCACCCATATAAGTAGTAGGAAGAGTGATTCCAGAAAGTGCTGTTGCAACACCGATTCGAGTTTTCATTTCATATTCTGCTTTATCTATTGGTGATAAACCTGATGATACTAACTTTGCATTTTTATATGATTCAGCATCTGCATCGATATGTGTCTTTTGAGATTCAAGAATCGCAGTTTGTGCTTGTAATGCAGCAACTTCTTTCTTTTGTTGAGCTTCAGTTACTAATTGTGCTTTAATAACTTCTTGATCCCATTTAGCTTTAGCAGCATCGGCTTTACCTTTCTGTTCAGCTGTCAATGCATCTTGTTCAGATTTCTTTGCGTTAGCAATAGCAGTTTGAACTTGCATTGTTAATTTTTGTTGGTCAGCAATTTGCTTTTCTACGTTAGAATCGTAATCAATTGAATTGATAGATAAGTTAGATAATTTCAACTTATATTGTACAATAGGTGACATCTTTTCTTGACGTAAAGGAAGTCCTGATTTATCAGTTGTAATTTTAACAACAGTTACAACTTTTTCGGCATTTGTAAATGCATCAATAACTTTTTCTTCTGCCTGTGTAGTTTTATATACACCATTCGTAGATTGGTCTTCGATATAAGAAATTAAATCATTACGTTTTTCTGCATAAGATTCTTTTGAAGACATTAATGGGCCTGTCATGTAAACAGATTTTTGAATAACAGTTTCTACTAAATCATGTTCAATAGAAGCTTGTGAACCAAACATTGTATGTAATTTAATTACACTTTCTTTGTCAGTAGGTAATTCAATTGAAACAGAACCTGATACTTGTGCATGTCCACCGTCATTAAATCTAATTTTAATTGATTGGTTACTTGTGTCACCCTGATTGCTCTGTTTAGAAAACCAAACCTGATCACGTTTTTTGTAATGTGTTGCTGTTCCCAAATATTGTGTGTAAGTACCAGGTGTAGTATATACATCTAATTCTCCACTTAATGGGTGCTGAATAACACAAATTTCATCAGCATTTACTTCTTCATACATTTTGCCCGAATAACTAATAGCTACTACAAGGGCGATTACTGAAAACACGATTAACGTGATTTTTTTGATTGACAAATTTAGTCTTTCCATTTTTTGTTTATTAAATTATTTTTTTGGCCTCGTCTTTTAAATCTTCGGCGACCTTAAGATTTTCTTCAACCTTTGTTTTAATTGTTTCAGCTTCGCTCTTCACCTCATCGGCTTTTGCACGGGCTGTTTTAATCTTCTCTGACAAGGCTGAAGGGTCTTGCACAGGTTCGATTTTTTTCTTCTCTCGTTTAAATAGCCACCAAGTATTCGTTCCGAGAATAATCGGAATAACATATTGACTTACTACTAGCACGATTAGGAAAACCGGTAAAATTTCTTGAATCACTTTCCACATGGTTTTTAATTGTTATTTTTTAATTGTTACTATTATACTATAAAATTGGAGTATTTAAAATTTCAATTGCGCGGTCTGCGTCGAGATAAGTTAAACCAATATATCCATTCAGCTTAACGAATCTTGAACTTTGTGATGGTAACATGTCACTAATATCATCGATAATTACATAGGTACCAGTAAAATTATTTTGGTTGATCCAATAATCAATTTCACTACCTCGACAGACTGCGTCATAAAATTCTTCAACTCCAGCATCAACTAGCTGAACTTCAGTTGGAGTTATCCCAATAATTTCACCAGCAAGTCGACGATCTCGCCACATGTCTTTCATCTTCTGTTCGCCTTCCATTCGCCATGTGCTGCTGAGTACAATTTTTGCGCCAGTAACATCAATAATTCTTTTTAAAGCATCACAGTTCTGATCAAAAAATATTTGGCCATAGCCATCATGACTCTTAATCTCGCCAAACGACGCTTTCCACATATTATATAGTGCGTTCATGTAGTGAGTCGGGTTGAGGACTCCATCAATATCTAAGAATATTATTTTATCGGGTGTCATTAGACTGTAATATTGTTTTTAGTTGCAAGGTCTCGAATTACTGCAGTTTTTGCATAAAAGACTGTGCGTAATATAAATGATGTTATTTTAGCATATCGACGATCGTCTTTGTGACCCCAACTAGTATAGCATTCAATTTCATTTAAGCATTTTTGTATTGAGTGTGTATTTCCACCAATCGCGTTACGGTAATCACGTAAAAATTGATTAATACAAAATTTAACCATTCCCCAGTCTGGTGAAACATGAATATATCCATGATCGTTTTTCTTCCAGTATTCAAGATGCCAACCAAATAACTTTGGCATATATTGCTGATCGTCTGGGTATTTACTGCCTTTTGTTTTAGGAATTATATGTATCTTCCACCTGCCGATATGTATCTTTCGAGTATTATCATCAACTGCTTTTTTTCCAAGTTCATAGTAGTTTTGCCATGAATTAAGTGCAAATTGTAAACCCGTCACACTGAACTTTTCAATAATTCGGTGAGCGGAAGTCCACTTAATTTGGTCTGGAACATTCGGCATATACAATCCGCCATCATTAATCCATACTGCACCTAAATTATTTGCAACACACCATTCATTAGGGCATTGATATCCTTGTTTCATCGACGGTGTACCGTTTGGATTTGATACATGTTCACAGAGATCTTCGTAAGGGCCGCTATGCGTGACAACAATTTCAGTTTCACAACATGGGCAAAGTAGTGGTTTGTTCATGAGTTGATTATTAATTTTGCAGCTCTCTTTTGTGATAATACTTGATCTCTAATAAATTTACGATGTACACTTTGCATTTCTTTGTTTATTCGTCGAAATGACTCAGCAACCTGTTCCGGTGGAATAACTTCATATTTACCAGCATTTATGCTTTCAAAAGTTATTTTATATCGTTTTTGCTTTGCCACGGATTATACTTTACTAAAATAGATTATTTCTGGAAAATCTCCGAAAACAAATTTGGTAACATCGCATAACCACATTTCAAAATCAGGATATTCAATACCTCGATACTCAGGCATCGTATACCATGCTCCTTCACCAAGTTCCCAACCTTCAAGTCTACCATACTGCTTGATTTCAAGTAAATCTGAATTTTCAAATTCTTCATCAGATAGAATTGCATAAACTTCAGATTCGCCTTCAGATAGAATATCCAAAAAAGTATCTGCACCTGAAATCATTTCAAGTTCAGCTTGAGTTCCGGTCCATTCTGGTAAGTCAACATACCATCGATTGGTTGGCTCTTTATAAAATCTAAACGTTTTCATCTTAATTAATAGTTTCAGTAAATTCTACGTATTCGATTATGATGCTATTCTCATGAGCAAATTCAATTTCGTCAGCGACACCTTTTGATTTTTCCCAACCTGGCATTTTATATACAATTAATTTATCACATTTTGCCAAGAGAGTAAGACAAAACTTTTGCCAAAATGCATAATCACTCGGCATATCATGAAATACAAGTAAAGTATGTCCATATGTTATGGGAGATACTGCAATATGGCCTTCTGATACAAGTAAGGCAGCGTACCTCGATACTCGCTTAAAATTCTCTTCACGAACATATTCATCTGGGTGAGAGTATGGAGATGCACTATAAACTAACATATATAATTATTTTGAGGTAAACGATAAATAGGGTCCATCATGTTGTGAATCATTCCATATGACATTTTCCCAACCTGCAGCAATGTATCGATCTTTAATAAGTTGAAAATGCGACGAATTCATACGAGCTGGTGGAGTAATTGAAATATGTCGACCATATAATTTTTCTTTTTGTAATTGATTATCGATCATTACTTCAAACTCTTCAGCTTCTGATAGAAGATCATTTTTTAATTTTTCAGGAGATATTGCCATATTATACTAACTAAATATTACTAATCCGATAATTGTTAAAATTATAAGTACCGCGAGTACAATTAATACAGGTGCGCCTTTTTTCATCTCACCATCTGTTGCGAAGACTTTGAACATCAATAGATTCCAAAATCTTTCATCATTATCATCATTTCCAAGTCCAAACATTTTATTCTAGGTATTTTGCAACAATATTTCGTCCTGAATAATCTTGTCGTGAACATACATCCTCTAAGATATCAATTGGACAGGTTTTACATAATTTTTCAACTTTACTAATATCACGATTACATAAGTCAGACCATAATACATACAGATTCGTACCACGAATTGATTTTGCTTTTTCTAATGTCAGGATAATATGCGTACCTGCGACCAAAGTTTCAGGTTCGAGTAAACTCATTAAGAACGTTAGTGCTCCAGGATTACCCTTCGACCATTCGATTATTTGTTTCATTTGCAAGTATATTAGTATTGGTTTAACTATACTACATTTAGATCGGAGTTTTCACTCTACTTAAAATCTGATTTGATACATGCGTATAAATTTCGGTTGTTTTTGAAGAAGAGTGTCCGGCTATTTTTTGAATTATTCGTAAATCTGTTCCAGTCTCCAACAGATTAGTAAAACAAGAATGCCGAAGTGTATGAATATGTCCAGTCGGATCAATATATTTTTTGTAAATTGCTTGACAGCTACCGATTGAATATTGCGGCAATTGCTGCCCGTTAAATAAATATTCCATCGGTTTGTATTGTATAAAATACTGTCTCAATAGAAACAGGACAGTTTCAGACAATGGGACAAGTCGATCTTTTCTACCCTTCGCATTTTTAATATGGATTAACATTCTTTTAGAATCAATGTCTTCAATCTTTAGGTTTACAATTTCAGAAACTCTAAGTCCAACCGAATATGTTAAGGTTAGAATTGCTTTATGTTTAAGATTTTCTATCTTATTGAGCTGACTAATAATAAAAACTGAGTCAACGACCTTTGGAAGTTTCTTTTCAGATCTAGGTCGTTTAAATGAAACTTTATCATACTTTTTATTTAGACCGAATTTGTAAAGGAATCTAATTGAGTTGATGACTTGATTCTGTTGTGAAACAGAGGTGAATGAATAACTATCTAAATAGGTTTGAAAGTCTTTAGAACTACAATGAATGACTTGTTTATCACCTAAAGAATTAAGAAAGTCTTTAATGTGACTTAAATAATTATCTTTTGTCCTAGATGCGTAGTTTAAATATATAAACTTTTGCTCACAAATCTTTATAATTTTTTGATTCAAAGTATTGATTTTAAAAGGTTTAAGATATACTTGTTTATATATGATAGTTATGTATCATAATTTTAAAAATTGCGGTATCATATCAGTCCGTAGGTGATATTGTGGTAAATCTTTCCAATCACCAATATTCATTACGCTATTCCATCTTGATTTGGTGCATTTGCCCATCAATCTACCAAACCACAATACACCTACTATATCGTAAGCACCATTAGAAAATGTTCCAAATTGAGGTATCAACATTTTAAAATAACGACACATAACAGCGTGTTTATTCAATTGCTGTCTGTATCTTAATACCACCTTTTGTGCTTCTAAATAATCTTCTTTTGTAATCATAATTTTATCTTTTTAAATCGCAACTAATTAAACACGCAAAACGTTATGCCTCATTGCCCAATAACCATTTTGCAAATCTTTTCATCGTTTCTGCTGTTGAATATTTGGAGAAATAAATCTCGTATTCTCCATTATCTGCTGCCTCACTTCCATAATTATCGCTTATGAAATTACTATCTTCTTCCACTAAACGATTTATTTCTTTCTCTATATCGGCTTCTGTGCGTGGCAACGAAGGCATAACAAGTGCTTTATTCAATGCCTTAGTTTTGTTCTTCGTAGCAACTTTTGTCTTTGTATTTTTCATTTGTGTTTCAAATTAAGTTTTGTCTGTTAAGTCGGCACTAAATAAAGCACCGTCCGTTAGCACCAATTAGCCAACGCACACATTCGTACCTTTATCGGGGTTGGTTGCAAAATATGGTTGCCCCCATTCATGGTATTGCTTATCAACGCACGAAAAACGATACCAAGCATTTTCTAATGGTCTTATTCCATAATCTCCAAGCACTCTGCCTACATAAGATAAATGCACCGTTTCATCATCAATTGTTTGTTGAATCCATTTGTGGTCAATATATTCTTTGCATATTTCAAGCAATTGTATTTGTGCATTTCTTAGTGTAGTTTTTTCGTGCTTAACATATCCGCCACCATTAGAAAAATTGCAACCGTCATCCTTTGGTGTTTGGGGCAATAAAGCCATTATTTCATCTACTCTTTTAATAAGTAATTCATACTTTAAGCATTCTATTTCGCTTGTAAACTCTTTGCCGTCAATGGCTTTAAATTTTGTAATTGTTTCCATATTTATCTATTTATTAATTTTAACGCACTTTAACTGGTGCTAACAGCGTATAAGAAGCCATTGAAAAAACGGCTCTTATACGCAAACCGTTATAGCCAATAGCTACCATTCACGGTCAACACCGACTTGTATAAAGTCAACACTTTCCGAATAATACCCGTTTGATTCTCCGTACCAACGAATATCTACATAGCCTTTTATCGTTGCTAATTTGTAAAATGTCCAAGTACAAGAACCGTAATTGTTTGCTTCTTTTGTTCGCTTTATATCTTCTTCTGATGTTGGTTCGTAATTTGAAACTTCTTCCGCTTTCAAAATCGGAGTTCCAATTAAGTCATTCAAATCTCCGTTTATATCTTCAATTGAAACGCTTTCACAGCAATCTTGTCCGTGATACATTTTAAATTGAGTTCCATCATCAACGATAAAAATTAATTCATCGTTATTGTTTTTAATTTCGGTAAGTGTTTTACCTACTAAGTCTTTAAATTCTGCCATTGTATTTGTTTTTAAATTAAGTTTCTACTCATTAACCGCTACTGGCTATAACAGCACCTTAGCGTCAGTTTTTGGCTATTTAGCATTGTGGTAAACTTGAACATTTCGGTAAGCCAAAAACCGAACGCCAAGATGCAAACCGTTATGTGCAAGGCTTCATTTCGTCCTCCGAATAACTTTCTCCGTTATTAGTTTTAGATTTACCTTGTAGATAACTTTCACTTGTTGTGTTCCAATGTAATTTTTTAAGCATTTCAGTTAGAAATTCATCAACAGAATCTAAAACTAAAACTCCGCAATATCCACTTGCTTCAACTCTATCTCCTTCTTTAAACCTTGTCTTATATTCACGCCCAGCACATAACAGCACATTGGCGTTATTGCTTTCTGTTTTCAAATTATCATTTTCCATATTATTAAATTTAGTGTTTCAATTAAACATTTGTGAGGCAACAACGCCAATCTGCAAACCGTTAGTTGCAATTTTTAGATAAGTTCCCAATATGTGTGTTATATGTAAGTCCATCTTCATATACTATTGTTGCCATATCTTGCCAAATACCTTGTATTACAACCTTATACTTATTGTATCCATCATCAAAAGTTACTGTTTCACCTTCAATAAAACTGCAACTAACAACAGGTTTAACCAATAAAGGTTTCCTGCTTAATTTGTCGTAAATCTTTCTAATTATGTTCATCGTATTTTGATTTATTTATTTTTCAAATTCCTTTACTGGTCAAACCTGCGAACGTTATAACCAATGCTTGCTTCGTGCTTTTTTATCAGCATTCTTCTGGTTAATGGCGTACAAGCTATTTTCACCGTAAAAAAATTCTTTCAGTCCATTGGCTTTTGCTATTTTAATTTCCGCTTTGGCTATTCTGCGTTTTCGCTGTTCATCAGTTTCTTTCGGCTCAACATATTCACGCTCTCTATGTGGCGTTTCTGTTCCCATCATAGCCATAGCTCCTAATAAGCCAAGCATATGTAATTTGTTTTTTTGTATCATTTTTTTACTATATTTTTCGGTAATAAATCGCACTGGTTATAACAGCACCTAACAAAAAGCGGCATCAACTATGTGTGCTAAAAAGCCGCCACATCGCCTATCTGCAACCCGTTATAAGCCATTTTAGAGAAACACTCCGAACTTGACTGCAAAGTCCCACCATCCGAAGCATAACATAAAGCCTCTATG
>Ga0209297_1000345_pt1 | contig 30745 bp, 34 predicted proteins | sample S_130805_MF_Meta_FD_187322 | JGI IMG/M metagenome (GOLD analysis project Ga0209297, IMG submission 187322) | Freshwater microbial communities from Lake Simoncouche, Canada to study carbon cycling - S_130805_MF_MetaG (SPAdes) (version 2) | ecosystem: Environmental > Aquatic > Freshwater > Lake ...
ACAGCCAGAAGTCAAAAATTTAGCGTAATTCTGTGTACTATAGCAAGCTATTGATAAATAACCTTTTTCTAACTCATAACCTGAAGGCCGTAGGTTCAAATCCTACCCCCGCAACCAACTTTTACCAATAAAATCAACAGTTTGCAGCAGGACAAGAAATTGTCCCAAGGGATATTTCTACTCCATGGGACACTGGTGGGACAGTTGAAAATAAAAAATAGCCATTAATGATAGCACTCCACAACAACAAGTAGCTGTATGATTGACTGACTTATATAAATACTATATATTCCTACCAAAAATCAATTAAGGCATGATTTATGATTTTGACCACATTAGAAACAGTTCCAGGAAAAAGCATAAAAGAACATTATGGAATAGTAAATGGCAGCACAGTTCGCTCCAAGCACATTGGCAGGGATATAATGGCCGGACTTAAAAATGTATTTGGGGGTGAATTAAAGGGATATACAGAGTTACTTGAAGAATCTCGTCAGGAATCATTAGAGCGCATGAAGGTGCAAGCTACTAAGCTAGGAGCGAACGCTATTGTAAATATTAGGCTTGCTACATCATCAGTAGCTGATGGGGCTGCAGAAGTATATGCATATGAAACCGCAGTAAAGGTTGATTAAAATGGATGATATTATCAATTTTATAGTGCGCACTTTAGTCATCTTAATTAAGCTAATACTTTTTGCCCCGTTTGCTTTGATTACCTTCTTAATTGGGCGCAGTATTGAGAAACAGCATTATAAATCTCTACAACAAAGAGAGGAACAACTCACAAATATTAAAGTATTTGTGGATGGAAATAAATTTATTCCTAGCCAAAATATTATATCAGCCGACTTAGTAAGTGGTAATGTAGTAATGGCTGCAGATTATTTTAAAACACTTTTATCTTCAATCAAAACTCTTTTTGGTGGAAGGTTAAATTCACTGGAAAGTATTTTAGATAGAGGAAGACGTGAAGCAATATTACGTATGAAAGAGCAATCTAAAAATGCTTCTTATATAATAAACGTACGGTTTGAAACTTCTGTAATATCAGAAGTAATTGCAGGCAAGGCACTAAAAGTAGAAATTTGTGCTTATGGAACGGCTATATATATACAAAATAACTATGAAACTAGCCGAAACTAGAGCTAAGTAATTTGATACCATAAATACAAAAGCCCCTCAATTGACCCTTTAGGTAATCGCGTGTCAATACTCAATTGATATAACTAAATATTATCATAATTAATGTTTTGCGGGTTAGATTGATTAGCGAGTTCTTTTTTCTCATTGTAATTATATGATATAACGCCTGTCAGACTTCTCCCAAACTTAGCACTAGATGATGACTCCGATTTTAAGTTAAATGTTGTCATAAACTGATGCTTTCCTACAAACTCATATAAATCTTTGTAGCAAAAACTCTCACCATATACTTGCACTGAAGGTAAGCCGATATTTGAGTAATCAGTTATCTTATACTCATTTTTCATTATTTTGCCTTCCTCAACCTCACCCCTTCATCTTCCCCATTTGCAGGGATAAAAATAACGCCAGCCTTTTCCAATACACGCTGAATAGATTCCATAGTACTGCTTTTTGAATCTGCACCATTTTCTACACGGCTTACCGTGTTCGCTGTAATGCCCGCTTCTTCTGCCAATTGCTTTACATTCCAGCCGAGCGCTGCACGCGCCATTTTAATCTGTCTATGAGTTATCATTTGTATAATATCCAAATGCGTTTGTTTTTTGTATTGACAAAACACCCTTCCATAGGTAATTTATCCAAATAGAGAGTGATAATAACCAAAGAAAGTGGTAATGGCAACCGTTTCCGCAAAGGGGATTTTTATGTCTGAAAAAAACAATCAAATATTCGAGGAAAATCATAATATCGGCGAAAATATCCGGCTACACCGTATCAAAACCGGGCTCACAAGAAAAGCTATGCGAAAACGCATTTATAGCAGGTACGGCATTGAGCTAAAAGTCGCCAGTATCCGCAACTACGAAAAAGGCGTAGAAAAAATCCCCGCCGCCGCACTGAAAATCATTTCAGATATAACCGGCATCGCCATCGGAGATTTCTACGAAAAACCCACTCCGGCAATATTGCTCGATACCAGCGCTAAAATTCACCTGCTGGAGGCCTTCTGTCTAATCCGCTGCCGCTCCGTGCGCGATTCGCTTCTTCATCTGGCCCGGCAACTCGGCAAATCAGAAGAGGGTTCGCATGAGCAACCATAAAATCCAAGACCTAGTGCAGGACTGGCTGAATTCGCTCGTCGCTATGAGCAAGGCATGATTCCAGAAAAGATCCTCGCCAGCATTAATACCACCCTGGCACAGCAAGCCAGCAGCTCCAGTTCATATTGCAATGGATAAAATGCTTGGGTGCGGTGGAGTTTTTGTAAAGCAAATATCTATAACCACCCCTTACTTTTGAAGAATTTATAAGGCAGATAAGCAGAGAGAATCATTAAAACTATTGCAAATGGGTAACCCAAATTCCATTTCAGTTCTGGCATGATACTAAAATTCATTCCATAAATACTGGCAACTAAAGTTGGTGGCAGGAACACCACGGCTGCAACAGAGAATATTTTTATAATTGCATTTTGTTCAATACTTATCATGCCAAGAATAGCATCCAATATAAAATTTACTTTATTTGAAAGAAAAGATGCATGGTCGCTTAATGCCTGAATATCCCTTAATATACTTTGAACTCTGTTATATTCTTCTGAACCTGCTTTGAAATATGAAGTTTGCGATATAAAACCAAGCAGCCTATTTATACTTATCATGCTTTCTCGTGTCTTTGATATTAAATCGCCCTTAATACCAACTTGGCGCAGCATTTCATCAAGTTCAGGTTTTTCCTTTGCTCGTTCATCAGCACCTTGAATATGAGAGCGGAATATCTTCTTAGTCATTTCATCAATGCTATGGCCAACATTTTCAAGTATATCAGCCGTGCGGTCAACTATTGCTTCCATAAGTCCGACTAGAACTGCATTGCCACGATAAGTCTCTGAGCTAGTTATAGATGACCTACCCAAAAATACTTTAAATGGCTGAGGATCAGAATAACGTACAGTAATCAGCCAATGATTAGATAGAACGAAGGTAATGTCATGGGCTTCTGGCTGCGTTGTATCTGCCTGTGTTAATATTGTTGCGGTTGCATAAACGCTGCCATTTTCCTGATATAACCTGCTGGATAATTCAATTTCATGCATTTCATCACGTGTGGGAATGCTGGTAGCAAGTAAATTTTCTACTAAATTTTCTTCTTCTGCTGTTGGACTCAGCAAGTCAATCCAAACTAACCTAGGCATACAAGTTTTAGCATCTTCAATAGAAATAGGCACTATAGCCTTGTCTTGCATAACATATACTTTTAGCATAGAGACTCTCTTTGTTATAGGCAGCAATATAAGCGCCCGCTTTTAAGAAGGAAGATATTTTTATTACGTTTACTGATTTTTTAAAAACCTTTAAGCCGAACTAGCAAATTCTAACACTTCCGACATTTTAGAAAAGCTAAATTTCACTTATAAAGTGTAGATTTTATGGGTATGATTTTTATTGGCGCTACTTTTTTACATTGCGATATTGTATATAAAATAATCGCATAATTTTTGGTTAGGACTTAGACAGTCAATTGTACACCTAATTCCACTACCCTATCTAAGGGTAAGTTAAAATAGTCAGCGGCATCGCTAGCATTGTTGGCCATTGCAATATAAATTCGGTCTTGCCAGAGTGGCATACCGAATTTTGCCGAGGCCACGATATTGCGTCGCGAGATAAAAAATGAAGTTGAAGTTAAATCGAGCTTTATTCCTTTTCCTGCCAATAATTCCAGGGCAAGAGCAACATCAGGCACGTCCATATAACCAAAAGATAGAAAAACATGTGTGAAATCATGGTTAATTATTTCTGTCTTTATACGCTCTCTATCACTAACATAAGGCTGACTCTCAAATTTGATGGTGAGTATAATATTTTGTTCATGTATCACTTGGTTATGCTTCAAATTTTGCAATAAAGCAGAAGGTGCGTATTCTAAGCTGCTGGTAAGAAAAATCGCAGTTCCTCCTATTTTATTACATGGCTTGCTTGATAGTTGTCTTGCAAGATCAGTCATCTTAATATTTTGATGATGTGATTGTTCCTGAACAAGTTGACTGCCGCGCACCCATGTACGCATGATTAGTAATAAGGCCAGAGATAGCAAGATAGGCATAAAGCCACCTTGCAGAATCTTGGTAAAATTTGCGCCGAGAAAAGCAAGATCAATCAATAAAAGTGGCGCGATTATAGTAAGCGCTAATGATAGCGGCCAATGCCATTTATAGCGCACCACCACAAAAGCTAGAATAGCTGTTATTACCATGGTTGCTGTGACTGCGATACCATAAGCTGATGCCAAATTACTGGAGCTTTTAAAAATTTCAATGAGTATTAATACACCAATAAGTAGAATCCAATTAACCTGGGGAATGAATATCTGCCCAACTTTTTCCGAGGATGTATACTTTACCTCTAGCCTAGGCAATAAACCGAGTTGAATAGCTTGATGTGTAAGGGAATAAGCCCCAGTTATAACTGCTTGACTGGCGATAACGCTTGCCATTGTAGCAAGTATAACCATTGGCAATAATGCCCACTCTGGGTATAGCAGGAAAAAAGCATTTTCTGCTGCATGAGGATTAGATAGTACAAGCGCTGCCTGCCCAAAATAATTGAGCAGAAGACATGGCATCACAAAATAAATCCAGGCAAGACGGATCGGTTTTTTGCCAAAATGCCCCAAATCAGCATAGAGGGCTTCAGCGCCGGTAACCGCCAGAAATATTGCACCCAGCGCGATGAAGCTGGCTGTGCCGTAATTAGTCAGGAAATAGTAGGCATAGATAGGATTAATTGCTTTCCAAACTTCAGGCGCATCTTTTATATGCCAGACACCGCCAGCAGCCATAGCCAAAAACCATATCATCATTATAGGGCCAAAATAACGCGCTATTTTTTCTGTGCCATGCCTTTGCATGGCAAAAAGAAGTATGATAATCGCAAAGGATATAGGTATTATGTAGGGGGCGAATCCATTAGTAACTAGCTTCAGTCCTTCTACTGCTGACAAAACTGAAATTGCTGGTGTAATTATGGAATCGCCATAAAATAATGCACAACCTAACATTCCCAGAAGCAAAATCCAGCCACGAGAACCGAGCGCCTTTTGTGCCAGGGTCATGAGGGATAGGATACCGCCCTCTCCTTGGTTATCCGCACGTAATATTAGCACAACGTATTTAAGTGTAACAATTACAACTAGCGCCCAAATGATAACAGACAACACTCCAAGCACCATTCCAGTATCAACCATTCCACCATGACCAGCAGCGGCGGATAATGATTCACGAAAGGCATATAGAGGGCTTGTACCTATGTCACCATATACAACTCCCACTGAGCCTAACGTTAATGTAACTAAATTGTTCTTAGAAGATGCAGCTGACATTCTAATATTTCTATAGATATTACCGAGTTAGTACACGGCCATTATGATAGCGCTTAAAATCGAAAAACATATCAATTTTTATGAAATTATTACGTATATCCATAAAAGTTTTTTTGAAAATGTTTTTATTGAGATAGATAAAATATTTTCAGTTGGAGACCACAATAGACCCAATACTTCTTATGCATGAATAATATTTCTACCGGTCTCTTTATGATATAAACCACGGGTATCAACAAGAAGTTTGGCATTTTCCATAATCATTTTATAATTGAAATCATCGTGCGGGGTAACAAGGATAATACAATCGAATGATTTAATATTCTCCGGTGTTATATCAATACTTTTTAGGTCGAAATGATGTTCGCGCTTTTTTGGGAATGATGGCCAGTAAGGATCTGAATATTGTACATTTGCACCTAGTTCTTTAAGCAACTCCATTATTTCAACGGAAGGTGATTCACGTGAGTCATCCACATTTTTTTTATATGAAATTCCTAAAACAAGTACTTTGCTGCCTTTTAGTGATTTTTCTTCGGCGTTAAGCGCGCCAATTACCTTATTAATTACCCACTTTGGCATTGCACTATTTATCTCTCCTGCCAATTCTATAAAACGTGTATGCAAACCATATTCACGTGCCTTCCAGGTAAGGTAGAAAGGGTCGATAGGTATGCAGTGCCCACCGATTCCTGGGCCTGGGTAATATGCGGTAAAACCAAATGGTTTGGTAGCGGCTGCATCTATAACTTCATGGATATCAATACCCATTTTATCAGCCACAATTTTCATTTCATTTACTAGGCCAATATTTACAGACCTGTGGATGTTTTCAAGTAACTTGGTCATTTCCGCAACTTTTGTAGAACTAACCGGCACAATTTTATCAATTATACCTCCATATAAAGCAATTCCAACTTCAAGGCATTTGGGTGTGTATCCACCAACTACTTTTGGAATTGTCTGGGTGTTAAATTTACAATTGCCCGGATCTTCACGCTCAGGAGAGTAGATGAGATAAAAATCCTCGCCAATTTTAAACCCCTTTTTAACAAGACGAGTGGCCAGTTCTTCATCTGTTGTGCCAGGATAGGTAGTTGATTCAAGGGATAGTACCTGCCCTTTTTGCAAATATGGCAAAAGGCTTTCAGTAGTGTTTATAACATAGCTTAAATCTGGTTCGCGGTATTTATTTAGGGGCGTTGGAACGCATAAAATTATTGCATCAACATCAGAAACGCGGCTGAAATCTGTGGTTGGAACAAAGCCGACTGCCTGCATTTTTTTTATATCTTCAACACTGATATGATTTATGTATGTTTCATTATTCAGTAATTTATCTACCTTGCTATTGTCAATTTCAAATCCAATGACTTTATAACCCGCCTGTGCATAGCGGCGCGCCAGTGGCAGCCCAACATAGCCAAGCCCTATTATGCCTATTTTAGCTGATTTGGTAATAAATTTCTGTGTAGCTTCTGTCATAATATTTTTTGTCATTAATGAATTGCCTTCCTTATAAAGATTTTCTATGTTGACTGCAATAAAAACCATAGGAGTTATTTTAGTTTGCAATTTATTGATTTACAGCATCAGTATAAAATTATTGAACATGATATCGCCGGCCGCCTGAAGAATATTATGGAAAATGCCCGTTTTATTATGGGTGCAGAAGTTCAGGAAATTGAACAAAAACTAGCCGCATACACGCAAACAAAATATGGCATTGCCTGCGCCAGCGGCACAGATGGCTTACAAATTGCATTAATGGCACTGAACCTTGAGCCTGGCGACGAGGTGATTACAACTCCGTTTACTTTTTTTTCAACCGGCGAGGTGCTGGCTTTATTAAATTTAAAACCGGTTTTTGTAGATATCGACAAGGATAGTTACAACATAAATACTTCCTTAATAGAAGCAAAAATTACAAAAAAAACCAAGGCAATTATGCCTGTGAGCCTTTACGGGCAATGCGCGGATATGGATGTTATCAATGCTATCGCTTTAAAACACGGCATAATTGTAATTGAGGATGCGGCGCAAAGTTTTGGGGCGGAATATAAAGGCAAAAAATCCTGTGGTGTCAGCGCTATTGGTGTAACCAGCTTCTTTCCATCTAAGCCTCTTGGCTGTTATGGTGATGGTGGCATGATATTTACTGATGATGATAAGCTTGCATCAGATATGAAAATCATTCGTAACCATGGTCAGGAAAAACGCTATTATCATACTAAAATAGGGATAAATTCACGCCTTGATACAATGCAGGCAGCAGTTTTACTTGCAAAAATGGAACTATTTGATGATGAAGTTAAAGCTAGGGCTCAAATTGGTGCGCGCTATACATCAATGCTCCAAGAAATTGTAAAAACCCCGACTGTTCAGGAAAATCAAACCCACGTATATGCCCAGTATACAATTGAAATAGAATCGGGCCGTGATGAATTCTATAAAAAAATGCAAGATAAAGGCGTGCCAACTGCGGTGCATTATCCTGTGCCTCTGCACTTCCAGCCTGTATTTAAAGATTTAGGTTTTAAGGCCGGTGATTTCCCGGTTGCAGAAACTGCATCGAAAAAAGTAGTAAGCCTTCCTATGCACCCATATTTAGATAAAATAACGCAGGATGAAATCGTAGAAAAAGTAAAGGAATGTTTATGAGCAAGTTTATAAAACCAATTACCGATAGAAAAATCCGTCTGGGATTTGTTGGTTGCGGGCGCATTTCGCAAAAGCATTTTGAAGCGTTGGAGCAGCATAAAGATAATATCGAAGTGGTGGCGGTGTGTGATGAAGTAGCAGACCGCGCAAACCAGCCTGCGTTGCGAATGGGCGCAAAATCCTATACCAGCCTTGATAATATGCTTGCAGGTGAAAAACTTGATGTCGTAACTATTGCAACTCCTAACGGATTGCACCCACAGCATGTTATGCAAGTAGCGACAAGCGGCGTGCATGTGATTACAGAAAAACCAATGTCTATAAAGTGGGCGGATGGCGTGGCAATGAACCAGAATTGTATTGATAAAAAAGTACAGCTATTTGTTATTCACCAGAACCGTTTTAATGATACTGTACTTGCCTTACATAACGCTTTCACACAAGGCAGGTTTGGCAAAATTTATATGATTACATCCAATGTATTTTGGACGCGCCCACAGGATTATTATGATAAAGAAGGCACGTGGCACGGCACCAAAGATATGGATGGCGGCGCTTATTTAACCCAGGCAAGCCATTATGTTGACCTGATGCAATGGATTGCTGGCAGCAATCCAAAATCAGTTTATGCGAATTTAAAAACCCTTGCGCGTAAAATTGAAACCGAAGATAGCGGCGTTGCCAGTTTTGAGTGGGAAAACGGTGTTATTGGCGCTATGAATGTTACAATGCTTACTTACCCGCGTAATCTGGAGGGCTCAGTTACAGTACTTGGCGAAAAAGGTACGGTGCGTGTTGGCGGGGTGGCAATGAATGTTATCGAGCATTGGGAATTCGCTGATAAACGAGAAGGTGATGAGGCAATTTTAAAAGCAAATTATGACACAATTTCAGTTTATGGATTTGGCCATGTGCGCTATTATGAAAACGTGGTGAATGTTTTCCGTGGCAAAGCCAAACCTTTGATTGATGGGGAAGAAGGGCTAAAATCATTAAAACTCTTAACAGCAATTTATGATTCCAATGCACAAGGAAAGCCAATATTATTCTAGGAAACTCATGCCAGACTTCTTCAAACACGAAACAGCAATTATTGATGATGGAGCCAAAATTGGTGATAAAACAAGAATTTGGCACTGGACGCATATTTGCGGTGGAGCCAATATTGGCGATAATTGCGTGCTTGGGCAAAATGTGTTTATTTCAGGCCGCGTTACTATTGGCAATAATGTAAAAATCCAGAATAACGTTTCAGTGTATGACGATGTTACACTTGAAGATGATGTGTTTTGTGGCCCTTCAATGGTTTTTACCAATGTAATAAACCCACGCGCACATATTGAACGCAAGAATGAATATCGCAAAACAATTGTAAAACAAGGTGCCAGCCTTGGTGCAAACTGCACAATTATCTGCGGCAATAACATCGGCGAATATGCGCTTATTGGTGCAGGCGCAGTTATTACCAAGGATGTTAAACCACATGCCCTTATGGTGGGTGTTCCAGGGGCGCAGATTGGCTGGGTATCGCACGCTGGCGAAATATTAGGGGATGATTTAGTCTGCCCACGCGAAAAACGCCAGTATAATATTGATAGCCATGGCCAGTTAAAAGAAATCAAATGAATATACTATATATCAATCATTATGCAGGAAGCCCTGAGCTTGGCATGGAATTTCGGCCATTTTATCTTGCTGATGAGTGGCAGAAAAATGGTCATAATGCTTTAATACTGGCAGCAAGTTTTTCACATCTTCGCAGAAAAAATCCTGATAATACTGGCTTTGAAACGCGGGATAATGCTAATTATTACTGGATCAAAACACCCGCCTATAAGGGCAATGGATTGGGACGCGTACTAAATATTTTTTCTTTTGTCAGTAAAATATTCTTTCATAAAAAGAAAATTCTCAGCCATATAAAACCAGATATTGTTGTAGCTTCTTCAACATATCCTTTTGATATTTTCCCAGCCTGCTGGATTGCCAAAACCACCAATGCAAAACTGGTTTTTGAAATTCACGATCTTTGGCCGCTTTCACTTACAGAAATAGGTGGAATGTCAAAATATCATCCCTTTGTCTGGCTAGTTGGATTGGCTGAAATATTTGCATATAAACTACCTGATAAAATCATTTCCATCCTGCCACAAACATACCAGCACGCAAAAAAATTTGATGTTAAGGAAGAGAATTTTACAGTCATTCCCAATGGCATTGTACTCGAAGATTGGGAAATGAAAGAAAATCTTCCTGATTCTCATTTGTCAGAAATAAATAGACTAAAACAACATGGCGATTTCTTGGTTGGCTATGCAGGTGCACATGGGGTTGCAAATGCACTAAAGTACCTAATTGATGCAGCAAAATTACTGCAGGGGAAGAAGGTTCATTTTGTTTTAGTTGGAGACGGGCAGGAAAAAGAAAATTTAATCGAGTATGCAAAAGAAACGGGCGCGAGTAATATCACTTTCCTGGGCCGTATCAATAAAAATGCCATACCATCTTTTCTTGAGCAAATGGATGCTCTATATCTTGGCTGGCATAAGCAGCCTTTATACCGATTCGGCATTGGCGCTAATAAAATATTCGATTATATGATGGCTGCAAGGCCAATTATCCACTCTGTTACCGCTGGTAACGATCCAATAAAGGATGCAAATTGCGGCATTTCAGTTGAGGCAGAAAATCCTGAGTTGGTTGCAAATGCAGTTATTGAACTGATCAACAAATCGGAAAATGAACGCCTAATCCTAGGAGAAAACGGCAAAAAATATGTGCTTGCCCGCCATGATTATAAAATATTGGCAAATGAATTTTTAAAGGCCCTGAATTAAGAACAAAGGCAACATGCTTTAAAACGCATATCTATTTTTGTCCTAAGAAATTCAAATAATTTGCATAATCCTCAGGGGTTCCTGTGCCATGCATCAGTTTTTCCTGAATCTCAAAAATACCTATTTTTTTATTTTCTTTAACCAGGTAATTATAAACCGGAGCAACATAAAACTCTTCATTTACGGTATCACGGCTTGCAATCATATCCATAGTACCATTTATAAAATCACGTCCTTCTGAGAACAAATAAATTCCTACAGTTGCATGGGTTGAAATTGCCTGTTTTTCCTTAACTTCCGTTACCATCATGTTTTCATCCAGCTTAGCATAAGACCATTTAGGGTGATTATTATGTAAGCGCGCAAAGAAGCGCATATTTGCAATATTTTCAAGCACTATTGTGCGACTGGCTCAAATTATTTTGTTCAATCAAAGATTTTTCAATATTGTACGGTAGGAGCGCGGAGAGTTCAGCCTCAGTTGTTGCGGATTTTATTGAGATAAGGACGTAGCGCAAATAGTTGTATGGATTGATTTTATTGGCTTTGCAGGTTGCTATTATGCTGTAGAGTGTTGCGCTTGCTTTTGCTCCGCTCACGCTTTTTGAAAAGAGCCAGTTTTTTCTACCGACAGCAAATGGCTTCATGACACGCTCACAGTCGTTGTTGTCGATTCGCAGGCGGCCATCAGTTAGATAAACATTTAAGTCAACCCAGTTATTTAAAGAGTAGCCAATCGCCTGCCCAAGCGGACTTTTAGGCGGAACTTTATCCTTATAGGCATCAAGTAGCTTCTTGATTTCTGTAAGTACAGGCGCGGCCTTTTTCTGCCGAAGAGCCTTGATTTCTATTGGTTCCAGCTCCAGATCGAGTGCCTCTCGCTCTACTTTATAAAGTTTTTTTATCAGCGAAACCATCTGGTGTGCAAGGCCTGGAGTTTTTGCAATCTTGGTGATATCAAAGAATTTTCGCCGCGCATGGGCCCAGCAGGCAACGCAGAAAATTCCCTTTTGGCTGTGCAGTTCGTTGTAGCCTGAATATGCATCGCACTGATGCGCTCCTGCAAACCCATTCAAAAATGTTGTAGCGCATTTTCCATCCCGGCCAGGCGGGTAGTCAAAAACAACGGCCCGCCGCGCGCGGTCGCCGCCCATATGCACCCACATATAGGATTTTGAGGCGGCATCATCGAGCACATTGACAGTAGTTTCATCACTACATACATAGGTTGCGCTGACGATATTTTTTTGCATCAGCCCCACAAGTGGCTGTAGAAGCTGCCCGCAGCCTATCACCCAGTTGCATAAAGTACCACGGCCAACTTCCACTCCCTGCCGATCCAGCATCATCGATTGTCGGTGTAGCGGCAGATGATCTTCAAACTTTGAAACAATCACATGTGCCAGAAAATTAGCTGTGGCATTGGATTTTGGCAGCGGCGTGACCGGCGCAGGCGCACGCAAAATAGTATCTTCACAGCCTTTGCAGGCATATTTTAAGCGGATAGTTTCAATCACCTGAAGTGTTGCCGGCACGAAATCAAGCTGCTCGCTTTTATCCTCGCCAATCAGCGATAGTGTGCAGCCGCATGGGCAGATTTTAGCGGCGTCAGTGAGGTCTATAATCACTTGCTTGCGTGGTAAATTTGCAGGCAACGGGCGGCGTCCCGGTTTCTTTTTTGGCTTTGATGAGGTGTCGGTTTCGGCCTCATCTTCATCGCCTAAATCCAGCCCAGGCTGTGTGTCAGCGCCAGCTTCCGCCTCATCGAACAGGTTAATTTGCTCAGCTGGATCTTCACATGACTTTTCTGATTTCTTGCCGAACACAGCGCGTTGTAAGATCGCTAGATTATGCGCCATAATTTCCATGCTGGAAACGAGGGCGCTGTTTTGTTTTTGCAGTGAATCTATAGTAAGTTTTTGCTCTAAATTTTCAATTTCCAGCTCAGAATAACTGGACGAATTGTGAGTGTTTTTGATACTGTAAGAAGGCTTGTTTTTCATGCCTTTTTATAGCAGCAAACCCTCATAAATACAAGCATTATCTAACAAAACAGCTCATATTTAAGCGCCTTAAATCCCTGTAGTTTTGTTACGTCCAAACCATCCATCAGCCAGCGGAAATGCTCTGCAGAAATAGCAGCAGATTGGCCGGAAATTTCCGGGATTTTAAAATGCTGCTTTTCGAGACGTTTATACCACATGCAAAACCCGTTCCGGTCCCAGTATAATAATTTTACCTTGTCTTTTTGGCGGTTAAAAAACACATATACAGAGCCGTCTGAAGGGTTTTCGAAAAACTCACCAGACACCAAAAACGACAGCCCGTCTATCGATTTTCGCATATCAACCGGATCACGATGCATCAGAATCCGCGCAGAACCGCCAATATTCAGCATGACAATACATCCGATACTAGCCGAAGCTCTGATCCTGTGCAGCCAAATGGAAATTCAATTTTTATGCAACCGCTGCCGTGGATAATAAATCGCGAGGTAATGAGTGACTGAGGCGCTGAAGTTAAAGGTGTTGATGGCAATTCCGATGATAGGCTCGGAATGAAAGTTTTAGCTGCATCTAATATTTGCAATGGAATAAATGCTGCCGCTTTGATTGAAGGTTCTGCAAATATACGTCTCGAGGCCGCCACTTCCACCGTGTTATCTCGTTTAACAACAGGGGCAGCATCGCTCCCAAAATCCCGAGAAACTTGCAATCGATGCCGCCATTTATACAGCGCTCCAGTCGAAATACCACGCTCCGCACAAAATTTACGAACAGGAACCAAACTCCTGTTCAACTCCAAAACCAGCCCAGACCATTCCTCACGGCTCCGACGACGATGCCTGGCAGGATTCTTTAATTCAACCATAAAAATCTTCGCTAATATTGTTAACGAGAACCTTATACCACTTCCAATTCTATCTGTAAGATGCGCTTAATTAGGCGTTTACTTAGCAACAGTACTTCTAACCGCATCAGATGGTTTATTACTTGTAAGGGTAGTATCAACTAAAGATGCCAAACTTTTAGCGGCTTCTAAATTTTTTATTTCACGAGCCAAATCATCTTGAAGCGCTGAAATTAGACGATCTTCTATGTGATTGTTTGTGGGTTTGTATTTTAGAAACTTATCCTGAAAAATATTGTTGGCGAGTATTGTGCTATCATACTTGCCATCTAGAAATAATAATTTGGTGGTGGTTGCCAGGTTAATAAGATTCTGTTTCTCAGTGGTAGTATTGTGTCTATTACTCGACAATAAATATGTACGCGCCTTGGCGTTATAATATTTTTCCTGATGCGGCGGAATTTTTTTATTAAAAAGGTTTTGAGCAATTATTAAGCCAAGCTTATGATGTGTTGAAGGATCTGGATCAATCTTATGGCGTGTGAAAGTTTCTTGTAAATTAATATTTTGAGGAACTTGAGGATTGTATGATGATTGGCTTGATACACCTGAACTTGATGTAGAAACAGTTTCTTGATTTTTATTCCTTGCACTTGCGTGTGAAAATATATCTGACATCTGTAAACCATTTTTATCCAATGAGAATCTATTCGCAGTTAATGGATATATACAAGTATCAGGACTAGTTTTTTATTGTCAATGACTTATTAGCAAAATACATTAGTTAATTTTGCTATTAAATTCAAAGTAAATTTATAATTTTATCCAGAAAGGCTTGACTGAATAATCTATACAAATCTTGTTTGTAGTTCATCAGAGCGATTCCGGCGAGATGAGCTGCCAGACCTCTCAGGACTTATAGACCTTTTTAAATGATCTCTTCCTGTTACTTTTTCTTTTCCATCATCATGGCGCTGAGAATCAGATGATGAGCTGCTAGAACTATCAGGGCTTATGCTGCGCGTTTGTGAAGGGATTGTTGGAGCAGCTTCTTGTGTAGATAAATGTGATGAAGTTGAGGCCGCTGAACGCGCTAGGTTTGAAGGTTTGCTAAAGAGCGAGGGGGGCATGTTTTCATATCGCCCGTTGAGTTGCATTAATTTGTGACAATAAAGTTCAAAAATTCTCGCATGCTCATCAGAAACACGTAAATTTTCTCGACGCTCCTCCTCTGATTCTGGAACCAAATGTCTGAATTTAACTGCCGCATCAGCATGGAGCCCACCCATCTCAAGCAATAACTTTTCTGGAAAATTCGTTTTAGTAATAATACCATCTACTGGATCTTTTGCAACAGCAGATGAAACAATTGGAATCCTCTTTCCATCAGTATATTCACGAGGATATTCAGGCAGGCTAGCATAATAAATCAGAGGAAAGCTAGAAGATTTTTCTGATGACATTGTACATACTCTTTCTTAATTTTTAACTTTATGAAAGAACTTGTTTATATATTAATAAATTAACATGACAATAAGAATCTGTAAGGAAAATATATAAAATACATAAAGTAACAATTTAGAAGATATATTTTCTTTATATCGCCTTCAGTCTTTTTAGCGTTTCATCCTTGCCCAAAATTTCCATAGCTTCAAACATACTTGGTGAGTTGTGCGAGCCAGTGATGGCAGCGCGAACAGGTGCAATCAAGTTGCCAAGTTTAATGTTTTCTTTTTCGGAAATTTCCCTCAATAACAATTCCAAATTGCCATGTTCCCAATTGCCAATCTTTTCCAATTCATTTGTAACAAGGCGCAAGATACCCTTGCCCTCATCATTTAAACTCTCAAGAGCTTTTTCTGTAAAATTCTCAATATGGTCAAGTGCATAAAACATTGCACTATCAGCAAGTTCAGTGACTAGCTTGGCGCGTTGTTTTAACCCATTCATGCCTTTTAATATTCTATTTAAAGCCAGCGGCAATAAGTTTCTGCAAAGTTTTTCTTCAAGAATCGGCTTTATAATCTCCAGAAGGCGGGCATCTTCAGCTTCCCTTATATAATAACCATTCAGGTTATTGAGCTTGTTAAAATCGAAGCGTGAAGGTGATTTTCCAATGCTGCCCACATTGAACCATTCAATAGCCTGGCCTGTAGAGATAATCTCATCGTCACCATGGCTCCAACCGAGGCGTAAGAGATAGTTACGCATCGCTTCTGGCAAATATCCCATATCACGGTAAGTCTCAACTCCGAGCGCCCCGTGTCGTTTAGAAAGTTTTGCGCCATCAGCGCCATGTATTAAAGGTATATGCGCGAATTTAGGTGTTTGCCAGCCCATAGCATCAAAAATCAATTTCTGGCGCAGCGCGTTGGTAAGGTGGTCGTCGCCACGTATAATATCTGTTATGCCCATATCATGGTCATCAACAACCACAGCAAGCATATAGGTTGGCGAGCCATCAGAACGCAGCAGCACCATATCGTCCTGTTCAGTATTCTTTACAGTAACTTTGCCCTGTACCATATCAGTTATGCTGGTTTCGCCCTCCAGCGGAGCTTTTAGGCGCACAACAGGCTTTATATCGGATGGAGCATCCGATGCTGGGCGGTTACGCCAAGTGCCATCATATTTATAAGGTTTTTTCTCAAGGACAGCCTTTGCGCGCATGGCTTCAAGCTCCTCTTTTGAGGAGTAACAATAATAAGCTGCACCTTTATCCAGCAACTCCTGTACCACTTCCTGGTGGCGTTTAATACGCTGTGATTGGTAAATTTCCTCGTCATCCCAGTTAAGGCCAAGCCATTTAAGGCCGCCGAGAATTGCTTCTATTGCAGGCTCGGTTGAGCGTTCTTTATCAGTATCCTCAATGCGGAGCATGAATTTTCCGCCTGTGCTCTTAGCATAAAGCCAATTAAAAAGGGCAGTGCGCGCCCCGCCTATGTGTAGAAATCCAGTTGGTGATGGTGCAAAACGTGTGATGATGGTCATTTTTTATATAAAAATAAAGTTTAATTGAAGCAAAAATCTTTTACTCTCTTTAATTTATAATTTCAACATTTGCCGGATTAAATATTTTCATAAACGGGCCATTATAATTTTCCAGCCAACCACGAACGCGAACATGTTTGCCTTTAAGTTTATCGGGAGTAAATGCGGTAAATTTTTTTAGCGTTTTATTATCAAATTGAACGGAAAAATCAGTTTTCCAATCCTTACCAAAATTCAAATAGGTATTTTTCTTAGAAAGATAAATATTATCAACCACACCTTCTACAATAACAAAATGGTTTAAATATTGATCATAATCAATTGTTATCTTTGTGCTATCCAAAATAGAATAAACACCATCATGCCACATTCCCATGCGCCTCTTTCTGGCATTTTCTTCTGCAAGAAAGAATAGCTTTGTATCGCTGGGAGAGTCCAAAAAATATACAAATGCCAGCCCATTTTCAATTAAAAGTTCTTGCAATGACTTATTGCCGTTCTTATATTTCACAACAGCATTAAAAGCGCCATGACGATTGACTTTTTCATCAATGTAGTCAAATATAAGCTCTTGATTTGCAGTTGATTTATCTAACTCGACTGCAGCATTACTAAGCAGGTTATGTGGGATATATAAGTAGGGTAATTCCAATTTAATCTGGCTATCTTTTATGGATAAAATTAGTTTATCAGAAACACTGCTAATGGTGCCTGATTCAGGGTTTGAAATATCGGCAAAGGCATTAAATGATAGCTGCAAAATAGAGCAAAAACACAATAGCGTATAAATAATTAACTTGTTCTTAAGATTTTGCATGTAAAATTAACTAATTACATTAGAAATGGTGTGTTATGACTATATTGAACACAGAAAAATTGCAACGTTTAGATGCAGCAACTAAGGGCTTTAGTTTAGTTGAGTTATCTGTTTCAGTTGCAATTATTGCATGTTTATTGGCAGCAGTATTAAAAGGCCAGAACCTTGTTGCAGACGCAAAATTGCAGGCAATAGTTTCTGAAATTACCGCTTCACAAGTAGCTGTGAATAGCTTTTATGCAAAATATGGTCAATACCCCGGAGATTTAGCAGCAAGTAGAGATAACCATGGAGTTGCCATACAAGAGTGGGGTACAAATACCTCTTATGGGGATAATAATAGCAAAATAGAATTTATAAATACCAGCGCTGTTTATGAGGGTTACCGCTTGTGGCAACACCTTTATTTTGCTGGAATGCTTCCTACTCCTTATGCTGGAACAAAAACTACCACGGCTGCTGTGCTTGGTACTGATGTACCACTGTCAAAAAGTGGGGGTGGATATTTGTTTGATTATAGCAGCTCAACCACGCTTTATGACCAAACTACCGCTAATGCATATGGACTATCTTCACAAAATGTTATGGTACTTGGCACACCACTTGCAACAACCGCATCGCCAATTAAAGTTAGTGGAATTTTAACACCAACTCAGGCAATGGGAATAGATACAAAAATGGATGATGGTGTTCCTGGCACAGGTAGTGTAATGGGAGAGGAGGGGGTGGGTGCCACCGCCGGAACTTGTTCTTCGAGTACTGTATATAATATTACATCGGTTGGCAGGAATTGCATTATGGTGTTTAGCGCAGGCAATAATTAATCCTTCCGGCACTGAATATTTTATACTTTACAATCCTTGCATATATTTGTTAGAAGCTTATTCGAGTTGCTAATTATTTTCTTACCACTTTAATTTATCCACAAGATAAAACATTCCTTATGAGCAAACCCCCAAAGAAACATAGGGCCGATGAGGTTTTGCTGAAACGTGGCATGGCGGCAAGCCTTGAGAACGCCTGCGCTTTAATTATGTCAGGCATGGTTCTGATGGATGAAAAACCCCTTACAAAACCTGGCATATCAATAGCGCTAGATGCAAATTTGCGTATTAAGAACCCAAAAGGGCATAGCTGGGTTTCGCGCGGGGCACTAAAGCTGGAACATGCCATTAAAGAATATGGTATTAACCCTAAAGATATGGTGTCGGTTGATATTGGCGCATCAACAGGCGGCTTTACAGATGTTTTGCTACATTTTGGGGCTGCACGCGTTTACGCAGTTGATGTTGGCTATGGCGAGCTGGCCTGGAAATTGCAGAACGATCCACGCGTGGTAGTTTTAGACCGCACCAATGCAAGATACTTAACTGCCGAGCAAGTGCCTGAAAATCCTGATATAATTGTGTGTGATGCCAGTTTTATCAGCCTCAAAACTGTGTTGCCAGCGGCAATGAACATGGCAAAAAATGGTACTTTACTTGTTGCACTTATAAAACCGCAATTTGAAGTATCAAAGGATGAAGTGGGTGAAAAAGGCGTGGTTTATGATGCCCAGCTCCATGAACGTGTTTGCGCTGAAATTAAAGAATGGCTTGAAAATAGGGAAGGGTGGCAGGTTATTGGCATAACCTTAAGCCCCATCACCGGCCCTGAGGGGAATAAGGAATTCCTAATCCACGCTAAATTTGTTGGTGGTTGAAAGTTATAACCTAGTCACTCAATTATTAATGAATTTACTGCTTGATTTGCAATTTTAGAAAATTGCTGTATAAGAAAAGAAAATTTGATTAATGAGTGAGCGAGTATGCAAGGTAACAACGAAAGACATCGTAACCAAAGACATCGTAACCAAATAAACAATCTCGATAATAGCCGCATTCGTAACGCAGAGACACTTACTGGTGCTGCATGTATGTCAACCTCAGCAGTCTCAATGGGTGCTAGCTTATTCTTTCCACCGTATGCACCTTTGGCTTATCTTGTGGCTGGATTTACGGGCGTCTCAGGAGCATTTTGCCTTGGGGCTGCGGCTGAGAATACTCGAAGATCTATAGCAGATCATGCAGCACTTTTAAATGAATTGCGTAATAATCCAAGATTTGTAGCACGCACTGGAATACCCGTAGCACGTCATAATCCCCATAATCATGGAAGGCGAAGCCAGGCAGCTAATAATGTAGCAAATTTTCCTCCTGTAGCTGTTGCTATAGTACGAGAACCTAAAGAAGATGTTACTGGAGCACAAAGTATGGATAGGGGTGAAAATACAGCTATTCCTAGAGGACAAATCATGGAGAGGGGCGAAGCTAGAGCTATTCCTCGAGAACAAATTAGGAATAGGAGTAATACATTAGATTTAAGTGTGCCTGCTAAAAGTGGAATATTCACTATAAATATACCTGCAGGTGGAAGGAGAATAGTAAATATACGTACTTATGCGAATGGGGGAACAAATTCTCTTAGTACTAGAAGGACTTAAATGTAAGCTGCTCTTGGCTATTAGTAATTAATATAAAATGCCCCTATCGCAATTTGTTGATAGGGGTTTTTTATTTTACATTTATTTCTTTAGTTCTTTAAGCATATTAGCGTGCATTAAATCGTTTGCAGCCATCACTCCATTGCTGCCGGAGAAATCCTGTTTGTCATTATAGTTGGAAATCAAACCGCCAGCTTCCTTTATAAACAAAATTCCTGCAGCTATTATAAATTATATATCTTACCCTTATTACAACTTATTGATTGGTTTTTTTTGTTCCCCTACCAGGTCGGGTTTACAAACCCCGTATTGCCAAGGGATTATATAGCCTTAGATTTTTGCGCTCTACCACCGAGTAAAAAGCCTTTTCTGTATCCAAAACCCGATTCGTTTTCTAATAGCGGATCACATTCTTCACGGGCACGCCCTTCATTTGATACTCCTGCATTTCTTCTCATCTGAATTTTCGATTTTTTATATCCCTGTGTTTCAGGCTTTATAATTTGAAGAGAGGCCACAACTGGTATAGGATCGGTTACAGTATGAAAAGCTCTAGCAAGAGGATTCATATCATATGTTCTGCAGTTTTGTTTGTAAGGCAAGTTATAAAACTTATTTTCTTTAAAATCCATCACTGCTGAGGTTACAAATTGTTTATAAAAACGCTCATGAATAGTAACATCGCCAAAATCTTTTTGCATTTTTTGTGCAAATTTTCTTACGTTTCTTTTATTGCCATAAATATAGTCCATTGTTCCATAACCACCTGCGGCATACAAATCAAAAACATGTGTTTTTTTGCTTCCTTTACCTTCAGGATGCAGATCTACCCCATCTTTTTCAAGCTGTACACGATAATCGCCAAGAACCTTTGCGCCGCTGCAGCAATTATAGGGACTTATCTGTGCTCCAAAAGCAACGTGAGTTAAAAATCCAATTCCAACACCTGGTGCTTCTCTATTGACCTTACCATCTGGATTTTGAACGCCACCGTAACGAGCGGCAACTATTACACAAGATGCAGCCCCATTTGATCCAATATAACGCGGCCCATCAGTTGCCGGAGATTTCATGATTTGACTTTGCGCAACCATGTGAGGGCTATGCAAAGATTCTGGAGGATCAGAAAGTTTAAGTTCTTTTATAATTATATAACTACCACCGTTTGTAACCCCATCCTCATATTCATTTCTTTTTTAACTAAATTTGAGTGCTAATAACAAATTGTATGAGAGTTAGGACATGGTTACAAACCCCGTATTGCCAAGGTAGGTTTTTAATAAATTACTTCTTTAGTTCTTTAAGCATATTAGCGTGCATTAAATCGTTTGCAGCCATAACTCCATTGCTGCCGGAGAAATCCTGTTTATCTTTATAGTTGGAAATCAAACCGCCAGCTTCTTTTATAAACAAAATTCCTGCAGCTATATCCCAATAATTTGTTTTGCCTTGCATGAACCCATCAAAGCTACCAGCAGCTGTGTAAGCCAGTGCCAGCGCGGTTGAGCCTATCACCCGCACACCACTTGCAAGGGGGGCAAGAAGCCCTGCAGTTGGTATATCGCTATTTAGCGAGCCAAGGCAGAATAAGGAATCATTAAAATTTTTGCGTGCCGCAACGCGCAGGCGGCGTGATGAACCGCTATCACCCTCAACCCAAGCGCCCATGCCTTTTTCAGCCCAGTAAGTTTCACGCAATATTGGTGATTCAGTTACAGCCGCTATAATCTCTTTCGTTCCGTTCGGGTTGGTGCGTTCAAGGGCAATAGTAGTGCAGAAAGTTGGATTGCCGTGCAGGAAGTTTATAGTGCCATCCAGTGGGTCTATAATCCAGCGGTGCGTTTCATCGTCACCTTGAATTTCTCCGGTTTCCTCAGTTAAGAAGCTAAATTTAGGACGGGCTTTTTTCAGCTCTTCAATAAGAATTTTCTCTGCTTTTAAATCTGCGGCAGTTACGAAATCCTTTGTGCCCTTTCTTGAGACCTGTAAATTTTCCAGCTCTCCAAAGTCACGGATTAAACCCTTCGTTGCTTTGCGGGCCGCTTTAAGCATTACAGTCATTAATGGAGAATATACGGTCATAAATAGGGTATAGGGTTTACAGTTGGTTATAGATTTAAGGAAGGTGTTAAGGTTTACATGCAAGAATTTATTTTTTCCTACACCCTAACACCTAATACAATTTGTTAGTCTTTCGAGCGCTCAACATAGGTTGAATCAGCAGTCCTTACAACTACTTTGTCACCAATACCAATGAAAGGCGGTACAGTTACCCTTGCGCCATTATCAAGTTTTGCTGGTTTATATGAAGATGCAGCGGTTTGGCCTTTTACAACTGGCTCAGTATCAGCAATTTCAAAAACGGCTGTTTCTGGCAATTCAACAGAAACCGGCTGCCCCTGATAACTCACAACTGATACGCTCATACCATCTTGTAGGAATATGATAGGATCGCCCACAAGGTCAACACTGATATTATGCTGCTCATAATTTTCAGGATCCATAACTGTGATGTTATGTTCGTCTTTATATAAATACTGGTATGTATTTGTGTCCAGATGCGCTTTTTCAACAGTTTCGCTTGAGCGGAAACGCTCATTAAATTTTATATTGTCTTTTATGCATTTCATTTCCACCTGCATGTAAGCGCCGCCTTTTCCAGGTTGTGTGTGTTGAATTTTTGATACAACGCAAAGCCTGTTATTAAATTCAAGCACATTGCCAGGGCGGATTGAAACAGCGTTAATTTTCATAAATTTTCCTTATTGATTGACCTTTGCGACTACTGCAATTAAACTCCCGAACCTGTTTATCATAAAATAAAGTGAAGTTAAATGCCTAAAATAATAAATATGGCCAATGGCATCAAAATTGTCACCCAGCATATGCCGCACACAGAGGCAATTTCGATTAATGTGTGGGTGGCAACTGGCAGCCGTTATGAAACTGAAAAGAATAATGGCATATCCCACTTCTTGGAGCATATGGCATTTAAAGGTACAAAGCGCAGAACAGCAAAGCAAATTGCCGAGGAATTCGATGATATTGGTGGGCATTTTAACGCTCACACAGGCCGCGAAACTACCGTATATGAAGCAAAAACCCTCAAAGCCGATGCACATATTGCGGTTGATATTCTGGCGGATATTATCCAAAATTCGGTATTTGATGAGGAAGAGCTGGAGCGCGAGCGTGGAGTAATCCTGCAAGAACTTGCGATGACTATTGATACGCCGGATGATATAATTTTCGACTATTTTCAAGCCACGGCCTACCCTTCGCAGGCGGTTGGGCGCTCAATCCTTGGCACAGAGGAGTTTATAAAAAGCGTCTCAAAGGCTGATTTTATTGAATATATCAACACTCAGTATATTGGCGAGAATATAGTAATCGCGGTGGCTGGAAATATTGATGGCAGCGCTATTGAGAAGGAAATTGAGCGGCAATTTTCAGTAATAAAATCAGGTAAGAAAAATATATTTCAGCCTGCTAGCTATAAGGGCGGTAATTTCAGAGAAAAACGCGATCTTGAACAGGTGCATGTTGTGCTTGGATTCAAGGGAGTAGATTATAAAACGGATGAAATTTATAAGGCACAATTGCTTTCTATAGTGCTTGGTGGAGGCATGTCATCACGCCTGTTCCAGGAAGTGCGTGAAAAAAGGGGCTTGGCTTATAGCGTCAGTTCTTTTAATTCAAGTTATGCTGATAGCGGTATGTTCAGCATTTATGCGGGCACTGCGCCTGATAAAACTAACGAGCTACTACAGATTGTAGGAGTGGAATTAAAAAAAGCCAGCCAGAACATTGCACAGAAAGAATTAGATAGGGCGATTGCCGGTGTTCGCTCATCACTTCTCATGTCAAAAGAGCGCTCTGGTGCTGTTGCTGATGATTTAGGCCGCGATTTCACGTGTTTTGGCAGAGATGTGACCATTGAGGAGCATCTTGAAAAAGTTGCCGCTGTTAAAACTAGAGATTTATCAAATCTTATGGAAAAAATTATAACTTCCTCAACACCTACATTTGCAGCTATTGGCGAAGTTGATGTGATCTTGGATGATAGTAAAATTACAGGTATTTTTGCATGAAAACGATATTAGTTACAGGCGGTGCAGGTTTTATTGGCAGTAATTTTACTGAAATTGCCTTACAAAAAAATTATAAAGTAATAGTGCTCGATTCATTCACTTATGCGGGGCACGATGCCAGTCTTGCGTTTGCAGCGCATAATTCTAACTTCAAATTAGTCAAAGGTGATATCTGTAACTCTGCATTAGTTTTTGATTTGCTTAAAGAAAATAATGTGGATGCAGTCATTAATTTTGCGGCGGAAAGCCATGTTGATAATTCGATTTCCTCGCCTGGGGTGTTCATAAAAACCAATGTTGATGGCGTTTATTCAATGCTTGAAGCTAGTCGCCGTTATTTGTCCGACATGTCGTCGGAGATGAAACAGGCCTTTCGATTCATTCAGGTTTCAACGGATGAAGTTTATGGTTCTCTGGAGTTGGAGGATCCTGCAAAATTCTCGGAAAAAAGCCAATATAAACCAAGTTCACCATATTCTGCAAGCAAAGCGGCGGGCGACCATTTGGCGCATGCATGGTTCAAAACCTATGGATTACCAACGATTGTTACAAATTGTAGTAATAATTATGGGCCAAGGCAGTTTCCGGAAAAATTAATACCACGCATGATTTCCTGTGCGTTAAATGGCGAAAAGCTTCCTGTTTATGGTGATGGCAAAAATGTGCGTGACTGGATTCATGTGCATGACCATGCGAATGGGGTGCTATTAGCTCTCACCAAGGGAGTGCCAGGGGAAACATATTGTTTTGGCGGTAATGCTGAGGTGCCAAATATTGATCTTGTTAGCCAGTTATGTGATGTTATTGATGAATTAAAGCCACAATCTGATGGTATGTCATATAGTAAAAATATTACATTTGTAACAGATAGGGCTGGACATGACCGCCGCTATGCGATAGATGATAGCAAGGCTGAAAAGAAGTTGGGTTTTGTTAGAAAATATAATTTTACCAGCGGGTTAAAGGATACTGTTAAGTGGTATCTTGAGAATCAGGATTGGTGTGAATCTGTAACAAAGAAATAGTATGAAAACAGTTCCATTTATAAAAATGCACGGTGCGGGAAACGACTTCGTTATAGTTGAGTGTCGCTCTGAAGATCCTAAATTAAATGCCTCAGATATAAAGGAAATATGCGATAGGCATAAAGGCATAGGCTGCGACCAGCTAGTGCTTTTAAAAGCGTCACAGGTTGCGGATGTGCGGGTAGAATTTTATAATGGCGATGGCAGTCAATCTGGTGCTTGCGGCAACGCAACACGGTGTGTGGCATCATTATTAATGATGCAAAGTGAAGGTCATACCGCAACAATTGAAACTAGCGACGGAAGAGTTCTGGAATGTTATAATACCGGCGAAGTGCTGGATTCGGGCGAGGAACTATATACTGTAAATATGGGCGCTGCCAAATATGACTGGCAGGATATACCCTTGGCAAAAGAGATGGATACACTTTCGCTTGATTTGGAATCTGGCGATTTAAAAAAACCATCTGCAGTAAACATGGGCAACCCACATTGCGTTTTTTTTGTTGATGATGTCAGTAAAGCACCTGTAAAAGAGCACGGCTCTTACATTGAAAACCACCCAATTTTCCCACAGCGTACAAATGTAGAATTTGTGCAAATAATTTCCAAAAATGAAATTAACTTGCGTGTGTGGGAGCGTGGCTCAGGGGAAACTCTGGCATGTGGCTCTGGTGCTTGCGCGGCAGTGGCTGCGGGTGTGCGCCGTCAGCTTCTTTCTAATAAGGTTAAGGTGCATCTGCCTGGCGGCGATTTGCATATCGAAATTATTGAAAATGGCGACATTATGATGACAGGCCCTGTGATGATTGTGTTTACCGGAGTGATAGAACTATAGTTATGAAACAACAAGTTATCACTTTTGGCTGCCGTCTTAACACCTTTGAAAGCGAGGTGATACGTGATGCTATGGCAAAAAGTGGCGATGATAATATCATCGTGTTCAACACTTGCGCCGTAACAAAAGAGGCTGAAAGGCAGGCAAGGCAAGCAATCCGTAAAGCGCGAAAAAACAATCCTGACGCCAAAATTATTGTTACTGGATGTTCGGCGCAGATAAGCCCTGAAAAATATGCAGCAATGCCGGAAGTTACAAAAATTATCGGCAATAGCGAGAAGTTGGAAAGTGCCAGCTACCTTGATTTAAGTGGCTCGATGCGTGTGCAGGTGAACGACATAATGTCGGTCACTGAAACTGCCTCGCATATGGTAAGCAGCTTTGAGGGCAAGGTGCGTGCGTTTGTGCAGGTGCAAAATGGCTGTAACCACCGCTGCACATTCTGCATCATCCCTTACGGCCGCGGTAATAGCCGCTCAGTGCCAGTTGGTGAAGTGGTTGCGCAGGTAAAAAAACTTGTGGAGGCGGGATATAATGAGGTGGTGATTACCGGGGTTGATATTACTGATTATGGGAAGGATCTGCCTGGCGCCCCAACATTTGGCGCTATGATTAAGCGCTTGCTCACCCTTGTTCCTGAGCTTCCGCGCCTTAGAATTTCCTCAATCGATGTTGCAGAAATAGATGAAGATTTGATGCGGCTGATTAAATATGAGCCACGCATTATGCCGCATGTGCATATATCCTTGCAGGCGGGCGATGATATGGTGCTAAAACGTATGAAACGCAGGCACTCGCGCGCGGATGTCCTACGTTTTGTAGAAGAGGTTAGGGCAGTGCGGCCAGAGGTTGCGTTTGGCGCTGATATTATTGCCGGGTTCCCCACAGAAACAGATGAGATGTTTGCAAACACACTCAATTTAGTGCATGAAGCTGGCCTACAATTTTTGCATGTATTCCCATATTCGGAGCGTGAGGGAACGCCTGCCGCAAAAATGCCGCAAGTTGCCGGAAATATAAGGAAAGAACGTGCAGAAAAACTTAGAGCCGCTGGCGATATTGAATTATCAAAATTCCTAAGAAATAAAATTAATAGTACCTCGCAAGTTATTGTAGAAAAAGATGATTATGCAAGGGCAAGTGATTTTACATCGGTACGTATTAAAGGTCAGTTTGAGCTCGGCAATATAATAGATGTTAATATTGTGGGTGTTGAAGAGCTGGAATTGCTTGGAGAAATAATATAGCCCTCTAACGTTGAGAGAGGGTTGGGGTGAGGTTATTAATGCTAAGTTTTTTCAAAGGAAAAAAGAATAAAAATCAGGAAAAAAAAGTTGAGGGTATTGCTCTAACTGAACCTGAAATAAAAACTATTCAGCCCAGCCCCATTGCAAATAAAGAAGGTGCGGCGCAAGGCTGGACTGCGCGCTTAAAACAAGGGCTTGCCAAAAGTTCAAATAAGTTAAATGAAGGCTTTAAGGATATATTAATCCGCAGAAAGCTGGACTCGCAAACAATTGAGGATATTGAAGAATTATTGATAGCCTCTGATATGGGAGCTAGCATCGCATCCTCCATAACGTCACAATTAGCAAAGGATAAATTTGAGAAGGATATTTCCAGCGATGATGTTAAGGCTTATATTGCTGAGAAAATTAGAGCTATTTTGCAACCTGTTGCAAAACCTCTGGTAATTAACACCCAAAACCACCCACATGTGCTGCTTGTTTGCGGGGTTAATGGCTCGGGCAAAACCACAACTATCGGCAAGTTAGCAAAAGAATGGCAGGATTCAGGCAAGAAAGTTATGCTTGCTGCGTGCGATACATTCCGCGCTGCCGCAATAGAGCAGCTTGAAGTTTGGGCAGAGCGTAGCGGATGCGCGTTTATTAAAGGCGAGTTACATTCAGACCCCGCAAGCGTTGCTTACACTGCATTTGAGCAGGCAAAAGCACAAAATATCGATATTTTAATTATAGACACTGCAGGCCGCCTACAAAATAAAAAGAACCTAATGGAGCAGCTGAGTAAAGTGGTGCGCGTGATAAAAAAAGCTGATGAAAAAGTGCCACATGATACCATAATTGTTCTGGATGCAACCACCGGACAGAATGCTAATAGCCAGGTTAAGATATTTAAAGAAGTGGTTGATATTACAGGTATAATCATCACCAAGCTAGATGGCACTGCCAAAGGCGGAGTGCTTGTAAGTCTGGCGGGACAATTTGGCTTGCCAATACACGCAATTGGCGTTGGGGAATCAGCTGCAGACCTGAGGCCTTTTCAGGCGCGTGATTTTGCAAATAATCTGCTGGGTATAGATTAAACCAATATTTCCCTAAGAAAGAGAGATTATAACCCCTTCTTTACTTGGTGCGTTTGTATTAAAGTATTAGCAAGCAATTACAGTAATTTGCTGTGTCGTTATATTGACAAGGATTGTTATTTAATATATCAAGCTGTTAAAAATGGCAGTTTATAGCAGGAAAACAAATGACAAATACTGAGAAACATAAAAATAAAGTTTATAAAAAAGAACACCTTAGTGAAAAACAAAAAAACTTAATGAAGATAATGCAGAGGCAGCTAAGAATTTCTTGAAAAAGTTTTTACCGGTATATATAAAACCTTCTTCTAAGAAAAGAAAACCTCCGCATGTTTATAAAATTAGTAGAAAAAAAGACAAGCTCCTCAAGAAACTTCTTCAAGCGACAAATAATAATTTCTCTGGAAATATTGTCGAGCAATTTCTAGCAGATCCTATTAATAATATCACACAGACTAATGTCTCAAATACACCTAGTGTTTCGGTTGGAAATGTTGCACAACAAGAACCTCAAAATTCAGTGCCTTCTAGATTGCCTGGAGATCTATTTAAATCAATGCCTAGAAGCAAAAAACCTGAGATAAATGTTGGAAAACAGTTATTGGCACAGATGCAAAAAGTAACAAGATATAATAATGATTTTGAGAGAAAAAAAATAGCAAGATCAAGATGGGGTAAGTAGAAGTTGCCTCTATAAACGTTACAAACTCAGGCAAGTCGGGATGGTGCGTGTGATAAAAAAAGCTGATGAAAAAGTGCCACATGATACCATAATTGTTCTGGATGCAACCACCGGACAGAATGCTAATAGCCAGGTTAAGATATTCAAAGAAGTGGTTGATATTACAGGTATAATCATCACCAAGCTAGATGGCACTGCCAAAGGTGGAGTTCTGGTAAGTCTGGCGGGACAATTTGGCTTACCAATACACGCAATCGGTGTTGGTGAATCAGCTGCAGACCTGAGGCCTTTTCAGGCGCGTGATTTTGCAAATAATCTGCTGGGTATAGATTAAACCAATATTTCCCTAGCAGGACGGTGTTTTTAACCACGTCCTGCTAGGTTCAATAAACGCTCTCAAGTTAATTTAATCACTATCTGGCATTGACATGATTCCTGACCATGACATGGTTAATAATGCTAACGCTTGGAGTTTCATTTTTTGGCTTTTTATTTAAAGCATCATTAATTGCCGATGAAGTTCCTTTATTGATTGATTCCCGCACCCCATCTTGACCATTTGGTGTGTTTTCAACTAGTTGATTTTTAGCTTGTTTAGCTTCTTTAGCTTTCGCGTATCTTTTTCTGTCTTTTTCGCGGTTTCTGGCTAGTTTCTCTTCTTTCTCTGCGTCCAAGAGACTATGGTACTTTTCTTTCTCACGAGCAGCCTTCATTGTTAATCGTATGGCTTTTTTATCTGGGTCCATATTATTATAACGTTCCCTTTGTTTTGCGTTCTCCTCATCCGCTCTTTCTTCCCTCGTATCTTCATAAACTTGCCTTCGCTCTGCTAAGATCTTTTCTCTATTATTTTTTCTGTATCTTTTCGACTTCTCTCTAACTTTTTCTCTTTTGCGTTCTATATATTCTTTTGCTTTTTGCTTTGTATCTTCAAAACCAGTTTCAGGGCGGGGTGAATTTAAGGTTTTATCAGGGATGGCGGCTAAGGGCTTCTCTATTGATTCATTCATAAAACCAATTAGGTCTCTCACTTCAGATGAGTCTACATCAACTTCATTTGGGTCTGTATCAATTGCACTTTTAATCTTTTCTTGATCTTTTTTAGGCATAAGCTTGTTACCAATAAGAAATAAATTTTAATATATTGTGGAGTATTAATAATTAAATGATATTTAAAATATTTTGTTCAAAAAATAAAGTATAAAATTATACAACTATCAGGCCAAGCAAGACGGGGTTTGCATGCTTTGTCTTAAGGGGGGTTAAACAAGGCTCATGCTTGAAGTTTTATATTCTATTCTATTTTTTACATTACCTTGTTTGAGAAGTAGAAAGCGATCTGCGCTTTTCTTGAATAGCTAAAAAAGTTTTGTAAGGATCCAATTCAAATGTATCCTTAAGAGTATAAAGCATGCCATTTACAACGACACTCTCTCCTTTATTTATAATATTGCCTCTAGCCATTACTGGAGTTTTTTCATCTTCTTTTCCCTTACTAGTATTTTTCGGAATTTCTTGAGATTGTTCTTTTAACACTCGCCGATTCAACAGTGAAGTGCAACATGGATAAAGGAATTGAGGAAAGGAGTCAGGCAGCATAGAATACCTTAAGTTTC
>Ga0209297_1000346_pt1 | contig 30706 bp, 45 predicted proteins | sample S_130805_MF_Meta_FD_187322 | JGI IMG/M metagenome (GOLD analysis project Ga0209297, IMG submission 187322) | Freshwater microbial communities from Lake Simoncouche, Canada to study carbon cycling - S_130805_MF_MetaG (SPAdes) (version 2) | ecosystem: Environmental > Aquatic > Freshwater > Lake ...
GCTTGAGTTAACATAACCAACCACCTCAAATATTGGACAACGATCAATGACTAATATGTATGTTTCATTTGCAGAACTATCTTGTCTTATGATTAAGAAGTTTTCATTCTTAGGTGTCTGGCAACGAACCTGAACTCTTTGATTATTAAAATATAAATCAGCACCCCTAAAATTATTAACATGATAATTAAAATGTACTTTTAAAACTTTTGCTACAGCAAGTTCAGCAAGTGTACCTGACATAGACTTTGCAACCTTATCGCCAAAGCTACCTTTGTAACCATGACCCCAATTAATATTCTGTCTCATGCTTTCAGTAATGCGCAGCAATGCTGTGTAACCAGCCGCAAGTATTTCGTATTCGTCTAATTTAATTTGAATCATTGTGATTCGTTTTATTAATTCTATTTGTTTTGACTGTCAATAATTTATCAACACAAACAACTATAGGTTTTATATATAATTATATGCTATTGAATTATATATCTTATTTGTTGTGTATAAATTAATTGATTATAGTATTGCAATGAAGTGTAAATAGTAATACTGATTCGGAACATGAACGATCTTAGAATTACTGATCCAGCTTATAAAGCATTTGGTTTAGAATACGCTAGTGTCTCACAAAATAAATTACCAGAAGATAAAAGATTTTTTAACTATATAGTTCTTACTCCACAAGAAAGAATGAACATGCCTAAGCGTTCTCACTTTACTATGGGAAACATTGTTCATAACGCAGTACAAAAAATTCTTTGCAAAAAGGAAACATTAAAAGATGTTATCTTTAATAAAGAGAAATCATTATTCAAATCATTAAAAGCAGAAAAACCAATAGACGAAAAAGATAAAGCCAAAAGATATTACATGGCTAAGAATTTTAAATTAACATTAAAGCAATTTCAAACAGCAATAGAGAGTCTGCCAAAACAAGATTGGAATTTTGAAACTGAGTATGCAACTTGGATAGATGGAATAGGAACTTACTTTAAAATGTTTATAGATTTAGAGGGGCAAGATTACATTGTAGATTTAAAAAATATATTTGGTTCAGTCATTAAAACTAAAAAAGGTTATTCATATACTAAGAGAGCAGTACCACAACAACCCTTCCATAGCGATTGTATGCAAATGGCAGCTTACTCATACGCAACAGGTGGTAAGAAACCTGTTCTTATTTATTCTAATCACTTTGAACATAAAGTATTTAGCGAAAATAATTGTGATGATTTAAAACCTGAAAACTTAAAACATTATTTAGATGAGTTGGTTATGTATCAACAAATATGGGAACAGAAATTAAAGTTAGCCAATGGAGATCCTTATGCTTTAGCTAGACTTATTAAACCAGATTTTTCAGACATAAGAAAAAAGCAAGACTTCTTTTGGAATGATGTACCTGAAGAATATATAACTAGATTTTTAAATTATTATAAAAATGAGAAACGATAGATTTGAAATGTTTATTATAGCTATGCTTGCATTGGTTGCAGTTGAAACTATTAGACACTTATTTGGGATATGAAAACGAATAACAATAACAAAGGAGAAAAGATGGAGAACATAAACCTGATAGACGCTATCAAGGAATTTACTGAAAACACTAAAGACAGTTTCATTAATATTCAAGGTAGGAAATATCTTAAAGTAGTTGATAGACTAAACTTTGTAAGACAGAAGTTTGGTGAAAGACTATGCGTTAAAACAACAACGTCATACCCTGATGGTCTGGCAATGTTTCAAACAGAAATATTTATAGATGGAAAGTTAATTGGAACTGGACACTCTAAACAAACAGTAAAAAAAGATAAAGAATTTGAGAAGATAGAATCAGTATCTATTGGTAGAGCTTTAGGTATATCAGGATTTGCTGGATCAGAACTAGCAACATTTGAAGAGATGAATGATTTTGTTAAATCAAATCCAATACAAAATTTTAGTAACACTTATGTCCAATCTAAGTCTCAATCTACAGATGAATCAAGAGACGACATAATTACTAAGATACAAGATGCAGAAAAATTTTCAACAACACCTGGAATATTAGAAAAAAACTTGCAACAAATTTGGTCGCAGTATTCTGAGAAGCTAGGTTTTATGCAAGTTGAAGATCAAGACTTCTACAATGCAATACTACAAGCTAGAAAAAAAGCAGAACAAACAGTTAGAACAAGGAGTAACAATGGCAGATAACAAATATGATAATACACTTTCTCTATGGAAAAATGCAAAGCGTAGAGAAGGTAAGCAAGACCCTCAATACACAGGCAGCGGAATGATTGAAGGAAAAAAATGGTCTATCTCTGGTTGGATTAATACAGCTAAGAAGAATGAGAAAGCACCGGACATTTCTATTAAAGTGAATCCGTTTAAAGAGTCAACAAAAGATAAGATGCCGTTTTAATTTATGAGCGATAATATTAATCCAGAACATTATAAGAATAAATCTATAGAGACTATTCATGCTATCTGCTCTCAGTTAACTGAGGTAGAAATGATTGGTTATCTTAGAGCTTCTATAATGAAATACATTATGCGTTTCGGTACAAAGAATGGACTTACATTAGAGAAGTCAATTGAAGATGCCAAGAAATGCAAATGGTTTATGGATCAATTATTATTAGAATTAGAGTCTATTAAGAAATCAGGTAATGATTCTTATAAACATTCTAACGTTCATAGTTTATTTCCAAAGGATAAAAAATGAATAAAAAGAATGGCAAAGACTATATCTTCTTAAGTAAAGTCAAGGCGGATGTATTAAACTACATAGCTAACTTTGTTAAAGAGAAAAATTATTCTCCCACTTTAATAGAGATTGGCAATCGCTTTGGCTTTACTAGAAGTAGATCCAATGCAATCGTAAATGATTTGGCTAGAGCTAATCTATTATCTAAGGATGTAAGATACCCTCAAAGAAAGATTAAGTTAAGTCATCAACAACTAACAAAGATAACTTCTTTGAAGGTTAATGAAATATATCCGGTAAATGAAATTTGAAAAAACATATTTTTACGAATTCAATGCAAAGTTTAAAGAGATTTTTGATGATGTGGAAAAAGCTGCAAAGTCAGAAAAACCTAGTGAATTAAAAAGCATGGACATTACGAACATACGCTTTTTAAGATCTAGTATTAAACAAGTAAAAGAAAAAGAAAAGAATGGATAGAGAAAACGATCCTAAACAACAAGTTAAGATAGAGAAGCGTTATTATACTCTACTTGAAAAAGAAAAAAAGTTAGAGGAAGAAGCGCTGAAAGTTGCAGAGAAGAAAAGGAAAGCTGCATACGAACTTGGTATGAAGGGTCTTGAGTTTGAAGATATAGCTAGTTAACATCTAGCAATTTGTATGCGTACTGTAGGTTGTAAAACAACTAAGGAGAGAGACATGACTAAAAAGAAAGAGATAACAGGTTACTATGGATATTACGATAGTAAGAAGAAACGCAGAGTGCTAAAAGTATTGTATAAAAAAATTTAATTATTAATGAATTCAATTGGAGAAATAGACTGCCAAATGAATATTGACTATGTCAATTTTGAAAGTGTCTATATTTGTTTTTATCTAGCGTAGAAGTATAGGGAGTTTTTCGTTGAGACTCCCTATATTAAATTATTTTTTAACGCCTTTAATTATTCCTTTATTAAACGAAGCATAGAATATTGACTTGCCTTTCTTAGCGCCATATTCTTTTTTCATTGCCTTCATTATCTTTTCACCTTTTTTACTTAGTGGCATAGTTACTCCTTTGTTTTATAAAATTGACTATCATCATTACTTGTTTTCCAACTGTCAGTCTCAACACTTGGATAATCCAAATTAACTTTGTAATCTGGTATTCCATCCTTAACAGTAAAGTTAGGTAAATTAAATAGTATTCTGTTGTTAGGCATTAACGCATAATTACCTTGCCATTCATCAGTATTATTAATCTCTAATATATGGTGGTGTTTATGTTCTTGAGATACTTCTGAATATGTAACATTTAATAATGTCATATCAGGTTGAGCATAATCAATACTGAATTGATAATTAGCTTTGTGCATTTTATTATCTCTATCTATAAACTTACATTGAGAAGTGGCTAGTGCATTGTATTCAATGATACCAGCATAATAAGATAAGCAATCCCAATAAGCCAAATCTTTTAACTGCAAATCTTTTACTTCACTTCTATTATACTTGTCTGAAAAGAAAGCATGTATAGGAAGTCTTGCATAGTTAGCGCCATTAGGCAGCAAGATATTAAATAAAGGAGTTCTACCTTCTAATGTAGTAATAGAATGGATTAAACAATCCTCTTCTTCTCCTATATGTTTTTCTTTATTATATAGAAACTCTAGTCTGATCTTTGCTTTCCAAACTGGGATGTTGTGGTTTAGAAACGCCATCGTTATATTCTTTCTCCATACAGCTTACATGCTGACAGTTTCTATCTGCGTAGATAACAAATGAATCTGTATTAATAATTTCAACAGCGCAAGATTTACAAAACCCTACATGCTGAAGTCTAAATTTTTTCTTAGCCATTTACCAATTTTTGCAAGACCAATATCTAGCTGTAAATTTATCTTTAGCAGTATCGCAATTATGTCTAGCTCTAAAAGACTTACGTCTTGCAGCTATAAATTTTTTAATCTTCATCTCAGGATCACCATATCTAACTATCTTAACTTGGTTACCCTTCTTTGCTAGAACAGCAAACTTCTTTCTTTCGCCTGGAGTTCTCTTCTGTTTGTTATATCCGGAGAATCTTTCTCCTCTATAGACAACCATTATCTTGCTAATGGATTAGATGAACTTGCTCTAAGTTCTTTCATTTGAACTTTTAATAATTCAATTTCTTTTTGTGCAATGGCTAAGTCTTGTTTAATCTGACCAGCTTTAGCAGGATCAATGCTATCAATCTTTGACATGATTTCTCCATACTTAATAAAGCCACCACCAATAGCACCAATGATTGCTACAGTTGCTATAATCTCTTTTAAATTATCTTTAATTTTTCCTATCATATTAACCTTTTGTTTTTCTTAATTGTTCTAATTGGATAATAATATCATCCTGTTCATCTTGTATTTGTTTTAACATATTTTGTCTAGCAACCAATGGATCTTTGTTTATGTAATCGTTTAGATTAACATTAACATATATAGGTTTTTGTTCTAATTGTAATTGCATAAAGAAATTAGGATTAGGAACACCTACCATTTGTCTTTGCTGATAAAAAGGTTTAGATTCATACGCACTTAAACTAGGTTGATTAACTTTTAATGCGTCAATTTTTATCTCTTGTACTGATTTCACTTTTACTTCTGCTATTTTTACTTCCGTTCCTATTTTATTGTCTGTTAATTTTGTTTTTACTTCCTGTTGTGTACTTGTTACAGAAGGTTTTTCTTCGCTTACTGAAGTCTTAACAGACTTATCTTCTGAAGTAGAAACAGTAGTATTTTCTTTAGCTGTGGGTAACTCTTCTTTTGTAGATTTTTGTTCTTGTATTGTTCCTTCTTTAGTTACGCCTTGTTCTTTATTAACTTCTTTAGGTTGTTCTGTGGATTGTTTTGGTTGTTCTTGTAATGGTTGCGTTAACTGAATTGTTTCATTTACCTTTGTTGGTTCAGAAGATTGCTGAACGATAATAGGAGATTCTATTACTGGAGCTTCAATAATTGCAACAACGACAGGTTCTGTAATTTTAACTTGTTCTATAATTGGTGTTACAATTTCAATTGGAGCAATAACAATAGGTGGAGTTGGATTAGTTATATAAGTAATAGATAAAGTTGGATTCTTTAAATCAGCAGCATAATGATATGGAGAATTGGTAGATTCGTAAAAAGAAAACTTACTTGTTATATTATAATTTGCTTGTGTATTTTTATCTACGATAGCTGTGTTTGTATATGTATTAAAATAACTTGAAGTATAAGGTATAATTTTATTCTGTGTTGTTACTCCGCCATTATCATCTGTTATTATTTGCGTCATAGTAACATTTTGATTTTGATTGCCAGACCAATACCAAACATCAACACCTTGATTAGAAGTAAATCCTTCATTAATTTGTGCTTTAGATAAACCTACGTTTGTTAATGAGATTGTATTTTGAATAGACTTTCCACTAACACCGGCAATAGTTTCGTTACCATGAGTAGAATATAAGTTAGTTCCACTCCAACCATTAGTTGTTGTAAATACTTTAGGTGTTAAGTTTGTAGTTGTTGTTGTTTGAGAGAATGAAACTACAGAAGTAATAAGCCAAATAATAAAGGTATAAAATATAACCATGAATTTTCTTTTGCTTCGTACCAAGCGTCTATATCTTCAATTACTTTTTTTCAGGTAAAGACTCCTGCTTTTTTGTTTCTTCAATAATTCTTAATTTTTCAACATATAAATTATAATCTGGTCTTAACTTATCATACTTCAACCATTGCGCTGTTGCTTCGCTTCCAATCTTACCTTCAAATGGACATGGTGTTCCTGAGTTCTCCATTGCATGGAATACTCTTGCGTCTTGGCAAAGAATAGAAACAGAAGCTACTTTCATTCCAAGATCATTTAATACTTTTGCTAGTTTAATTCTTTCGCAGTTCTCATCTCTAGTATAACTTCCACCAGATATTCCTACTCCGAATGTTGACACTCCACCACTATATCCGACAACGCATAAGTCTTGTGAGAAGGCAGACATTGCTGGTGCAGATGCAGTTGCTGCAACTCTAGTGTCTCCTGAATAGGCGTTAGAGGTAGAATTAGTTGTTGTAGTAGAATTAGATGAAGAACCTGATTGAAACGTTGAATTAGAGGTACTAGTATAGCCACCAGTAATAGAAGTATTACTACCAGAAGCATTGTTCTGAGTCGTTGTTTGAGATGATGCACTAATGATTAAGCATAGTATTAAAACTATAGTTGTTGGTATAATGTTCTTTCTCATTTTATTTTTTATAACCTTTTTTCTTAATTACTTTTTTAAATCTTATAACTCTTTTGTATCTTAGGGGTTCATGTGGGAATGTGATATATTCTTTTAAAAAGTTATTTATCTTTTTAAATATATTTATCATTCTTTGCTTTGTGGTCTGTTAGCTATACTTTTAGCAATACTTTCTCCGCTGCGCCCCACTACATATCCGCCAAGACCAATCTGTAATAATGTCCAAACATCGCCTGGTAAATCAAAACCTACAACAGCTCCTGTTAACATCTTAATTATTGGTGCAAAGATATAATTGAATACTAAAACAAATATAAGAACATACATAAGCAATGGTCTCCAACTTGCTGTGAACCAACCTGCTTTAGCTTCTGCTTCAACAATAGACGCAGCTGCTTTTAATTCTTCAGTAGAAGATTTAAGTAACTGTTCGTTTAATTGAGCTTTTAATTTTTCTTGTAAATCTTTATCCGGTACAGATTTTTCAATCGTATTGAATAGTATTTTTGCTAATGGCGCTATTGCACCTAACATGGGTAACATATTTTTATCTAGTGGTTATGCGCAAGAACGCATGAGATCTGATAATTCCTCACATCGCTTTGGCGTTTGAACTCTCCATTGAGAGTCTAACATTTGTTTTGCTGCTTCATTATAGTCTTTTTTTCTTAATGCTTCAAACATTTTTTTAAACTTAGAAACACCACCAATACCTAATTGGAATACCATTTCTACTATGATTTCTCTTGCAGTATCACAAATATCAATGCCTTCTAATAATTGTTCTGCATTATAAGCAGATCTATTAAAGTCTTTGTCAAATAAATTTTCTAATAAAGATTTATCGTATTGAATACCTTCTTCAAAATCATCATCTTCAGTTAATAAATGACCATAACCTATTGTGGATTTACCTAATGAATCTGAATAAACAGTATTTCTAAAACCCTCATGTTTTTTAATTCTATCTTTGACTGCTTGGTAATCCATTTTACATTTACAATTGTTTAATAAGACACAACGAATATCGTTGTATAGATAATTAATACACTTACTTGACGCTATCCATCTTCTCTTTGTTGTTAAAAACATCAACTAAATCTTTGAATGATTTGTAACATTTTTGTTCTTTTCTATTTTTCTTATATTTGTTTTGTTCAACTGTAAGTTTATTTTCTTTTACTAAATTTTTATTATGTTCTAAATCTTTTAAAATATTTTTTTGATCCATAACCATTAGTTCAACGCCAAGTTGTTTCTGCTTTTCATTTGGGGATCTGTGAATATTGTGATTGTTTTTTTTGCGGTATGATTTTGTTTTAACATCTATGAGTCTTACTGTACCATTTGGTTTAATTGCAACCAAGTCAAAGATACATTGTGGGTCAATTGACTTTGCAACCATATATCCTTGTTTGACAAGAGAACAAATAGCTTCATATTCTGATATAGCACCTATTGCACTTTTACTTAATTGCTTAACACTCTTACTATGAGATCGGCTAATGCCCCTATACTTAGTGTTACTACTAACCATAACACCTTATATATAGTATTAATCTTATCTTCAATATGTTTTAGGTGGTTATTCATTAATAAGTCAATCTTTTGATCTACTAGCTTAATCTTTCCGTTTAATATTAGGATCTGTTCGTTGTTTCTTTGAGACTGGGACTTCATTTTATTTGTTGTCTTTTTATTTCTTTAAAAACAGAGTCCATTTTATCTTTTCCATACCATTCATTTATAACTTTAATTGTGTCTTTATCAAAATTGTTATAATCATATAATGCCCAATAAGGAGCAAGATTAGATTCTTTTTGTAATTCTGATTTAATATTTTCTCTCATAGATTGCATAACTTGTTTTATTATTAAAGATTTTTGAGCATCAGTAAAATTTTTATATTCTGGGCTTTCAACAAAAGTTGACAAACCAAAACCAATTCCTACAGATAATTTATTTTTAATAGCAGTATCTAATTCTGGAATTTTAGTTGTAGTAAATATATCTTTTGGTTGGAAACCTAATCTATCTAATTCTTTTTCAGCTGGGTTTTTTGGATTAACAAATTTTAAACCTGATAATTGTGTAGCTATTGGGTATTCATTTTTTATAGGAGCTGCACCAATAGGATTTCCAGATACATCAGTAATATATGAAGTTGGAGATGTAACATTAGGTAATCCTTTTGGATAAAACCTTTTTAAAAGTGGATCAATAAATGGACTTCCTGTTTCTTTACCAGAAACATCTTTTACATTTTTAAATTGTAATCCTGTTACTTCATCAAATGAAGCCATAATGTCAGTTATATTTTTAAATGGAGTTGCAAATGCTCCAATGCTTTCTGCAATAACTCTTTTAAGAGGATCTAGTAACGCTTCTTTTGGAGTTTTTGGATCAATATCTGTAAAAAATTTAATTATATTATCAACTATATAAACTCCTGTTGTTCCTCTAATACCTAAAAATACAGAAGCAAATCCAGTTAAATCTAAATCTCTTAAAGTTCCTTCTTTTGATCTTTTAATTATATCAGCAACAAAAAAATATGCCGCAAAAGGATTAAGTGGTCTTATATCAAAATTGTATTTTCCAATTTTTGCTTCATACCATTTCTCTCCTGCATTTTGTGAACTACGAAATTGATATGCACCATAAAGTAATGCAGAACCAATGATAGCTTTGCTTGCTACAGAAGTATCTCCTCTTAAAAATTCTTTTCTTGCAGTCTTACTAAAAAGATATGTTGCTGCTCCAAATGGACTTAATTCATATTGCGCTCTTAAAGCGTTCATCATAAATCTTGGAAAAGGAAAAATTGCAGTTAATAAAAAAGGTAATGAATTTACAGCTTTTATAAATCCTAAAGAAATATTATCAAATTTACTTTTATTGTTTATAAATTCTTTAGCAAAGTTAAGATCTAATGCTTTATCAACTGCTGATTTAATATCAGATAATCTTAAAGTATTAAGTTGATTATCAGTAATTAATTGTTCTATTGTTTTATTGTTATAATATTTTTTATTTGCATCAACCAACTCAGATAATTTTGAATCAAATATAGCTCTTCTAATTATAACTTCTTGAAGTCTATTTATTGTATTTGTCCAAAGAGCAAAGTTCTCAGATTTAGTTGCAATTTTATCTAAAATGTTTATTGGTTTTTTTAAATTCTTTGCATTAGACAAATCAGAAGCATAACTTAAAATTAATCTTGTTCTTTCTTCAGGGAATAAATCTAAAATTTTATTTACCCTTTCTTTCATTTTAGCAAATTGTGGTGGATATAATTGTTTAAATGAATTAATCATTCCTTCAAGTCTTCTTACTGGGCTTACTTTATTTAACTGTAATTGTATTGGATCAACAAAAGGGGTAATAGCTTTTTGCAATCCCAATTCCAAAACAGAAGATATAACATCTAACCCTTGTCTTCCTGGAACTGTACTGATGTAGTTACGAACAGATGTTGCAAGTTGAGTTGTCATTTCAGCTCTTTGAACATTTGACATTCTTCTTATAAATCCTAATTCCTCTGGTGGCAAATAATCTATTTTATTTTTAGGATCTATTATTTCATTAAATAAATTTTTTACAGCATTTAAATCTTTATAAGATCTTAATTCTTTTGCTGTTTCGCTTGCGCTTTTTTTAATATTTGGAAAAATATAAGTATTTAAATCCTCTCCTTTTATTCCATTATCTTCTGCAATTTTTCTTACTAAATCTGTTGTATCATATTTTCTTGATACAAATAAATCTTGTAACCATTCTGAATTTAATTTATCTTTTGGAATTCTAATATTATTTTCTTTAGCAAATTCAATAGATGACTGAACAATGTTTTTAACAACATGAACAGGTAAAGCAGGTTTTCTATTAAACTCTTTTTCTGTAAAACTATCTATAGTTTTTTGACTGTAATCACCTGTTGTTGTTTTTTGTAATTCAATTTTTTGTTCTAAAAGATTATTATTAATTTTTTCATTATTGGATTTTATTTCATTTAATATTTCTGTTCTTTTAGCAACATTTCCTGGTTCAAAAGCATCTCCAAAAACTACATCATTATTTTGTTTGATATTATTTACTTGATCTTCAATTGTTTTAGAAAAATTTTGTAATACTTCTTGTCTTTGTTGTGGATTTTCTTTTGCGTATTCTATAATATTATTAATTTCTTTTCCTGTTCTTTCACTTTTTAAAACATTTGGTTTGCCTTTTATGCTATTAAACGCAGGAGAAAATCTACCAAGAGTTTCCATCATTATAAGGTTTAGTTCTCTAGATAAACTTTCCCCAGAAAATTGGCTTGACACTTCTCCTATTGCAGGTTCTGTAATTTTATATAATAAATTAAGAGTGTCTCCGGCAACTCCTGATGCAAGCATACCTGCAGATGATGTTGTTCTTACAATGGTATCTAAACTAATAGCTCCTATATCTAGTAAATAATTATTGAATTTTGCAATTAATGATTGTTCTGGATTTCCAAGTAACCATTTTAGAGAATCTCTATTTTCTTGACTAATACCAAGCTCTTCTTTCCAAACTTCTTTTAATTGATTTGTTGTTATAGCAAAAGCTGTAGTATCTTTTTTTTCTGGACTATTATCAATGCTTTTATAAATATTAGCCATTGAGCTAATAAGACCCATACCAGTTTTATTTAAATCTTCAAACTCAGTAGGATCAATAATTTTTGGTTCAATTATTTCCTGTTCATTTGATCCAGGAATAATAGCTTTATTTTTTTCTAAAGTAGATTTAGATTCTTTGGGATTAACCATTTCTTGATAAAGATTACTAACTCCACCAATTAAACCATAAGCAGGTTTTAATTGATTTTTTTCATCAAATGGATCTATTATTTTTATTGATTCATTATTTTTTTCAAATGGATCAATTATTTCTAAAGGCATAATTAACCCTTAAATAGTTCTGGTTTCTTTTTTTTAATTGCTTCTAGTAATCTGTCATCACTTTCAGATGGGTTTGCTTTTCTATAAGCATTAAGAACTTTTTCTAATTCAACTTTTTCTTTACTAGCTGCAGGAGCTGGTGTTCCTTTTGCTGTTCCGGCAGAATAGTCAACTGCTGATTTATCTCCAGAATATGCTTTTTGAAGAAGCATATCAATTGGTTTTAAACTTCCAATTTCTCTGCTATATATATCTCTTTCAACTCTAGATAAATTATTAAAAGCTATATCATAATCTTTGCCAGTTAAACCTTGTAATTTACCTGCAATTTTTAATGCTTCCCCACTAAGAGTTGGTGTTTTAGGTGTTAATAATAATTTCATTGTTTCTTTTGGAAACGCTTTAAATAATGGTTTATATTGTTCAGGAACTTTATCAGCAAACTCATTAATTGCTTTTTGTTGTTCTTGTTCTTTAGTCATTGCTGTTACAGCAGAAGATACTTTTAATCCTTCAGTAAAAGCTGGTAATATAGATTCACCAATTCTTTTACCTTGAGAACCAGCTGATATTAAACCTAATCCTGTTAATGCTTCTGGGCTACCAAGTAATCCCATTAAACTTAAAGTGTTGTTTGTTCTTCTATCAGAACCTAATAATGATTGATTTTGTACTCCCATGTCTAAACCTAATCCACCATCTGAAGATGTTGATTCAGTTAAACCAAGTTCATCATTCGCACCATAACCGTAATATTTTTTTAATAATTCTGTTAGACTGTCCATTATATTAATCCTTGTTGTTGTAAGTAGTTTGAGTAAATGCCTGCTGTTCTTGGTTGAGTTGTTAATAATCCTTGTGGATATAAAATATCATTAACACTTTGTTTAGCAGAATTATAAGCATTAAAAATAGTTTGACCTGTACCATACTGAGGAATATTACTTTGTGGAATATTCATATTAACTCCTGCTACTGCTGGCTTAGGAATTAAAGCATTAGCTGCTGTGCTTAATAAAGCTGATGTTCCTAAAGTCTTTGCAATATCTCCAGGTGTTTTTGGAATAAATGAAGTTAAAAAATCTGTTGGTGTAGATGGAATTATGTTTCCTAAATATCCTGCCAAAGGATTAAATGAACCACCTGCTCCTAATATTCCTTGTGTTGCAACAGGGACTGCGCCTTCTGCTATTGCTGCTGGAGTTAATACTGGTGTAGATCCAAATAATGTTTGAGATAAACCAGTTCCGCCTGTATATTGTGCAGCGCTTGCTGCTTCTGCTGCTGCTATTTCTGCCGCTGTTGAAGATCCAAATGTTGCTGCCGCTGCTTCTCCTGCAAGAGCTTCTCCTGCTAATAATTCTCCTGCTAAATATGGTGCTGCAATTAAAACTGCAGTTTCTAAAGGATGATCTGTAACTGTATCAATAACGCTACTAATTGTATCTCCTACAAAATTTGCAACACCACCCATATTATATTAATCCTAATAATCCTAAACCTGCTGCACCAAGTCCACCATAAGCAGCACCAGCTCCTGGTGATAATCCACTAAATATACTTGGTAAAAATTGTGATCCTAATAATGCTCCACCTAATCCTAATGTTAATGGATTAGATTGAGATTGTGTATCTCTAATTTGTGTAGGCAATCCTGAAGCTATTGGAGAAACAAGACCAGCATATTGTTGTAATGCTTGAAATGGTGCTTGTTGATATTGTCTTTGTAATTGTTCTAATTGCTGACCAGTAGTAAATAAACTTGGAACTGCTTGAGCAACTCCTAATTGATTTTGTCTTTCTTGACCATAAGATTGGAAAGCATAAGGCAGAGCTTTTTGTGCTACAATATCTGCAACTTGTTGTTGAGACATAGGAGAACCTGGAGTTCTTCCTGCTCCAGAAAATTGTTGAGCAACTGTTCCATACGCTTCTTGTCCAGCTTGCTGAATTATTGGAGATAAAAATGGATTAAGATAATTACCAGCTAATGTACTTGCTAGTTGTTGTGCGCCAGCAGTACCTAATGATTCTTGAATTCCTAAACCAGTTAATGTTTGTTCACTTGGAGCAACATAAGGAGATGTTGCACCTTGCTGATATAATGTTGATGCGTTTGCTAAAATTTGATTTAATGCTGGTTGAGCTGGAGCATAAGGATTTACTGATGTAACTGTAGTTCCTGATCCACCGCCACCGCCGCCTAAAAATGACATATTATTTTTCCTCTGTTTTTAAGTTTTTTTCTAATACTACATGGGTTCTATAGTACTTATGTTTATCAAGAATCTTTTGCCAACCTGGTCTTGCAATTAATTCCATGCAATCGCATCCTTGATCTATAGCAAAATTTTCTATCTTTACAATTAAATCTTGCCATTGTTGTCTATTCTTACCTGTAACCATAGGCAAATGTAAGACTTTTTTAATGCTTCTTTGTATGATTTGTGAGAGAACAAGTCCATTAAATTGTTCATCTACATTAGGTTTTTTATCATCCCAAATAATCCAAAGTTGTAACTTACCGTCTTTTATTAAATCTTTATAGTGGTCAGTATGGTGATGACTGCCAGAATATATTAAAGCATTTCTAATATACTCTTTAACTAAAATCCAAACTGATTCTGTTTTCTCTTTTGGTATTCTAATAACATCCATTAATACTGAACATGTAAAACTGATATTACTCCAGTAACTCTATCAGCAGTTGCTGCCTGAATCTTTATTAAATCACCAGCTTCTAAAACTATAGTACCAAATGCAAAGTTATCAGTAGATCTAGCTGCCATTGTTATATGAGCTATTTCATACTCAACACTTGCTGATGTATCAGTAACATAAACTTGAACGTTAACGCTACCAGATTCATTTGTTAATTGAATTGTTTTAACTAGTGCAGTTGTATTAGCAGGTACAGTATAAATAAGAGTTTTGTTTGTAGTAGCTAAATCTACAAAATAACTTTTATATGTATTAGCCATTTACTTTTTATTGAAATACTTCTTAACATCTTCAACCCATTCTTCAAAGAATTTAACAGAATCAGCATATAACTTCTCAGTTGATTCTTTAACTTCTTTATAAGAAGGAATTTTAAACGGATTAAAATTAAACATAGTGTTCTCCTTATATTGGTTTGTTAATAAATTCTAGTTCTTCGTTAGTGTAAGGTATCATATTATTCCTTAGGTATTAATTCTTAGGATATTTAGCTTTTACTGCTAGACAATCGTTAATGTACTTTTGTATTTGAGCATCATCACCTTTAACAATACCATCTAGGTATTCTTTAAAGTCAGGATATTCATTTGCTCTATTTGCTTTAACTAAGTTTAGTCTTTCAATTTCATTAGCTTGTATTTCAAAAGCATCTAATTGTGCTAATGTAGGTTTAGGAATATCAAGATTCCATTCAGCTATAAATACTCCATTACCATCTGAGTTGTCTTGTAATTTTACATCTTTAGAAAAATCTACTTCTTTATTTGCGTATAGTTTTATTTTAGTTGTAATCATTTATACTCCTATTAATTTAAATGCTTCAAAATATGCACCATTTATAGTTACTGTTCCACCAGCATTTCTATAAACAAATACTTCAAAATAATCTGTAGAACCATTTGCTGTAATAGCACCAGAAACTACTTCTGTTGCATTATAACCTGTGCCTACTGTTCTACGATCTGTATCAGAAGTAATTGTATTTGTTCCATTTTTTCTAATAGCAACAACAAACTGTAATAAATTAGCTGTATCACCACCCATAGAAACATTTGCTGTAAAAAAATATTTACCAGAAGTGGTTGGAGTAAAACGATAATTAGTTGTTGGATCGTAGTTACTATTAGTGTCCCAATCTTCAGTATTTAATTGTACTTTAGTATATGTAGTATCAGGTAATGACTGAGTTGTACTGCGACTTGCTCTAAAAGATGGAGTATTATCACCACCTACACCTGCAACAAAATTAGTTCTAGTCATTTTTCTTAATGCTGCAGCACTATCGTCATAAATTAAAACACTATCGCCACCAGCAATAGAAGTTTCTGCTGTAGCACCAGTTATTAAATTAGAAGTTACTTTTGCAAAACTTACTGTACCATCGCTAGGAGTACCTATTGCAAGTACATCACCTAATACTAAAATGAAATCTATTGTGTCAGATGAAGTTAAAGCATCTGAGAATACTATTGTTGAACCTGATATTGTATAAGCTGAAGTTGGCGATTGAATAACACCATTTAAAGATACGATACAGTTGTTTGCAGTTTGTGGAAAATACGCAACTCCACCATTTAATAAATTGTATGTAGCTGTAGCGGATGTAACTATAGCATCTAGCTTTACAAAATTCCCAACAATAGGTGTGCGTCCAACGTAAGCCAACTATGCAACCCTCATTTCTTTATTCATGTGCGACATATCTCTACCAAGTTTATATCCATTATTCAAATACTCTTGTTTTAATTCTTTTTTAATTCTTTTAGAAGTATTATCTTTGTTAATCCAAATTAAATTTGAGTAAGTAATACTATAATTTTTTCTTTGTGCATCTGAGCAAACTTGAAACTGTCTAGCATATTTAATCTTTGCTTTAGTTTCGTTTGAAAGTTTTTTGCCAGTATGTGCAATAGATTGTTTTCTTTTAGTTTCTAATGATGCTTTTTTACCAAGATTATATTTATTACCTTTATTTAATATAACAAATATTGCTTTAGATTTTTCACTCATCTTTCTACCCATATTTGCTAAGCTAATTTTTTTTCTAGTTGATTCTGGTAATTTAGTTCCTGTTAATGTTTTAGATATTTTTGCTTTCCACTCAGGAGTTAATCTTCTACCTTTTAATGATGCAGCAAATTCACTTCTTAATTTTTGATATACTCTTGAATGAATCTTATAATCTCTTTTGCAGAACCTAGACTTAGATGTCATAAATATAAAAGCATTTAGCATCTTATGCTTAGCATTACCTGAAGTACAATAAGGTAACAATAAATGAATTATATAATGTTCTCTTGCAGTAAGATTAACAATATTATCTTTATCATTTGAACCACCACAGCTTTTAGGAATGATATGGTGAACTTCTTTATATCCTTCTAATGTTCTGTTCTTAGCTTTAGCAATTATCTTATCATGCCAAACTTTATATTTGTTTTCAATAAACATAAATTATTTTGGATATTTCTGTTTAACTGCGTTGATGGCTTGTTGCCATTTATTAGTTCCATTAATCTTATCCCAATACTGCATATCTAATTGCTCTTGTATTGATGGATAGTCTTTGGCTCTATCTCTTTGGTATTGTTTAGAATTATATTCTGTAATTAGTTCTTGATGTTCTTTTTTAAACTCATCTGAATAATCAAATGTACCATTTGATTTTTTAATCATGTCGGCAAATACATTATCATCTACTTCAATATATCCTTCTACTAATTGATAAGATATTTGAACAACTTTGTTATCTACTATTAATGCGTATTTCATATTAAGTTACTTTCCATATTTTTACGTCTGCATAAACTTCTACAACTGAAAAACTGCAAGAAGCTCCAAAACCATTACCAGAAACAGTTGCACTACATCTATGTTGAAGTTCAAAAGTTTTTTGTGATGATATTGTAAATCTTCCTATTACTCTTGAATTACCTGCTACAAAACCAGAACCAGAAGAATAATTTGATGAACCAATTAAAACATCAGAACTATCTGTTATATTTCTTAATTTTAATTTATGATTTTCACCAGTATAAACTTCTGCAATAGCATCTATATAATAAGTTCCACTTGGTAATATAATTTGATTTGATGATAATGAAGCACCAGATATTTCATTTGTTAAAGAAGTATTTAATGTTCTTGTCTGCCAAGCACCAGAAGTAAATGTTCCACCAGCTGTTCCACTAGCCTTTTCATCTCTTACATGAAGTAATTCTTTACCAAATGGATTTGCCAAATCATCTAGTTTAGCAGATGTAATACCAGCACTAGCATTAATATCGGCATTAACTATTGTGCCATCAGTTATTCCTAGTGATTGTATTTTTGTTAGTGGCATATTATCCTATTATACTTTTAATCTCAGCATCATTCAAACCTAATGCTTTAAGTTTGTTTAGTGCTGATTGTTTGTTAGCTTTTTCTTGTTCAATTCTATTATCTTCTGCAGTTTGTAATTCTGTTTGTTTAGCTAGGATAATGTTGTTAGCAATTACTGGAGTGTTTTCTAACCACTCTATTCTATTAACATCATCATCTGATACAGATACTACTGCATTTGGATTAATTACTAGTATTGTATTTATAATATTTATTTTCATAATTAACCTTTAATTTCTAAACAAGTTATTGTATTCATTGAACCTTGACCAATAGTACCAGTTCCACCACCCATTCTAAAATATACTTGATAAGTTGTAGCCGAAGTAGTTGCAGGAGAATCTAAATATGCACCAGACATAAATGTAATTTCTCCATTATAGTCAGTACCAAAACCAGCATTTCCATTTCCTAAATTTGTTGAATCTTTATAAATTGTTAAAAAAATATTTCCAACAGCTGGAGCTCCTCTACCAACAACATTAGTTAATATTAAAATTTTATTTGATGCAGACGCAGGAGTTATTGTTACAGATAAAGTATTTGAAGCTGTTACAAAAGAAGTTGATGATGTTGATCTTGATGTTGTGTCAGTAGCACTTACAACTTGAATAACTTGTCCAGCAGTTGCACCAACACCAGATAACTTAGTAGATACAATAGCGGCACTTGCATTAATGTCAGCATTAACAATAGTACCATCTACAATCTTTGCAGATGTTATAATGCTATCAGCTATATCCGCAGAAGTTAAAGGTACTGCAGAAGGTTTATTTCCTATGAAAGGCATAATTACTTTCTGTTATGATATTGCATCAACAGTTGAAACCCAAGTATCTAAAGATGAAGCTGTATCTGATACAACTTTTAAAATATCTCCAGACTGAACTACAACTTTAGCACCACCATCAAGAACTTGTAATGCTGAACCTGAAGGGATAGGTGCATTTTTTACTAAATAAAAATCGTTAGTACCATCATTAATAAATACTGAAGCATTAACTGCAGAACCAGTTACATTGGCAACTGATATACCAACTATTGTATCGTTTGAATTTGCTGTAAATAAAGTAGCTGCTGATGTTCCAGTTAGTCTAGCTTTATATCTTGTGAAATCTTGTGCCATATTATTTTCCTATATATTAATTTGTTTTATAAAGCAATACCTACAGCGCTATTGACATGGCAATAACGAACCCTGCACTTGGTTTGCTTGTTAATTGTGTTTGAATACTAGATGTTACACCATCTAAATAACCAAACTCCGTATTACTTACAACACCTGTTCCAATCTTAGTTGCAGCTATTGAATTAACTGCAAGTGATATTGTACCAGAAGAAGTTATTGGACTTCCTGTTACTGTAAATTCTGAAGATCCTGAATCAGCTACTGCTACTGAAGTTACTGTACCACCTGAACTTGGGAATACTTGTGTATATGTAATTGCACTAGAACCAAGTGTAGCACTTGTGTCTGTAGTACATAAATACATTGTATCAGCATTTGTTGTACCTTCAGATATTAAAATTAACTGTCCAGCTATTTCTGATATTATATCAAATTCTGTATCTCTTGAAGCTGTACCTGAAGCAACAACAGTATATAAACCATTTTGAGAAGTAGTAGTTTGATCTTTTAATAAAACTCTATTTCCTGTTGCTAAAGTAACACCATCTATAACATCACCATTTTCTAATCCTGAAGCAATAACAACATTTGCAGTAGATGCAACTCTTGCAATAACTCTTGTTCTAAGTCCAGTAACTAAATTATCAACATAGTTTTTAGTAGCAGCTTCAGAAGAAGATGAAGGATCACCTAATCCTGTAATTGTTCCGCCAGTTAAAGCTACGTTGTTAGCATTTTGAGTTGCTATAGTTCCTAATCCTAATGTTGTTCTTTGAGCAGAAGCACTAGCATCATCAATTAATGCTTTACCAGCAGTTGTTAAATCAAATACTGCAGCTGTTCCTGATCCTGTAAATTGAATACCTTTATCAGCAGCAGAAGTTAATCCTGCAATCGCTGCAAGTTCAGCATCGTATGCTTGTACGTTTGTACCAATAGCTAAACCTAAATTAGTTCTAGCAGTAGATGCAGATGATACATCAGATAAATTACTTGAAGCTGTAAGTTTAGTTCCAAGTTGCGTTTGAATAGCACTTGTTACTCCAGATACATAACCTAGTTCAGTATCTGTTACTGTTGATACAGCAATCTTTCCAGATGAATTGGATATAGCAGCTCTACTAGCAGTTAAATCAGATGTTACTACAGTTGTAGCAGCTCCTGTTATTGTAGCTTGTTTAGCATTTAATTGTGTTTGTATTGCAGATGTAACTCCGTCAAGAAATGCAAATTCTGAATTAGATACTAAACCACCGCCAATTTTAGTTGCGTCAATTGCAGCTGCTGTTGCGACTTTAGCATTTGTAATTACTAGTTCTGGTATTGAATCATTTGTTTTAGATAAAACTGCGACATAAATACTTACTGCTTCATTAGCTAATGAACCGCTATCCCATGTTACTGTTACAGTTGTATTAGTTGAAAATGTAGTTGCACTTATTGTTCCATAAATAGTTCCTGGAGTTGTAGCTATTGCTTTTACTCTACGACCTACATGATAAAAACTTGTAACATCTACACCTGATACTGTGAACGAAGTTGCTGAAGCATAAGTAATAGTAAATGAACCATCACCATCTCCATAAATAACCCATTGAGAATCGTTATACCATTCTCTAATTTCTGCAGCTAATCCTCTAAAAGCATTATTAATATTAGAAGGTAACATTCCTTCTGCTGTACTAATACTTCCTATTGTAGTATTATTTGCCGCTGTTGTGCTGTAATCTTTTATTCCTGCCATATTAATCTCCTATGAACCATGAGAAAACTTTATCGTTTTCTGTATTGAATTTGTTTATATATGTATTTACCGCTTCTTCAAGTTGTCTTTGAAAATATTCTTGCGTCTCAAATGAATATCTAACATTATCTATATCTTTTTCAACAACTTCTACCATTATCTATATCCTGCTCTACTTGCTACAAGATCTATACCTTGAGCATGATTCCAATTTGTTCCAGATGCTATCTTAACATTAGCTCTAATATATCTTCCTGATTGTCTTACAGGATTAATACCACTATTTGTCATAGTAGAACTTGAAGATTCTGTTTCTGTATCTGCAAGACGTTCTCTTGTTTTAACTGTAACTGTTGCTGTTGCATCTACAATGGGTCTTATTCCAGTAATGTTGGCTCTTACACCTGGAAATACTTCTTGCTCTGATGTTTCAATTTCTGCTTCTAATTGATTACCAGAAAATATTGCTGCTTTATAATCATTAGTGATACCGCCTAAATACAACTGTCCACCAGACCAGAAATCTGAGTCTAATGCAATATTAATATCTTCTAAGTTTTGAGATATAATATCCATTAATTCAACAGTATAAGCTCCAACAAATTGTGAAAATATTTGGCTAGCACTAGCTTCTGCTAAAGACCATTTTTGAGTTGCATAATTATAAATTAAAATTTTATCACAAATACCTGTTGTGTTTGAAGTGTTACTAGCTGATGGATATAACCACATTGCTAGTTGATTAAATGGATCAACAGCTGCAACTATTCTATCTGTAAATGCTTTATTTAAATTACCTTCAAAAAATCTATTAACTTTTTCAGCACCAATTGCTATTACGTTATCTCCATCTATTTGATAAAATCCATCATCAGCATAAAAGAATACTCTTCTATTATCTTGACAAATAGTTTTTCCATAAACTGCACCTCTGTTTGGAGAGATAACTGATAATCTAAATACAGTTGCTCCACCTACATAGTCCATACGAATAATTTGGTTTTGTCTAAATACATAACCAATTTCTCCTGATGTAATTCCAACAACTCTTCCACCTGATCCTGGTAAATCTTGATAGTCTGCAGACTTTGAACCCTCTGTCCAAGTTGAAATATCATTTATTCCAGACCATTGAATTCTATTTGTTGCGCCAGATATATTTCCTGTAACTAAAAAATCTCTAATAACTCCTGATACTCTAAATAATGGTGGACTTCCATCTGTAGCAATAGCTGATAAATTTGCAAAGTTTGTAGATGTTCCCATTAAATAATATTGAGGAGCATCCACTCCGTTGCTTGCTATAATATAATTTCCAAATTGTGTGAATGTAAAAAAATCTGTACTAGTTCCAGTTAAAGAACTTTTTCTTGAAGTAAATGTTCCACCGTCTAATTGATAAATATTAGTGTTAGTTGCAACAAAATTATAAACAGTATTAGCATTATCTCTGAATGACCCAGCTCCCCTAGCATCCGCTGCCATTGCATTAGAACTGTAAGAGACCAAACTTTTAAATGGTTTATAACCTTGCAAAGCATAATAAACATTCTTAGCAACGTTTGCTCCTGGATTCAAGTGTTCAGGTTGATCTGGTAACCATTCACCAAAAGGTAATTGCATATTAATTATTCACTTACTGTTGTAACAAATCTTCTATTAAATGGAGATGATACGGTTACATCAGATCTAATTTGTAATGGAGATCCTGAAAACTGATCTTCTCTATCATTTAATTCAGCTCTTTCTAAAGCGGCTTGATACATTTGCGACCATTGTTGAGATTGATTAGGGTCAATACCACCAAGAAAATTACTTGCATGAAATAAACTTCCATACAAATAAATAGATGGATGATCTGTTAAAATATAATTTGAAGTATTAGTTGCTGATAAAGCATCAAACTTTTTATAAAAATTTAATATACCAGAATATGAATCTGCTGGTCTTGGTGCAAACCTAAATGTTGATCCTAGTATAGTATATGCTACCGGAAGCCCTGACATAGATGTTCCTTTTATAGAATCCATTTGAGCTGGACTCAGATAATTCATTGCATACTTATCGTTGTTACTTAATATGTAAAAATCTCTTACTTGTAAAAATCCTGTTGGTGTGTTTTCTGTTTCTGAATCAATTGTAATTGTTGTTTGACTATGCATCTGACGTATTCTTAATTTAGAATTAAAGTCAGCTTCGGCAAGAACAATAAAATCCTCAGCTATTTCTGAAGTTAAATCTGATCTGTTTAACCAATTAGCAATTGTTGATTTTAATTCTGTGTATGTTGAGAGTGCCATTATAATCTACCTGGTGCTGTTCTAAAAAGTAAAAATTCAGAACTGTTTAATTTTTTTTTCATTATTTTATTTTGAACATCTTTTGGCAATGCAAACCAATTATTACTTCCATTGTATTCTTTTGCCCAAATTTCTAAAACAAGTGTTGGAACTGAAGCAATTCTTTTTAAATCTCTTGATTTAGAATAACCAGAGTTATGAGTATATAATTTTTTATTATGCTCTACTATTGGTTTATAATCTAAATTTTTTTCAATAACTATTCCCTTATCATCTGAGTGATAGGTAGTAGTTACTAATCCTTCCTTCTCAACTATCTTATTCATAGTCTAACTTGTTTAAATATTATTTAAACTATTTAGACATTTGACTAACAGAAGCAGTTCCATCAGTAGCACTTCTTATGAAAGAAATTTTCTGACCTGGATTTACTCTGATAATCTCAATTACGTTAGCTGGCAAATATGTATCACTAGATGTTGCAACTGGTGTACCTGCTATTTTATAAAAACAAGCTGTTGTAGCTGATAATCTTATATGGTTTATTCCTGCACCAAATGCAGCGCTAGCAGCGGCGGTTGCTGTATATGCTACGTTTTCATTTGATACTACTGCAAAAGCTGGATCTGTGCTATTACCTGACATTATTCGTTCTCCTCATCTTCATCATTAATATTTGTGTCATCATCGTCATCGTCTTGACAATTTTCACACTCCTTGTTTGATTGTTCGTATCTTAAATCTTCTAAGAGATCAATGATACTATCAATTTTATCATCTAAACTTAATTGTTTTCTTTTTTTAACCATTTGTTTCTCCGTAGTTAAATGGGGATATTGCTACCCCCACTATAATTATCTTCTAATTACTAATGTAACAGTAATTGGTTGAGTTGTGCTAGATCCACCATCAGAAGTAATAGTGATATAATCACCTTCTTTGACAGAGTTTAAAGCTGTTGGTGTAGCTGTATCAATATCTCCTGCAGCTGAACTTGTATAAGCAACTGTAAATCCACCACCTGTAACAGTAGTTCCATTTATTTTTGTTATCACAGCAGAATCTGCAGTAGTTATTGCACCACCTAATACAGAAATAATTTTAATAATATTTCCATCATCAGGTACTGCAACGTTAACAGAACTAGCAGCTGAAACGTCTGTTAGTTGTACTGTTAAAAAGTAGTCATTTAGTGTTCGCATTTTTTTTCCTATGTTTGCTTCGTTCCGCCTTTAAGACTTCAAAGACCAAACAAAATTGTTTGTTCATGGGGGAGACTATTCCCCCCCATAAGTATTATATTATGATGTTGTTAAGTCTGCAACAATTCCTGAACCAGCTTCGTTTCTTGATTCAAGAGTATATTCAGCAACTAAGAATTGCTTCATAGCATCACCAGTTTTTGCAAGATCTTCTAAAGAGAAATCTCTTAGGTAAGATACAGCAAAAAGATCTGGAGTGATAATTAAAGCATCTCTAGTTCTTTGAAATCTGTTTGGTGTTACTTGTAAAGCACCAAAATCAGATTCATAAACATCAACTGCAGCAACTAATCTTTTATTTTCAGCTGGGTCAAATCTTGTAGATCCACCTGTAAATCCAGAAAGTTTCTGTTTGTTGAAAGAACCAACCATAACCATTGAAGGGTCGCCACCATTATCCCACACTTGTTTGATAACAGATTTTAGTTGATCCTCTGTGAAAGCTCTTTGAGTTCCATCAGTTCTAGTAGCTGTACCAGAAGTTGAAGGAGCAGTTCCTGAAGTGCTTTCGTTTGTTTTTAACCAAGAAACAATCCCAGCTAAAGTTCTAGCTGTTGATGTATTTCCAGCTGCTACAGTTGTATTAGCTAGAAGTGATGTTTCCATATCTCTCTTAAGCTCTTTTGATGCTTTAGAGATTTGGTATGCAAGCTCAGAATTTCTTCCGGCTTTATTAACTGCTTCTAATGTTCCAGAAATAACAACTGATTTAGTTGAAATTTGAGTAACGTTAGATTTTCTTGTAGTCGCAGTAGGAGTAGAAAATGTTACTTCATTTCCTTCTACTTGTGCGTTTGATCCACTAGCTGCTGCTAATGAGTCTAATTGCCATTCATGAGTTACAGCAGTCGCTTTACTTTGCGGTATGCTAGACATGAAAGGAGTGTCTGTAGGCGATATGTTATAGATAATATCTGAAAGATCTTCTCTAAGTCCAATCGCATCGTACTTTGTAAATGTGCCTGATACTATAGCCATTTTTTTTCCTTTTATTTTTTGTTAGTTATAATGTCATAAAAGATACTTGCGGCATCTTTGACATTGCCTGTCTTTTTGAGACGACCTAACTTTTCCTTACGTCTTTGGAAGTTCATATCATTACTGTCTTTTTTCACACCTGAAGATAAAAACTTACCTGGCTTAGATGCTTGCGCAGCTGAAACAGGTTTGACATTCTTAACATTACGATACTTTAAAGCATCATTAACTAACATAACAATTCTATGGTCATAGATTTGTCCAATCTCAGCATCTTTAAATCCATAAGAATTTAAAAAATTTCTTAAATTGTTTTTAGTTGTACTAGCTTTTTGAGCATCATTAAATTCTGGCATTTTTTCTGCCAAGATTCTTTGCTGCTCTTGTACATAACTGCTTAGTTGTCTTTGTTGTTCTTGTTGTAGCTTATTAGCAGCTTCCATCATCTTCTCTTTTTTAAGGCGAATTTGACGTTCTACTTTTGTAGCTTCAACAGGATCTTCTTCATACAATTTATTCAGATCAACATTGTTGATTTCTGAATTTAATTGCTGTTGTGTAAAAGCAAGTATTTGATTTAATTCCGTAATACGTTTGGAATAGTCTTGCCTTTGTTGCTCCGTTTCAGACTGGAATTGCTTTTTTTCAAAAGATAATTCTTCTGTCTTTCTACGGTAGTCAGCATCTCTGGAATAACCTTTTTTTAATTCATCTAAGGTAACCTTTAATTCTTGACCTGCTACTTTTACAGTAAAGGTGGAATCAGGTTCTTTCTGAATATCTTCTGTTTGTTCTTGAGATACGTCAGTTTCAGAAACATCACTAGTCTCTTGTTCTGTTTCTGTTTGCGTTTCATCTGTAACCTCAGGTTGATCTGATTCAGATTCCTGGTTTATTGGTTCTTCAGAAACGACTTGTTCTTGTTTTTGAACTGGAGCTTCTTGCTCAAATTCATTTCTAGCTTCTGGTTTTACAACCTCAGCTTTTTTTTCGTTAATCTTTCCAGTTTGCGGATTAAGCAATCCTGTAATTGATTTCGCAGCTATCTGCAAATCAGACGCAGCTCCCTTAACAGGGTTGGCTTTTAACTCTGACATATTGTCTCCTTTTAGTTGAAGTTCCGCTATAAAGCGGTTGACCTATCCTAATTTTTATTATTAGAATTCTTTTTTCTCTATGGATGCTCTGAAATCTTCTAATTGTTTTTTAGCAAGTTTTCCAGTTTCCATAATCTCAATAAAATGATGTTCAACTTTTTGAACTATCTGAAATGCTAGCCATAATTTTTCTCTAGCATCTTGTTCATTAACACCTGTGTTTAATAAACTTTGAGAATATAATTTCTTTAAAGTTTCAATTGCTTCTACAAATATTGGTTCTTGTAAAACCAACTTTGCTTTTTCCGATCTACTAACTTCCGATTGGAGTTTCGCCTGATCCTGTTGTTGCATTTAATTCCTGTACCTGTTGTCCAAATTCTTGTGTTGCTTTTTGAGCTGCTGTTAAATTTTTAGAAGCATTATTTAATCTAGCTTTTGTTAAATTAACTTCTCCTTGTAATTTTGCAACGTCAATCTGTGTATTATACTTTAACTCTAATTCTTTCATTTTTGTTTGAAAGTCAAGCTGCATTTTTGAACTATCTAGTTGTAATTCTTTAAATTGTAATTCTAAGTCAGCTTGTTTTCTCTTGTTTTCACTATCTATTCTAGTGAATTCAATCTTTTCAATAGGCGTTAAAGCAGGTGGTTGCGGTGGTTGAACATACTGCATACCCACATCTGGGTTAACAAAGTAATTCTCTGTGTTTTTAAGACCAGCATTTTCAATCATTTTAGATAACGTATTATAAATATTCTTTAACGTTACCATTGGATATTCTTTATTACCTTGCAAAGTAAATGCTTGTAATTGTTTTTCAAGAATACTGTTTAAAATAACTAATTGTTGTTCTTTAGAACCAGAACCTAATCCAACTACAATATTAATATTATATTTATCTTTCCATTCAGTTGGTCTTACTGGAATAAATACATTATTTAATTGTACTAATCTTTCTACTTCTTGGTATTTAACTGTTAATTCAAAAATCTTTTCAAATAATTCTTTAACACCAGTCTCAGCAAATATTCTAGCAATCAACTCCATACGCATTTGTGTTTGCGTCATTAGAGTATTAATTCCTGTTGCAGTTTTATTTAAACTATCAGCGTCTAATCCTTGTGCGTATCTTGTAACACCAGTTCTTGTTTCTCTAACTGTGTCTAAGTATTCAAGTAATGGAAATGCTTGAGCAGAAATTGTTTGGTTCTGCATTGGCAACATAACTTGAGACGGCGGTTGTTTTGTTCTTACAACTCCACCTGGTCTGGCAGTTAATAAATCATCAAGATTTACCATTCCATCCATAATCGCAATACGATTATTATTTGTTAGATACATGTTGTCTAACAACTGTCTTAAAACTGTAGATTTAATTAATTGAATATCTTGTACTAATTCTGAAACTGATCTGCCATAAAATCTGTGTGGCATTGGTATTGGAGTTAATGAACAAAAAGGAATTGAATCAACTTCAACGTTATCTAATATTGCATCAGAAGTATCTCCAACAACTGTAATCTTTCTTAATTCTGCAAGACCATCTCCATCAAAATCTAATCTTACATAACATTCAAAAACGTCAATTGCATCTGTTGAAGAATCTGGAGAAGATGTAAATGGATATTCGTCTATATCAGAATATCTAGTTAATTTTTCAGAGTTAAAAATAATTTCTTGTGAGTGTGGTAATGTAGCTATGATGTCTTTATCATAACCCATTTGAATTAATTCAGTTCTTGTCTTAGTAGTTCTATGCGCTACAAAATTTGAATCTTGTATTGTCTTAGCATTTCTTTGTATTAAAAATTCTTCTGGTGGTACGTTTTCAATTTTAACTCTACCTTCGTCAGAACTTCTTCTTATTCTAAGGTTATGTTTCTTTGGTCTTGGTAAATTTAATATTTGACCTTGTTGAGCTGCTATTGCTTCTAATGCTTTAATTTGTTCGTCTTGAGACTCATCTTCTTCTTCTGAGTGTTCTATAACCTCAACGTTTTCATCATTAATAATAGATTGGTAAGAATCTTCATTTAGATCTTGATATGTTTCATGTTCATATTTTTTGCTTTCATCCCAATAAACTTTGACAATACCATTCTTTTCTAAAAGCGCATCTTTGAACCAACTATATAAAATTGTAAAACCTGGATTATCTTTATTAAAAATATAATTAATATAATTTGTAGCTTGGTCAGCAAGAGCAACATCTTCTGCTTTGACTGGTTCGCAAACAACAGTTCTATCTGATGCTGTAAAAATTCTAAGAAGATTTGGAAGTATAGTTTCAATAGTGTCAGCAACGTCAGTAGATACAACTTGAGAACGACCATCTATTTCAGTACCTAGTTTTTCTCCTAAATAATATTCAACAGATTTTTTTCTTTGTTCAGATAATTGTCCACCCAAATAACCTAATGATGAATTTATTTCTGTACTGATAATATTCTTTATTTCTGTATCTGTTAATTTTGCCATATTAATTTATTGACTTAAAATATTTAGAAAAGAACTCTGATTTATTTTTATTATTTAAAACTAAATCTCCACCTTTTTCGCCTATAGGTATATCTCTAAAATATAATTCTTTAGGTTCAGGGTATAATCCTTCTTCAATTAATTTTTTTTCTCTCTCACTTAAGAAATCTTTTAGCTCATCTTGAACTTCAATATAAGAGCTTGGGTCTCTGTCTTTAGTTGATTTCATATTAAACAATATAGTTCGTATTTACTTCTATCTTTTTTTTCCAATTTGTCATCTCAATTCCGTAGCCAACTATTCCTGTTCTTAAAGCATCGGCGGCATGACTTGCAAAATTGTGTATGGGTCTATTCCTAAAACATTGGTTTAAGTCGTCCCATTTTTTCTGATATGACTTTAAACATTCCATACCATAATGGCATTTGTTTTTGTCAAACCAACAGTTAGGTAGAGCTTTTCTTACTGCTTCAATCCCATCTTCTAAAGATAGTTTAGGCGCAACCTCAAATGCTATACCTAATTCTAATGCAGTTTCCAACCTTGATTTACCATAAGCTCCTAATTCTCTAACCTTAATATCATGTGGAGCAATATGTCTTGAATACTTATAACCTTTGTTATCAATAATATTTGCGTAGTGGTCTAATCCTTCGCCTGCGTTTTCGTAAAAATCTATTAATCTTATTTCGCCTTTGTGTCTTTGGGCAAACCAAATAACAGTAGAATCATTCATTCCTAAATCCCACCATGTTTCAACCGGTAATTCTTTGTCGTATAAATTATCTATAACCCTACCATTCTTTTCGGCATCCTCAATAATAGATCCGTAATAAGAACCTGTTATTGCTGCTTGAAAAGAACACTCAAACTCTTGGTCAAACAAGTCATCTGACATGATTGACTTTGCTGCCTTTAATTCATCATCGTCTAGTATCTTTGTTTCAGATGCTTTGTGTAATGATGAATACCAACCTTCTGTCTTTTGGGCGTATTGGTATAATTCAAAAAAATAATTTTTACCTTTTGGCGTTCCAATAAAAACGCACCATCCTTTCCTATCTGCCAAAGATGGTCTTATGATTTCAGGAAATAGATTTGGGGCAATACTTTGTGTTTCATCTAAAATACAACCGTCTAAAAATATACCTCTTAGAGCTTGGTCATTCTCAGCGCCAAGAATTGTAATCCTTGCTCCATTTGGAAAGTCAGCTCTTAATTCTGATTCGTTAAACTTTACTCCTGGAATTTTACCACCAAAGGTTTTGATGTAATCCCAAGCTGTTGCCTTACCTTGTTTAAAAGTTGGAGATATAAATGCGTACCTAGAATTTGGCTTCTTGGTGTACATCGCATCTCTAATCATGTGATTAATACACATCACAGTCTTACCAGCTCTTCGGTGCAAGACCAATACGGAGAATCGGTGCTTAGAGATTTTATCATGCAAAAATTTTTGCAATTCTCTTGGCTTGTATGGAATCTCAAATACTGGCATTTTTAAATAAAACCCCCCTATCCTTAATGGACAGTCATGGGTTTAGCAACTGGTATCTTATCTAGTTCTAGTTCTTCTGTAATGTGTTGGCTAAAGCACCAAGCATCTTCGTAATCTTCAAATCCATTGAACATAACTATTACTGAATTAGTCATATCATCAACCATTACTAGAGCTTTGTATTTAGGGTTTTTCATTTGGGTTTTTGTAGTTTGTATGTGTGTACCTTCCAACGCA